>NKAJ01001049.1_pt1 | contig 10377 bp, 11 predicted proteins | sample 1556001 | NCBI WGS metagenome assembly NKAJ01 (sample SAMN06204642, study PRJNA360343) | marine sediment metagenome | isolation source: Jiulong cold seep at northern South China Sea | place: China: South China Sea, Jiulong cold seep | collected 2013-06 | reverse complement strand
GTTTTCTTCACATTTTTTAGTATCTTTCGTTTTCGTAAAACACTGTCTTAAGTGTAGTGTTATTCACAAAGCCAATTCATAAGCAACTATCCCAACAGGGCGTTTATATGTGCAGCAACACTACGCCCCAGTGCGGGGAGGGCGTAACCACCCTCTAATGTCGATACAATTCTCCCTTTCGCATATTTATCCGCAATTGTTTTGATTTTTTGAGTTANATCTTTCGTTTTCGTAAAACACTGTCTTAAGTGTAGTGTTATTCACAAAGCCAATTCATAAGCAACTATCCCAACAGGGCGTTTATATGTGCAGCAACACTACGCCCCAGTGCGGGGAGGGCGTAACCACCCTCTAATGTCGATACAATTCTCCCTTTCGCATATTTATCCGCAATTGTTTTGATTTTTTGAGTTACCCAGGCAAAATCCTGATCGACCAGGCACAGATTGGCCATATCATCCTCAATATGCGCATCGAAACCTGCGGAGATAAGAATCAGCTCGGGTTGAAAAGCTTCCAGTTTCGGTAACCAGTGGGATTCCACAGCTGTACGGAATGTCTCACCATCAGCCCCGGCTGCTAACGGTACATTAATGATATGCTCTGGCACAGCTTCAGTACCAGTGTCAGGGTAAAAAGGATGCTGGAACGTCGAACAAAACAGAACTTCCGGCACCTCACGAAAGATATCTTCAGTGCCGTTACCGTGGTGCACATCAAAGTCGACAATGGCCACTCGCTTTAACTGATACACCTGTAGGGCATGAGCCGCGCCCACAGCAATATTGTTGAAAATACAAAACCCCATGGCTTTGTTGTGTTCTGCATGATGACCGGGAGGACGTACATTGCAAAAGGCGGCGTTGATTTTTTCAGTCATCACCAAGTCGACACCAAGTACCGATGCACCTGCTGCGCGCAAAGCTGCAGATAAGGAATGTGGATTCATGCTGGTGTCTGGATCCAGCCAAACCTGACCTTCTTCAGGTGCTTTCTGAAAAATATATTCAATATATTCAGGATCGTGCACTCGACAAAGTTGCTCACGACTGGCTAGTGGTGCATCATGGTGTTGTAAAGTAATGTCCAGACCACTAGACAGTAACTGGTCTTGAATTGCACTCAATCGAGAGGGACTCTCGGGATGGTGAAGCCCCATTTCATGTAGCGCACAATCCGGGTGTGAAATGATGGAAATTGTCATAATGATTTTATTGGTCCTCACTGTAACCGGGACGAGTAACTGAGCTTTCAGAATAATAACAGGCCGACAGAGAAACAGATATGGGCGCGCATTTTTTAGACCGTCTTTTCGCACCACAGGCAATAGCGGTGTTTGGTGCCAGTAAACGTCCTGAGGCAGTTGGAGCTCGCGTTTTCGATAACCTGCGTAATGGCGGATTCTCCGGTCTGATTTATGCAATCAATCCGAAATACAAACGTCTCTATCATCAGCCCTGTTACCCATCTATCTCAGCGATTGGCAAGCCTGTCGATCTTGCTGTCATCGCCACGCCAGCAAAAACCGTTCCTGAAATCATTCACGCATGTGGCGAACACGGCGTTCGTGCAGTCATTATTATTTCCGCAGGTTTTGGCGAAGGTGATAACCTCGATGAAGCCTTGAACAGGACTGTGCTTGAAGCCACACGTCAATATCAAATGCGCATTCTTGGACCAAACTGCCTTGGCCTGATTCGCCCTGTAGTAGGAATGAATGCTACCTTTAGCAAGAGTACTGCTGAGCCGGGGCAACTCGCCCTGGTCTCTCAGTCCGGCGCACTCTGCACAGCAATTCTCGACTGGGCCGCTGCCCATGACGTAGGGTTTTCTGCCATCGTTTCACTGGGGGATGCGGCGGACATTGATTTCGGTGATATCCTGGATTATCTGGCACAAGATCCGAAAACGAGTAGCATCCTTCTCTATGTGGAAGGTATACGCGACGCGCGTAGTTTTATGAGCGGTTTACGTATTGCGGCCCGGATGAAGCCTGTAGTTGTTATCAAAGCAGGGCGGCATATTGAAGGGTCACATGCTGCCATGACCCATACTGGCGCCATGGTCGGCGCCGATGATGTTTTTGATGCTGCTCTGCAACGTGCCGGTGTAGTTCGCGCAATGACGATCGAGCAATTATTTGCCGCAGCGCAGTTACTGGCAACCCGACACCGGGTAACAGGTAACCAACTTGCGATTGTAACTAATGGCGGTGGTCTGGGCGTCATGGCCACTGACCGTGCTATTGATCTTGATGTCACTCTGGCGTCCTTGTCAGAAGACACGCTTGCACGACTTAATGAGTCTCTTCCATCTCAGTGGTCACATGCAAATCCTGTTGATCTACTGGGCGATGCTTCGCCGGAGCGTTATCAGGCTGCAGTCAGCGCCTGTCTGGCTGATCCGGGTGTGGATGGTGTTTTGGTCATGCTTTCCCCGCAGGCGATGACTGATACAGCGGCGTGCGCACAGGCCGTCATTGACGCCCAGCATGCCAATGCAAAACCAGTATTAGCCTGCTGGATGGGAGAACAGCAGGTTGCTGTCGCAAACAGACTCTTTTCGCAGCATCATCTACCGTGTTTTCCCAACCCGGAATCTTCAGTCGAAGCTTTTGCTTACCTCGCCAGCTACTATCAAAATCAGCAGTTACTTTTGCAGGTACCTGGCCCACTGGTTACGCGTAGCGAACCTGATGTCGATGGTGCACGTTTGATCATTGAAAGCGTGCTGGCGGAAAAAAGAACAGTGCTGACCAGCACAGAATCCAAAGCACTGTTGCATGCCTTCGCCATTCCTGTCACACAGAGCATTGAATGTGATTCAGCAAATAATGCACTGGTTGCGGCAGAGTCGATGGGTTTTCCTGTAGCGATGAAAATCAATTCACCAGATATCAGTCATAAATCTGATGTCGGGGGTGTCAGGTTAAATATTGGCAACGCTCATGCCATACGCAGTACCTACCAGGAACTATTAGAGGAAGTTCACAACAAGTATCCCGATGCGAAGATTAAAGGTGTAACCGTTGAGCCAATGTATACACCAACCCACGGACGTGAACTTCTGGTTGGCGTGATACGAGACCCGGTATTTGGTCCTGCTATTACTTTCGGTGCCGGTGGAATCCAGGTGGAAGTATTACGGGATCGTGTTGTTACACTGCCGCCACTGAACACGTTTCTTGCAGAAAAGATAATCAGCCAGACACGTATCGCTCACCTGCTTGGCACTTTTAGGAATATGCCGGCAGTGAAGATGAGTGCGCTCGTGCAGGTGCTGAGTCGCGTCTCTGAGATGGTTTGTGAACTGCCGGAAATCAGGGCACTGGATATTAATCCTCTGATCGCTGACGAAAACGGCGTCATGGCACTGGATGCTCGTATCGTCGTTGGGCGCAGATCACCATCCCAGGCGCGTTATGGTCACATGGCGATTCATCCCTACCCAAGCCATCTGGTTTCCCAGTGGCAACTGGCCGATGGCACCAACATTAAAATCCGCCCAATTCGCCCGGAAGATGCCTCAATCGAACAGAGTTTTATACGAGAGCTATCAGCTCAGTCTAAGTACTTTCGTTTTATGCAGGGCCTTAATGAATTAACTCAACAGATGCTGGTTCGTTTCACACAATTGGACTACAACCGCGAACTCGCATTAATCGCTGTTTTAGAAAGTCCAGACAAGGAAACAGAACTGGGTGTGGCACGTTATGTCATGAACCCCGATAGTGCAAGCTGTGAATTTGCCCTGGTGGTTGCAGATAAATGGCAAAATAAAGGTATCGGCTCACGCCTGATGAGAGCATTGATAGAAGCTGCTCACCAGCGAGGCATCAAGATAATGGATGGTGAAATTCTTGCCAACAATCATAATATGCTCACCTTGGTTGGAAACCTTGGGTTTAGCATCCATACACATGCGGATGATTCCGGCATCAAGGTGGCCAGGAAGCTACTATAAAAGAATTACGACTTAAGCTAACAATTATCGGGTTGGAGGAAACAATAGAGATTGAAAGTTATCCGCGCTCTTATTGTAAATAGCTCATGCTCTTTGTTCAGCTAGAACTGCTGATATTGCCCCGGTCTTTTGCACGCAAGTAACCCCGGCTTCTTCCAGCTCGACACTAAATCGTCGACCAAAGTCGCCTGCTACCACCTTGTCTACGCCTCTGCTAATAAGAAAAGCCGCAGCCTGAGGGCCAGCATCTCTTTCATTATTGGATACAGGGTTAGGTAGTACTTCGGAAAAACCAGTCTCAGTATCGAAAAACTGGTAATAGGGTGCCCGTGCACCACGCTGATCTACTTGCGCATCAGCTCCGGCGGATGTTGCAGCTATCACTATTTTCACAATCTTCTCCTTACAACTTGTTATTTCATGAATTGATAAAGGGTAATCGAACCCACGATTCCTAATAGTCGCAATACCATTATCCAGTGCAGTAACACCTTCCCTATGTTGCGATTACATTGTGCCAGCCACTACACAGGCGCTGTAAACAGTTCATTTCTCATCCTGTCTTTTGTTTTATCAGTTTTTCAACCAGTATGCCATTGATAAATGTTTTTATGGTTTTCCTGAGGTTATCTTTTATGTGATTGCCTGCTTGCATCTATATTTCTTGTTGAGTTATTGCTTATGAGCCAAGAAGTACTTTTATAGATAACATTAATAAAATACCAGTGATAAATGCAGCATAGTTAACAAGATTGGTTTTGATATCTTTGTGCTTGTTAACTTCAGGCACCAGGTCTGAAGCACCAATATAAATAAAATTACCGGCTGCAAATGGAATTAAAAATGAAATATCTATATTAAAGGACAGGAAATAAGTAACTAATCCACCAAGCAAAAACGTTAATGCAGATAACATGTTATACAGTAGTGCTTTCCTTTTTTCCCAGCCACCATGTATTAACACACCAAAATCACCGAGTTCCTGTGGAATTTCATGGGCTGCGGCGGCAAGCCAGGTCATAATTCCTAAACGGATATCGATTAAAAAAGTTCCGGCAATTGCCAGACCACCAATAAATATGTATGAGGCATATAATCGTCTACATGGCTTTATGCTTTTAGCTACTATATCTGACAGACGATTTGTTTTAACTCACTGGATGAGTCGCGAAGCACACCTTTAACTAATCCGTAAAAACAACGAAAACACAGGCTATGAGTTTTGAAATCATCGGTGCGGAATCTCTGGGTGTGCGCGGCCTTTGTTGTCTGGTAACGCTTCAGGATCGGCGCATTGTCATCGAACCGGGCGTGTCCCTTGGTTACTTGCGGCATGGTCTGCCTCCTCATCCGGTGCAGATAGCTGAGGGGCGCAGGGTGCGCGAAAAGATATTATACTCACTGAATAATGCTACCGATGTCGTACCCCCCGGTCCGTTTATAGGGGTTCGCGAATTCCCTTCTGGTGGAATCAATGAATCAGGATTTGCAAAGGTGAGCTTTGCATTCACCTGGATGATTCGTCTTCTCTTCCTTGTTTCTTTTTCTGCTTCTCCTGAAAAAGCTTGTGATGATAAGAACCTTCTCTGAGCATTTTTGCTCCACAGCCTGGGCACCTTTCATCCTGACATGGCACCCCTCTGTGATGTAGCGTTTTTTCGCCGCATTTGGGACAGACGCAATAGCCCCCAATGCCCATATCGTGTCTACGTTCCACCGTCATAATCAGTTCCTCCAGGTTACTCGCATCAATAATGTTCACTGGCCAACAAGGTAAGTAATTCACCGTATCCAGCGCATTTTTCCTTAAAGCCTGATTCGTACCCCGTTTACTGTGGTAATTCTACCATCGCCCCGAGGCCGCCTTCAATAAAATCATCGGCCCACGCATCGCGAAACATGCGGATTGCATTGTCCCCCGTGCAATGGCTTGGTGCGACCTTTCTGACGCCCAGCGCTTTGAGTCGCTTGATAATCATGGAGATCTCAGCATCACTACTGCCACCCAGATGAAACCCGCCCATCAGAAGATAGATGCTCTTGCCCAGATACGCCTGAGCCTGCTCGGCCATATCGGCTACGTTGGGATGTGCGCAGCCTGTGATCACAATGAGCCCTTGCCGGGTGTCCACCATCAAGGCTTGCTCCTTGATGGCCCATCCCATCTCTCCCGTTGAATAGACGCTATCCATAAGCCGCCGTGGCCCAGATACAGTTTCAATCGCCGCCCCGAGGTGTATAACCTCATGCTGGAACGATGCCGGGAACGATTCAGGCATATACACGGTGACGTCAGGATTGTGCGCCAGGAAGGCGCCGAGTCCGCCGGTGTGGTCCGCGTGGATATGAGAAAGCACGACAGCATCTACATCTTCTGGATCCAGGCCGAGGCGCTGCATGTTCGCGAGCAAGATGTCGCCATTGCCACCCGTATCAAACAAAACGGTTTTATCCAGCCCCTCAATCAGGCAGGAAAAGCCCCAGCCGCTCTCCAACCCTGCCTTATAGGGCAGGTTATTGAAAACGACGTAGAGCCGAGGCCGACCCTGTTCAGTCATCTCAGTTCCACCCGCTGCTATACCACCTTGTGACATGCATAGCACTCCTCCAAAAAGTATGGCAAGTATAGTGCTTTTGTACGAATACATGGGAAACATAGCTACCGTCCGTTATTTCCCCTCGGAAACTACAAAGGGAGTGACCAGCTTGTGGGCGATATCTGCAAATAGCCTTGCTGTGTCAGAGTCAGGGGAATCAATCATCAAGGGTATCCCTTTATCACCACATTTACGTATCTCTATGTCGATAGGGAGAGAGCCCAGCAGTGGTAAGCTCAATTCACGGCTGAGTGTTTCGCCACCACCTTTTCCACTGGCGATTGCCAAAAAATGTTTCACATTCTGTATGCCTTCCAGCGGTGGTGCTGGAGATGGGGCGATTTGTGTTATCTTTTTCATGGTGGCTCACTCCATTTCTACCATAATCACATGCTTCGAGGCCAGTTTACACTGCAACGTGACAGCCGATAGAGCACGCACGATAATATGACACATAGTCAGTGCCTGTGGAAGTTCAAATATTTCGCCCATTCCACTACTGATGAGTTCGAGATAGAATGGTGCGTGAATAGTGTTTCGGCCGGATAGTCATTGGAATTAGCATCATTGATTGTGGTGTGTTGTAATTACTATCTGCCTCGCGCAATCGCCACAGTGGAACCATAAAATCAGGGGAAGTGCCCAGTTTCAGTTAACCGTGTGCCAGCCGCTCCTATTGAGTTCTATGTAACACAATTGCTCGAATTATAGAAAGAGGAAAATAGCTCAAATGACCCATACCTGGCAATCTAATAAACCACTGTGTGGGAAACGCATATTGGTCTGCGGAAAGGGTGGCAGCGGCAAAAGCACTTTGGTTGCCCTAATGACAACTATACTGCAGCGAAAAGGGTATGAGGTTATGGCTCTGGATGGCGATGCTTCTAATCCTGAGGGACTCGTCAGATTGATGTTCGGAACAGGAGTGGAGGGAGAGCCAAAACCACTCATCGAATTTTTTGGTGGCATTGATGTCGTAACCTGCCCGGTAGATGATCCATCGCCTCTTACGCGGATCAATGATTCGAACCCTGTTCCGGAAAACAGGATCGATGTTTTTAAAGAGATATCTTCTGAATACTATCTTCAGAAAGGCAGCACGACCCTGTTGCAGGCAGGAAAGATCGAAACCTACGGGCAAGGCTGCGACGGACCACTGGAGAAGGTGGTGAGGGACTTTATGGTTGAAGGAGATGCTGTCAACCTTATCGACATGAAAGCGGGTATCGAACATTTTGGCAGAAGAGTCCCCGATCGAATGGATGTCGTTCTTGGTGTCCTGGATTCCACCCTTGAATCCGTTTCAATTGCAAAAATGATGGCCGAGTTTTGTCAGCAGGCGGGTATTAAAAATTTCTGGTTGATCCTGAACAAGATCGGATCGGACGAAGTGGAATCCTTGCTCATGGATAAGTTGGTGAACCTGCAGGACAAAGTGATTGGTTCGATACCCTACGATCAGGAACTGATAAAGACAGGACTATCAGGAAACGCCCTTGGCGAATGTAAGGCCTTAGAAGATATTGAACGTATAGTGGAAAGACTGGAACAGATAGTTTCATTCCAGGAATGAAACAAAATGAAACAATGCCTAGTGCCACTAATACAATGGAAGTCCCGCGACAGAGGCGCACGACGACTGCCCTCGCGAGATGCTGGAAAATATTATTGCGTTTGTGGGCGCACATAGTATTGATTGTCGACATCGAAGAAGTGAACTGCGTAAAGAGTTAGGGTTTGATAATCTCAGAGAATCTGCAATGTAATTTTTAAAATTATTTGTATTACTCTTAGAAGACTAATTAGACATGAGAAGGAATATTGATATGAAAATAGCTATTGCAACAGAAAATAACGACCCTTCGGCAGAAATTAGTTCCCAGGGCGCACGCGCTTTATTTTATTTAATATTTGATGATGGATATCTGAGCGAGATTCTTGAAAACACCTATGCAGGCAATGCTACCCAGGTGGGTCCAGATGTGGCAAATATGTTAAATAATATGCATGTGACTAAAGTTATTGCCGGTAGATTTGGGCCGAAATTTAAACAATCATTGGAAAACAACCATATGGAATGTATAGAGCAAACGGGATTTGCTGCTCAAGTTGCCAAAGAACTCATTGATTAAATTACAATCACTTTATAGACCTCGAAAATAGTGTTCGATAAGCATTGAGAAAAATAAACTCTATCTAGTTCATAATGGCCCAATCAACGTGGGGGAATGAAATGACTCATTGGTTCAAAACGGTACTACTGTATCTGCTTCCACACCATTCACTCTCGCGAATAGTACAGTGGAGCGCGCGTTGTCGTCGCTTACCGTTGCGTAAAACCATTACTCGCTGGTTTATTCGTCACTACAATGTGGATATGTCAGAAGCCCTGGAACCCGATCCTGACGCCTATCCGGACTTCAATAGCTTTTTTACGCGCGCATTGCGCCTCGATGCGCGTCCTGTCGTTCAAGAAACAGGGCAAATTTGTTTCCCGGCCGATGGTGCCATAAGCCAATTGGGCGACATCCAGGGGGAGCAGATCTTTCAGGCCAAGGGACGCACCTATTCTCTGGTAGAACTCCTTGGCGGTTCCGAAGAACGGGCACGGCCATTCGTAGGTGGCCGGTTTGCGACCACCTACCTGTCACCAGGCGACTACCACCGGGTGCATATGCCTTTGTCTGGTCGTCTGATGGAGATGACGTATATCCCGGGGCGTTTATTTAGCGTGGCACCTGACTATACCGAATCTGTTCCTCGCCTGTTTGCGCGTAATGAGCGTGTGGCCTGCATTTTCCAGACAGAGGCTGGCCCTATGGCCGTGGTTCTGGTAGGTGCCATCTTTGTCGGTTCTATAGAAACGGTGTGGGCGGGTGAAATTACGCCGCCACGGAGCAAGCGGATCAAGGTGACGAGTTACGCCGCCAGTGATAATGCCATCCAGCTGGACCTTGGCGAAGAGTTGGGACGCTTCAATATGGGGGGATCTACCATTATCGTCCTGTTCGGGCCCGGATGTGTGAAGTGGCAGACCAAACTTGATCCCGAGACGCGTATTCAGTTTGGTCAGGCATTAGGGCGTGTGCAGCAGGTAAGCCCCAATGAGCCTATACGATGAATGTGCCATCAGTGGTCTGTTTCGGTCTTTGGCCATATGGTTCTCTACTATTCGCCCATGTGCTAAAAACGTGCATAAGTATTAAAATCAACCCAATGATATCAAGCTGGAGAGCCAAAAATTTGTGGGTGTTAAACTCATGACCGGGCCGCAACTTGTTCCTCTGGATACCATTCCATCGGGCACATCTGTAGTCGTACGTAAGTTGGAGAGCGGCAGGGAACTTGCGACACGCCTTGCTGCGCTGGGGCTCTCTATCGGGTCGCAGGTTAAGGTCCTGCAGAACCGCGCACATGGACCACTACTTGTACTGGTGCGCGATACGCGCGTTGCACTCGGGCGGGGCCAGGCGCTCAAAATACTGGTGGAGGAGATCGGGGATGAATAATAGCCGCAAAGACAGCCACAGCGAGCCCCCTCCAACCAATCGAGTGGGTCGAACAGAGAAGACTATTCTCCTGGGTCTTGCAGGCCAGCCCAACGTCGGCAAATCGACTATCTTTAACCTGCTTACGGGCCTGAGCCAGCATGTAGGCAACTGGCCGGGAAAAACCGTTGAGCGGAAGGAGGGTTTATTTTCCCATGACGGTATAACTCTGCGAATCGTCGACCTGCCGGGCACCTACAGCCTGACCGCCAACTCGACCGAGGAACGGGTGGCACGGGACTTTATCCTGCATGAGCGCCCGGACCTGA
>NKAJ01001761.1_pt1 | contig 10379 bp, 10 predicted proteins | sample 1556001 | NCBI WGS metagenome assembly NKAJ01 (sample SAMN06204642, study PRJNA360343) | marine sediment metagenome | isolation source: Jiulong cold seep at northern South China Sea | place: China: South China Sea, Jiulong cold seep | collected 2013-06 | reverse complement strand
AAACAGATTGCCCAGCCTAAAGTCGCTTCTAAACCCAAGACTGAAAAAAAGGCCAAAGTCGCTAAGCCCAAAAGCTTTGTAAAGATCCTTGACCGGCCGAGGATTGAAATCCCCCAGCAACCAAACAATAAACCTGAAAGTCCTGCTCCTCGGGCTAAAAAGCCCTCTCACACGGGTGCACCTCCTGTAGAACCGTCGGTTCCTCTAGTTGATATTTCTGTAGTCCCTGAAAAAAAGGACAGAAAAAAGGGCAAAAGAGTAGTCCAGATGTCAGAGTTGGGAGGATCGCTCAAAAAGCGTCGGGTTACTCCCAAACGAAAGGGAAGACAGAGACATANTCCTGCTCCTCGGGCTAAAAAGCCCTCTCACACGGGTGCACCTCCTGTAGAACCGTCGGTTCCTCTAGTTGATATTTCTGTAGTCCCTGAAAAAAAGGACAGAAAAAAGGGCAAAAGAGTAGTCCAGATGTCAGAGTTGGGAGGATCGCTCAAAAAGCGTCGGGTTACTCCCAAACGAAAGGGAAGACAGAGACATATAGACAAAATTCTTGCAGAAGAGAGCGATATCACAACATCCGGCCGGAAGAAAACTGGTGTTTCCGGGATCCATGGCGATTCAGGACAAAATGAGAAAGTNATAGACAAAATTCTTGCAGAAGAGAGCGATATCACAACATCCGGCCGGAAGAAAACCGGGGTTTCCGAAATCCATGGCGATTCAGGACAAAAGGTGGCGGCAGCCCCTAAGCCCGGCACTGCGCCCCCCAAGGCAAGCAAACGAAAGTTTGCCATATACGAGACTATTCAGGTGGGTGAGCTTGCCAAGCGGATGGGCGTCAAGGCAGGAGACGTTATAATGAAGCTCATGGGGCTGGACGTAATGGCCACGGTAAATCAGTCTATCGATTACGACGTAGCCGGCATTGTGGCATCCGGATTTGACTATGAGCTGGAGAAGAAGTCCGTGGCTGAAGACCTGGTCCACATGGAGGATGCCCAGGAAGGCGAGCCTGTACTAAGACCTCCTGTAATTACAATCATGGGCCATGTAGATCATGGAAAGACTTCACTCCTGGATGCCATACGCAAAGCGGATGTAGCCTCAAAGGAGGCAGGTGGCATCACCCAGCACATAGGCGCATATCACGTCACACTTCCCTCCGGCCAGGAAGTAGTCTTTCTGGATACCCCGGGCCATGAGGCATTCACAGCTATGAGGTCTCGCGGGGCCAAGGTTACTGATATCGTAATCCTGCTGGTGGCAGCGGATGACGGCGTAATGGCCCAGACACGTGAGGCTATAGATCATGCTCGGGCAGCCGAGGTGCCCATCATTGTAGCAATCAACAAGATCGACAAGCCAGGGGCGAATCCGGAAAAGGTGAAGGGGGAGCTTGCTGAACTGGGATTGATTCCGGAGGATTGGGGTGGAGAGACCATTTGCATCAACATCTCAGCCAAAGAAAAAACAGGAATCGAAGAATTGCTTGAGATGATGGCCCTCCAGGCCGAGGTGATGGAACTCAAGGCAGACCCCAGTCGGCCTGCCAGAGGTCACGTGATAGAGGCGAATCTGGACAAGGGGCGTGGTCCTGTGGCTACCCTGCTGATTTCAGAAGGGACGCTGCACATAGGTGACGCTCTGGTCTGCGGCATACACCACGGCAGAGTACGGGCCATGTTCGACGACAAGGGTGAAAGGATAAAGACTGCCGCCCCCTCCATGCCTGTGGCAATTCAGGGTCTCTCCGGCGTGCCGGAGGCAGGGAACGAATTCACAGTACTTTCTGACGACAAAAAGGCCAGAGAAGTGGCTGAGTATCGCCAACGTAAGACAAGAGAGACAGAACTGGTCAAGAGCAGCAAGGTAAGTCTGGAAAATGTTTTTGAAAAACTCCGGGAGGAGGAACTNTCAAGGAACTCAATATAGTCCTCAAGACCGATGTTCAGGGATCTGTGGAGGCCCTTATCGAGGCATTGCGCAAACTCAGTNCCCCTCCATGCCTGTGGCAATTCAGGGTCTCTCCGGCGTGCCGGAGGCAGGGAACGAATTCACAGTACTTTCTGACGACAAAAAGGCCAGAGAAGTGGCTGAGTATCGCCAACGTAAGACAAGAGAGACAGAACTGGTCAAGAGCAGCAAGGTAAGTCTGGAAAATGTTTTTGAAAAACTCCGGGAGGAGGAACTCAAGGAACTTAATATAGTCCTCAAGACAGATGTTCAGGGCTCTGTGGAGGCCCTTCTAGAGGCATTGCGCAAGCTCAGCACTCAAGAGATAAAGGTGAATTTCGTCAGGAGCGGTATCGGGGCCATTACCGAATCCGATGTCTTGCTGGCATCTGCCTCAGATGCAATCATCATAGGCTTCAATGTAAAACCCAGCCCGCAGGCAAAGGCCTTGGCCGAGCGGGAACATGTGGACATCCGCTTCTATGATGTCATTTACCATGCCATGGAGGAGATTAAAAGCGCCATGGTCGGGCTGTTGGAACCTGTTTATAAGGAGAAGACCCTGGGACGCGCCGAGGTGCGTGACGTCTTCCACATTGCCAAAGTCGGTACAGTGGCAGGGAGCTATGTGCTGGAGGGCTTGATCCAGAGAAATGTTCAAGCCAGACTCTTAAGAGACAACGTTGTAGCCTATAACGGCAAGATAGCGTCTCTTCGTCGATTTAAAGAGGACGTAAAAGAAGTCCAGGCAGGGTACGAATGCGGAATCGGCCTTGAAAGGTTCAATGACGTAAAAACAGGGGACATAATAGAGGCCTATGTAATGGAAGAAAAAGCCCCGGTCCTTGGAGAACCTGTATCTAATGCCGGAGAGAAGAAAACTTCTGATTGATAAATGATCGTGGGGATAATCAGGCTCAGGGTAAGATTGCCCGGAAACCATTCGCTAAAGGGAAAACGGCGTGTGGTTAAGAGTTTGATTGGCCAGGTGCGTAGCCGTTTTAATGTAGCTGTATCAGAAATAGCCCTGAACGATGTATGGCAAAGGGCGGAAATAGGAATATCCACAATAGGAAATAGCCAGCCAACAATCAACTCCGTCCTGGATAAGATCCTGGAATTCATTGAAAGGACCTGTCTGGTAGAGATTATTGATACAGATATCGAAATTATTCACATGGGAAAATAAGAAGACAATCATGCCCCACATGTTCCCCCGTTCCAGACGGATAGAGGATCTCCTCAGGAAAGAAATGGCAGACATGCTGCTTGGTGAAATTAAGGATCCAAGGATCCAAGGACTTGTGACCATAATGCAGGTAAAGGTCTCAGAAGACCTCCGTCACGCAAAGTTTTTTGTTTCGGTTCTTGGAAGTGGGGCTGAAAGGGAATCTGTGTTGGAAGGGNGGTAGAGATTATTGATACAGATATCGAAATTATTCACATGGGAAAATAAGAAGACAATCATGCCCCACATGTTCCCCCGTTCCAGACGGATAGAGGATCTCCTCAGGAAAGAAATGGCAGACATGCTGCTTGGTGAAATTAAGGATCCAAGGATCCAAGGACTTGTGACCATAATGCAGGTAAAGGTCTCAGAAGACCTCCGTCACGCAAAGTTTTTTGTTTCGGTTCTTGGAAAAGGGCCTGAAAGGGAATCTGTGCTGGAAGGACTGAATAAGGCTAAGGGCTTCATACGGCGAACACTGGGACACCGCCTTGACCTCAGGCGGATACCTGAACTGCACTTTCAACTGGACCGGAGCCTGGATGACCAGGAAAAGATAGAAAGACTCCTTGCCAGTGTGCAAACCGGCCAACAGACAGAGAATTGAGAAACACTGTGACTGAAGTTTTACCCAAAGACACCAAGACACTGAAGGCTGCGGTAGATGCCATTAATGCATCTGATCGTCTCCTTTTGACCTGTCATGTCAAGCCGGACGGAGATGCTTTGGGTTCTGTATTGGGCCTGGGCCTTGCCCTTAAGGACGCAGGGAGAGACGTAACCCTTTTTATAGAAGATCCCGTGCCGGATTCACTTCAATTTCTACCCGGCTCTCAGTACCTGGTCAATGAAGTGGCCAATCCGCTGCCTGAAAAGACCACTCTGGTAGTCCTTGATTGCAATGAACCCCACAGGATCGGAAAGCAGGCACAAAGGTTGATAGAACAGGCCTCACTTATTGTTGTTCTGGATCATCACCTGAGCCAGGCCCCGTTCTGTGCTCAAACTCCGGAAACAAAACACCCTCATTGTATAAGCTATATATCTACGGACATTTTTGCCGCAGGGGCCATAGTCCTGTGGATCATCAAAGGACTTGGATGGCCTATAACAGAAGACATCGCCACAAATCTCTATGCTGCCATATTGTCAGATACAGGATGCTTCCGTCACAGTNCTGGTAGTCCTTGACTGCAATGAACCCCACAGGATCGGAAAGCAGGCACAAAGGTTGATAGAACAGGCCTCACTTATTGTTGTTCTGGATCATCACCTGAGCCAGGCCCCGTTCTGTGCTCAAACTCCGGAAACAAAACACCCTCATTGTATAAGCTATATATCTACGGACATTTTTGCCGCAGGGGCCATAGTCCTGTGGATCATCAAAGGACTTGGATGGCCTATAACAGAAGACATCGCCACAAATCTCTATGCTGCCATATTGTCAGACACAGGGTGTTTCCGTCATAGCAATACGAACGAGACAGCTTTCCGGATGGCCGGGGACCTCGTGGCCCACGGCGCAAACCCCTATGCCGTTGCGAACCAACTTTATCAAAACTATTCTCTATGCAGACAACACCTTTTGGGCCTTGTATTAAGGACCATTGAGGTAAGGGGGCATGGCAAGATAGGTCTTCTTCAGGCCACTCCGGAGATGTTTCGTGTCAGCGGAGCAATGGAGCACGACACAGATGATTTTGTAGGGCATGTCCGGTGCNTCGCCACAAATCTCTATGCTGCCATATTGTCAGACACAGGGTGTTTCCGTCATAGCAATACGAACGAGACAGCTTTCCGGATGGCCGGGGACCTCGTGGCCCACGGCGCAAATCCCTATGCCATTGCGAACAGACTTTATCAAAATTATTCTCTATGCAGACAACACCTTTTAGGCCTTGTATTAAGGACCATTGAGGTAAGGGGGCATGGCAAAATAGGTCTTCTTCAGGCCACTCCGGAGATGTTTCGTGTCAGCGGAGCAACGGAGCACGACACAGATGATTTTGTAGGGCATGTCCGGTGCATAGATACAGTAGAGGTTGCCATTTTCATAAAGGAGGTCTATGCCGGACAGGTATCTGTCAGCATGAGGTCAAAATCATTCTTTAATGTAGCAAAATTGGCAAAAGAATTCGGAGGTGGCGGGCACTTTCACGCGGCAGGTTTCCGCAAGACCGGGACAGCAGCCGAAATTAGAGAAATCCTGTTGAATCAAATAAATGCCTATCTTGAGGGCTCGGGAACAGCCGATGCTTGATGGTATCCTGGTAATGGACAAGGCATTCGGCATAACGTCCTTCCAAATGGTTCAGGAAGTTCGCAAAAGGCTTAAGGTTAAAAAAGCCGGACATGCAGGTACCCTTGATCCACTTGCCACAGGTGTATTGCCCATATGTCTGGGACGGGCGNTAGCAAAATTGGCAAAAGAATTCGGAGGTGGCGGGCACTTTCACGCGGCAGGTTTCCGCAAGACCGGGACAGCAGCCGAAATTAGAGAAATCCTGTTGAATCAAATAAATGCCTATCTTGAGGGCTCGGGAACAGCCGATGCTTGATGGTATCCTGGTAATGGACAAGGCATTCGGCATAACGTCCTTCCAAATGGTTCAGGAAGTTCGCAAAAGGCTTAAGGTTAAGAAAGCCGGACATACAGGTACCCTTGATCCACTTGCTACAGGTATATTGCCCATATGTCTGGGACGGGCGACAAAGATCGTCCAGTTTATTATGGCAGGTCACAAGGTATATCAAGGGACTATGCTCCTTGGAGTAGCTACCGACACCTACGATGCAGCAGGCAAAATCACGGAACAGAAACCTTTACCCCCAAGTCTTGACCTAATCTCTTTACAGGAGGCGGCCAAAGAATTTACAGGCAGGCTTCTTCAGCCACCTCCGCCTTTTTCGGCAGCCAAGCATAAAGGGAAACCGTTATACAAATTCGCACGTCAGGGAATAATGGTCCAAAAAGAGCCCAGGCCGGTGCAGGTATTCTCCTTTGAGATCCTTGAAATAAGGTTACCCGAAGTGGACTTCAGAGTACACTGCTCAAAAGGTACCTATGTGAGATCACTTGTACATGACCTAGGGTCAAATCTGGGTTGCGGCGGTCATGTGACGAGACTGCGAAGGACCCGAAGCGGACCCTTCAACATANCCCCAAGTCTTGACCTAATCTCTTTACAGGAGGCGGCCAAAGAATTTACAGGCAGGCTTCTTCAGCCACCTCCGCCTTTTTCGGCAGCCAAGCATAAAGGGAAACCGTTATACAAATTCGCACGTCAGGGAATAATGGTCCAAAAAGAGCCCAGGCCGGTGCAGGTATTCTCCTTTGAGATCCTTGAAATAAGGTTACCCGAAGTGGACTTCAGAGTACACTGCTCAAAAGGTACCTATGTGAGATCACTTGTACATGAGCTAGGATCAAATCTGGGTTGCGGCGGTCATGTGACAGGACTGCGAAGGACCCGAAACGGACCCTTCAACATAGAGCAGGCACTGGAAATGGAGACTCTGGACGAAATTCTTAAAAGCAAAAGGCTTCCAGAGGTCCTTATTCCTATTGGGAAGGCACTGGCTCACATCCCTGCCGTTGAGATAGATAATGAGATAGCAACAGAGTTAAGGAATGGACGTCCAATTTTTGTAAACAGGCTCAAGGATCTAATGGAATCGCAAGGCCATAAGACAGATATGGAGCTGCCTTATCTGCGTCTTCTTCTTTGCAGGCCGCCTTATATAAAAAATGGTTCAAGCCTGCAGGAAAAAGATCTGGTATCCGTGGTGGCATGGCCCACCGCGCTGAAATCAGATGGCCACAAAATACTGCGTCCCATAAAAGTCTGGCCAAAAGAATATGCTATTACAAATTAAAATAAGAAATATCAAATCGTAGTTATAGCGAAGGAGGAAAAAATAGGTGGTTTTGGATCCAGAACGTAAGAAAGAAATTATAGAGAACTTCCAAACCCACGGGACTGACACTGGGTCCCCTGAGGTTCAAGTAGCCCTGTTGAGTTCCCGTATTGGCTATCTCACCGAGCACTTCAAGATCCACAAGAAGGATCACGGCTCAAGACGCGGCCTGTTAAAACTTGTAGGCCAGAGAAGGAGGTTGCTCGACTACCTCAAGAACCAGGATTTGGGGCGGTACAGAAAAATTATAAAGGAACTGGGAATCCGCAAGTAGTACGATGTAACCGTTCACACTTCTTGGCAGTCGACAGACATGGAGTGAGAACTGCGGATTTAATACACTGAACTTGTAACTCTCTTGGTTGTTGCAAGATAATAGGACCTTAAAACAGATGATAAAATTAAAAACACAGATAAATGACATGGCCTTCTCCTTTGAAACAGGACGATTGGCCAAGCAGTCCAACGGCGCCATTTTGGCCAGCCTTGGGGAAACCGTAGTCCTGGTGACAGCGGTAACCTCCGGTAAAACACGAGAAGGAATAGACTACCTGCCACTCATGGTAGACTACCAGGAGATGTTCTACGGATCAGGTCGAATACCCGGGAATTATTTCCGTAGGGAGATCGGAAGACCCAGCGAAAAAGAAACCCTGACTTCACGATTTATAGATCGTCCACTTCGGCCCAGATTTCCTGATGGATACGCCTACGATACCCAGATAATAGCAACGATGCTTTCTGTGGATGTAGAGGTCGATCCTGATGTAGTTGCCATTACTGCGGCATCCGCAGCCCTTTGTATCTCAGACATACCATTTGACGGCCCTATTGCCGGCGTAAGAGTGNGCATCCGCAGCCCTTTGTATCTCAGACATACCATTTGACGGCCCTATTGCCGGCGTGAGAGTAGGAAGGGTNGAAAAAGAAACCCTGACTTCACGATTTATAGATCGTCCACTTCGGCCCAGATTTCCTGATGGATACGCCTACGATACCCAGATAATAGCAACGATGCTTTCTGTGGATGTAGAGGTCGATCCTGATGTAGTTGCCATTACTGCGGCATCCGCAGCCCTTTGTATCTCAGACATACCATTTGACGGCCCTATTGCCGGCGTAAGAGTGGGAAGGGCGGAAGGCAAATTCGTAGTTAACCCCACCAAGACCCAGCTTTCGAATTCCGATCTTAACATAATTGTTGCCGGTACGAGAAGCGCAATAGTTATGGTAGAGGGTTGGGCCGCGGCACTTTCAGAACAGGAAGTACTGGATGCTATCTTTTTCGGTCATGAATCCCTGACGCCCTTGCTCGATCTCCAGGATGAGCTTGTTGAAAAGGCGGGTAAGCCCAAGATGACTGTCCCTGAACCCGATTCGGACCTTGACCTTACAGACAAGGTCAGGGAGTCTGCACGGGAGAAGATGCTTGCAGCCATACAGATACCCTCCNTAATTGTTGCCGGTACGAGAAGCGCAATAGTTATGGTAGAGGGTTGGGCCGCGGCACTTTCAGAACAGGAAGTACTGGATGCTATCTTTTTCGGTCATGAATCCCTGACGCCCTTGCTCGATCTCCAGGATGAGCTTGTTGAAAAGGTGGGTAAGCCCAAGATGACTATCCCCGAGCCTGATTCGGACCCTGAGCTTACAGACAGGGTCAGGGAGTCTGCACGGGAGAAGATGCTTGCAGCCATACAGATACCCTCCAAGGTCGAACGAGTTGAGGGAATAAAGTGCCTCAAAACAGAAGTTAAGGAGGCATTGGCTGAAGTCCATCCCGGGCGTGAACAGGAAATATCAGGGTGCTTGAAGGACCTTGAAAAGGAGCTGGTGCGCACTTTGATCACAAAAGAAAAGCGCCGGATCGACGGCAGAGCTTTTGATGAAGTCAGGCCGATTTCCTGCTCTGTGGGAGAACTCCCCCGCACCCACGGCTCAGCGGTCTTCACCCGCGGAGAAACTCAGGTGCTGGCTGTGGCAACCCTTGGTAGCTCTGATGACGAACAGAGGATCGAGTCCCCTGTGGGACAACATTATAAACACTTCATGCTGCACTATAATTTTACCCCTTTCAGCGTAGGCGAAGTCAGGCCGATGAGGGGTCCGGCACGAAGAGATATCGGCCACGGAGTGCTGGCAGAACGGGCGCTGGCCGGAGTAGTACCTCCTGCGGACGATTTTCCATACACTATTCGCATTGTTTCAGAGGTTTTGGAATCAAACGGCTCATCCTCAATGGCTACTGTTTGTGGAGGGGCACTTGCTATGATGGATGCCGGCATCCCCATTCGAGACATGGTGGCAGGGGTTGCAATGGGCCTTGTAAAGGAGAATGACGAGGTCATCATACTCTCTGATATCCTGGGAGATGAAGACCACATGGGCGATATGGACTTCAAGGTAGCAGGGACCGAGGAAGGGATTGCCTCGCTACAGATGGACATCAAGATTTCAGGGATCAGCCGGGATATTTTAAGCAAGGCGCTTATGCAGGCAAGGGATGCGAGACTCTTTATCCTGGGCAAGATGAAAGAGGTGATAGATCATCCCAGAAAAGACCTTTCCCAGTATGCACCTAGAATCATTACCCTCAATATCAACCCGGAAAAGATCCGGGATCTTATCGGCCCTGGGGGGAAGCATATACGTGGCATAATAGCGGAAACCGGCGTAAAGATAGACGTCGATGATTCAGGTGAGGTGAACATTTTTTCCTCTTCAGGGGAAGCAGCAGAAGATGCCATCAAAAGGATCCAGGACCTCACAAAAGAGGCTGAGGTCGGAGAAATCTACCTTGGGACCGTGAAAAAGATTATGGACTTCGGGGCGTTTGTTGAGATATTACCAGGTACCGACGGCCTGGTGCATATTTCCCAACTGGAGAACAGGCATGTAAAAAATGTAAAGGATATACTTGCCGAAGGTGATGAAGTCCGTGTAAAAGTCATAGGTATAGATCAACAGGGCAGGATCAAGCTCAGCCGCAAGGCTGCCATGGACGACGAGCAGGGAGCTACTGTTCAAAAATGAACCAGCAATACAATAAATCCGTCCTCTCAAACGGCATTCGCGTGCTTACTGAGCGCATGCCCAATGTCCGCTCGGTATCAGTCGGTGTGTGGGTTACTATAGGTGCCAGGGACGAAGATGCCGGCAACTCCGGCATTTCCCACTTTATCGAGCATATGATTTTTAAGGGGACTGAACGGCGTACCGCCCTGGACATTGCCAAGGCCTTTGACCAGATGGGTGGATTTTCCAATGCCTTTACCTCCAAAGA
>NKAJ01001803.1_pt2 | contig 10405 bp, 11 predicted proteins | sample 1556001 | NCBI WGS metagenome assembly NKAJ01 (sample SAMN06204642, study PRJNA360343) | marine sediment metagenome | isolation source: Jiulong cold seep at northern South China Sea | place: China: South China Sea, Jiulong cold seep | collected 2013-06 | reverse complement strand
CCTCAACGCCTGAACAGGCTGTCGTGCCAATCAATACGGATCCTGCCATTATTATAGATGTTTCCAAAAGATGCATCGCTATTTCCCCCAAGAAGCCTCTAATGGGCACATGACCTTGAATGAACCTGGAAGCCGAACGACTTTGGTCCTCATGCCGAACGCATTGTGGATATTAATCTTTTTCCCCGGGAATTGTATCAATAGAGGCAAATTTAGGTTCATGAAGCGGGAGCAGTATTTCGGCCATATCTCTGACTTTTAGCATTATGTCATATGCCTCGTATGCATTGACATGGGTCCCGGGCGGGATAACATCCATCTCCATTGCAGTTATCTCTTTTGGGGGATAGAAGTTTTCCATGATTACACAGAATCCCGTTATGGCCGCCCGCCCTTGAGAGGTATCTATCAGTACCGTTAACCCTCCTTCCGTATGAGCCGGCGTATGGATAACACGGATGCCCGGAAGGATTTCCTCACCTCCGGTTACCGTTTTGATCTGCCCGGCCTCTTCCACGTCCAGGATATAATCTTCCAGATATCGGAAATCCAAGGGATGGGGATTGTGTACCCGCTCCAGTTCTTTCTCATGTACATAGAATGTGGCGTTAGTGCATTTGTAATCGTTTTCGCAGTGATCGTTGTGTAAATGGGTGTGGATAACGATGTCGATAGATTCCGGGGTCAGACCCCAGAGGCCCAGCCCTTCCTCAAATTTATAGATCTTTCCTCCAATGGATTTTTCTCTGTCCTCAGATTGCAGCGGACTCATCTCTCCTGTATCTACCAGGACCTTCCGGTCGCCACCTTCCAGATACCAGCAATAGATAGGTATGGTATAAAGTTGTCCATAGCCATGTTGATAGGTCATCATACCTTTGTCAAAGATCTTTGTTCCCATCACAATAGGATGTATTTTGTACTGGCTCATATTTTACCTCTATAATCCCTGATTCTAAAGAAGCCTGTAAAATTCATTTTTCAGTTTTTCCCTGCGCATCCGCCTCAGTGCGTCTTGAATAACTCCGCTTAACGTCTTTCCTTCAAGGCGGGCTGTCTCCTCGGCCTCCTGTGCAAGATCAGGAGGAAGTGAAATCGTCTTTTTCACAGCAATGGCCATAGATATTTTCCCTATTGTCAGTAGGTATAAATACTACTTTCAGGAAAAGAATAGATCAAGTAATATAAACCCTCAAAGGAATCTTTGTCGTAGTCTGAAAATACTTTTCTTGACCACAACAAATAACTCCGAAATCCTTGCCCGCTGGTGATGGTGAGCGTTATAATGAATTTCACACAAAATGAAAAGTGAGTATGATTTCATAGCAAAGATATATGATCCTGTTCTTTNAAACCCTCAAAGGAATCTTTGTCGTAGTCTGAAAATACTTTTCTTGACCACAGCTACAAATAACTCCGAAATCCTTGCCCGCTGGTGATGGTGAGCGTTATAATGAATTTCACACAAAATGAAAAGTGAGTATGATTTCATAGCAAAGATATATGATCCTGTTCTTTACTTAGTTCTTAAGCCAATAAGAATTGCGGTAATGAATATGCTTTTGGAATACAAAGAAAAATCAATTTTAGACTTATGTTGTGGCACTGGTAATCAGCTTAAATTACTATCAAGGAACGGATTTAAAGATCTTCATTGTCTCGATATATCCAACCCAATGTTAGAGATAGCAAGAAAAAATGATTACCGGATAAAGATTTATAATGAAGATGCAACAAAAACAAATTTTGAAAATGAATCATTTGACATTGTAATTATCAGTTTTGCGTTACACGAANAGTTCTTAAGCCAATAAGAATTGCGGTAATGAAATTGCTTTTGAAATACAAAGAAAAATCAATTTTAGACTTATGTTGTGGCACTGGTAATCAGCTTAAATTACTATCAAGGAACGGATTTAAAGATCTTCATTGTCTCGATATATCCAACCCAATGTTAGAGATAGCAAGNATTACTATCAAGGAACGGATTTAAAGATCTTCATTGTCTCGATATATCCAACCCAATGTTAGAGATAGCAAGAAAAAATGATTACCGGATAAAGATTTATAATGAAGATGCAACAAAAACAAATTTTGAAAATGAATCATTTGACATTGTAATTATCAGTTTTGCGTTACACGAAAAAGATAGAAGTACTCAAGAAAGTTTTATACATGAAGCGCATAGGCTTATAAAAAAAGACGGCTTGATACTTATTGTTGATTATAATTTTGACAATAAAACACCTAAATTGGTCAAAATAGGAATAAGTATAATTGAAAGAATAGCAGGAAAAGAACATTATAATAACTTTAAAGGCTACATACGGAACAATGGGTTATTAAGTTTAATAAACAAAGATAAATTTAAACTTATTAAAGCCCATAAAAGATTATTTAATGGAGTCGTCATGTCAATGTATCAAAAGACGATATCGGGATAGGGGGGCGCCTCGCAGCTCCCCCCTCCCACACCATGCAGCGCATGGGTCCGTACTGCGCGGTTCGGCTGCTTATGAGAAGCTCATAAAAATGAATCCGGCTCAAAACGTTTCACTTCCCTAAGCAGTCTTGCCACTAAAGCAATAGCAGCTTCAAGGTCTGACTTGTTTAACAAACTGACAGGGGCGTGAATATACCTTACAGGAACAGACAGTGCGGCAGCCCTGGCTCCTGTACCTTCCACCTGCAGGGCCGCNAGCTCATAAAAATGAATCCGGCTCAAAGCGTCTTACTTCCTTGAGCAGTCTTGCCACTAAAGCAATAGCAGCCTCAAGGTCTGACTTCCTCAACAAACTGACAGGGGCATGAATATACCTTACAGGAACAGACAGTGCGGCAGCCCTGGCTCCTGTACCTTCCACCTGCAGGGCCGCGGCATTTGTACCCCCTACTTTTTTTACCACTACTTGATATGGAATTCCTGCTTCTTTGGCCAGATGGACCAGGAAATTGCTCCAGGCCCTATCTGCCAGGAATCTTCCATCGCATAATCTGATCTCAGGACCTTCCCCAAGCCTGGCAAATATGCGATGGGACGGCACTCCCGGCAGGTCATTGGCCATAGTACCTTCGAGCGCCAGCACCAGATCAGGATTTATCCGTCTTGCAACAGGGCCTGCACCCTTCAGACCGACTTCCTCCTGGGCCGAGGCCACAATATACAGATCGCATCCCGGCTCTGGAATCAGCTTTAAGGCCTCAAGCATCACAAAGAGCCCTGCACGGTCATCAAAGGCCTTGGCCTGAAGAAAACTGTCGTTCTCAGACCAGATCCCAGGAAAGGTCACAGGATCGCCAACCTTGACCTGAGACTTCACATCTTCGGGATGCAGACCCACATCAACAAATAGCTCATCTACAGGAATGACCCTTTCCTTTTGGCTGTTTTTTTCAGACAAAAGGTGCGGAGGGACCGAGCCTATTATCCCCTNCAGATCGCATCCCGGCTCTGGAATCAGCTTTAAGGCCTCAAGCATCACAAAGAGCCCTGCGCGGTCATCAAAGGCCTTGGCCTGAAGAAAGCTGTCGTTCTCAGACCATATCCCCGGAAAGGTCACAGGATCGCCAACCTTGACCTGAGACTTAACATCTTCGGGATGCAGACCCACATCTACAAATAGCTCATCTACAGGAATGACCCTTTCCTTTTGGCTGTTTTTTTCAGACAAAAGGTGCGGAGGAACCGAGCCTATTATCCCCTGCAGGGGCTCAGTCCCCCAGACAAGCACTGACTGGCCATACAACACCCGTGGATCTATCCCGCCCACAGTTACTACCCTTATGAAACCAAGCTCATCAACATGCTGTACCATGAGCCCTACCTCGTCCATGTGGGCATCGATGAGCAGCCTCGGCCCTTCTCCGGGGACCCTTGCGATGAGACTACCCATAGCGTCAGTGCTGACCTCGGCTGTCAGCCCTCTAAGGATTTCCTCTACTATATCTCTTACTGCTCCTTCCCTGCCGGAAATGCCAGGTGCCAGGGTCAAGCGTTTCAAAAGACTAATATCCATACTCTTTATTCACCTCTTGAGTGCAGAAAACCGACAAAACTAACATCCCTGCTTTTAACCCGCTGATTGCGAAAACATAGTACTAGNTCCTTCCCTGCTGGAAATGCCAGGTGCCAGGGTCAAGCGTTTCAAAAGACTAATATCCATGCTGTTTATTCACCTCTTGAGTGCAGAAAACCAACAAAACTAACATCCCTGCTTTTAATCCACTGATTACGAAAATAGCAAGCTAATCCAGTCTCAAAAAAGGATAGCGATCGAGATCCTCACGCGTCCAGATGGACATACCTGCCCGACTACCCACTGTCTCAACTACTACGATAGCGTCCGGATTCTGGAATGAGATATCTCCTCCCATTCCTTCCCTTTTCAGTGCATCAAGTAAAAAATCGTCCAGGAAGCGTTCCTCTGCGTTGCTGGCCATTTTCCCCTTGAAACCGCGTCGGTGCATCCGTATGTGAAAGCTCCTATCTGCCAGCATTGATATCCATTTAGAGGCAATTTCACTCGCTTTTTTTTCAAACTCATCTGCTGATTGGAAGTTAAAGGTTTGGGTGACGGGCATTACCCGACTGATAAGACTGAGAATATGAGGATCATCCTGTACCCACTCACGGAGAATCTCCAAAAAATTTCTAATATTATCCACCTTCATGACCAGTATGTTATAAAAATCTGTCTTGGCTACTGGTCCCAGTTCTTCCAAAAGCTCAAATGCCGGTCGAAATCCCCTCTCCCGGACGCTTATGACAACATTCCAATCACGCATGCCATGCCCCTGTCTCTGAAGCTCTCTCAGGTCCTAATCGAAATTCTTAAATCCACTCATCATGAACTGGACTGCTATGACAGCAAGTAATAATCCCATGAGCCGCGTCATCACCCGGATGCCGCCCACTCCCATCACTCGCTTGATCCATACTCCAAAGTAAAAGATAAGGTAAACGATTATACAGGCTATTATGATCGCGGCTAGCAATAGGACAATGTTAATAGAGTTGTCCGGTGGCTGTTGCCATACCAAAACAGCGGTAATGGCACCAGGGCCGGCCAGTAAAGGCGTTGCCAATGGTACAAGAGCAACATTTTCTTTTTCAACGCCTTCTTGTTCTTCTTCTGAGCTAGTCTTCAGGCCGCTGGGGAACAGACACAGCATCTGTAAGGCGTAAATAAAAAAGATAAAACCGCCAGCCAATTGGAAAGCCGGCAGGCCGATTCCAAAAAAGCGCAAAACAGAATCACCTGTGATACCAAAAAAAATAAGGATAATGCAGGCTGCAAAGGAGGCGATAGCGGCCACTTTGCGCCGTTCTGAAGGAGTAATTTTTTCTGTAAAAAGGAGAAAAAATGGCAAGTTGCCCAAAGGGTCCATGATGATCAACAATGGAATCAAAATAGTTGTTAAAGATTCTAATGTGTGCATCATAATCACTTAATAGTACGGAACGTTGAAATTAGAAAATAGAAATTGGAAATTTGGCCTTCATGGCTACAAAAAACATTCACCTCTCAAATCCTGCCTATATTGAGACTTGCTTCAAGCATATTCCAAAGCCCTTCCTCGGGCCTGGCCTCTATCTCCAATACCCAGACAGGAAGGGGCTTTTCACCATTGGCTGCAAGTTCACGCCAGATCGGTTCTATCTTCACCCTGTCCTTATGTGTGGTCACAAGGGCTTTTGCTCCCTGCTTTCCGGCCTGTGCCATCAATTTGCTCAGATCATCACTTTTATATGTGTAATGGTCAGAGAATGCTACTTTCCCCCTCAAATCCGTCTCCAGTTCCTCCAGGATTGCAAAAAAGAATTCAGGACCGGCAAGGGCACAAACAGCAAATAATGACTCACCTGCCAGGGCGTCAGGCGTTTCAACTTCCCCTTCCATTGAAAGAAATCTTGTGGCCCGCATCTCACTCAGGAATACAGGCCGGCCCGGGAGCATTGTCTGAAGCTCTCGCCTGCCTATCTCCTGGTCAGCGAAAGATAGTGCATTTGCCCTTGTCAACAGAATCGCGGTTGCTCTGGAAAGCGCTGAGACAGGCTCTCTTAGATCACCCCCAGGGAATACCCATTGCGTCCCAAAAAAATTTACTGCAGGCAGTAACACAAGATCAACATCCCGGAAAAGGGCCATATGCTGGAAACCGTCATCAAGAACGATTGCCTGTGCACCAAAGCGCTCTACGGCAAGCTTTCCACCAGCATACCTGTCTGAACCAACTACAACAGGGATACCCGAAAGGGCCTCGGCCATCATCACAGGCTCATCCCCGGCATCCCGCGGGGAAACCAGCACACTCGTATCATCAGAGACCACAAGTGGGCCACGTCCTGCCCTTCCTCCATACCCCCTGCTCACAACAGCCGGACTAATCCCACGGCTCTTCAGCCAATTGGCTACAGCCAATACATGAGGGGTCTTTCCTGTCCCGCCAAGGGAAAGATTGCCTATGCTTATCACAGGACACGAAAGTCTCCTTGTGGCAAGATATCCTCTCCTGTAGACCCATGCCCTGGCCTTCATCAAGGCGCTGTATGCGGGCGAAAGAGGCCTGCCGAGGGCCAAGAGCAGTGATAAGGTACTATCCTTCAAAATATCTCCGAACTTTTACATTAGCCAACCAATAATCAGCCACAGACCCACACGGACAAACAAATCACCAAATCACCAAATCACTAAATCACTAAATCACGAAATTCTTCTGAGCGCCTTCGCCACAAGATCCAGATACCTGGAGACAGCGCCCTGGTTTTTTTGTAAAAGGTCCTTTGCCTTGCCACCCATGTTTCTACGCTCAAAAGGGTCTTTCAGGAGCTTATTCAAAACCCCTTGCAATTCTTCTTTTTCTGACACACGCCTGCCTCCTCCACAGGCCAGAAGATCTTCAGCTATCGTACGCGCGCTTTCAACATAGGGACCAAAGAGCACCGGCACTCCATAGGCCGCTGGCTCAAGGAGATTATGGCCCCCGATATTCACCAGGGTCCCCCCTATGAATGCTACATCACAGAGGCTGTAGCACTTTAAGAGTTCCCCAAGGGTATCCAACACCACTATGTCTACATCACCGGACTTCGCAACCGCACTGCGCCTTATGGCCTTAAAACCCATCTCCCTTGCCAGGGATTCCAGTTCCGGTCCACGTTTCGGGTCCCTTGGGGCCAGGAGTAGTTGCAGTTTCGGGAACACGTGTTTAAGGCCCTTATGGGCAGCAAGTATCAGATTTTCCTCTCCGGGGTGCGTGCTTCCTGCCACCCAAAGCGGTGCTGTGGGCTCAAGACCTATNTTCGCAACCGCACTGCGCCTTATGGCCTTAAAACCCATCTCCCTTGCCAGGGATTCCAGTTCCGGTCCACGTTTCGGGTCCCTTGGGGCCAGGAGTAGTTGCAGTTTCGGAAACACGTGTTTAAGGCCCTTATGGGCAGCAAGTATCAACTCCTCCTCTCCGGGGTGCGTGCTTCCTGCTACCCAAAGCGGTGCTGTGGGCTCAAGGCCTATGGCCTCCCTGAGAAGGACCTTTTCAGATTCATCAATTTGGGGCACTTCAAGGTCGTATTTCAGGTTTCCGGGAGCGCTTACTCTGTCCGTGGAAAAACCAAGCCTCAAAAGCCGTTCCCTGTCATAAGGTGACTGCATGGCGAGCAGATCAAAGCCTCCATACAGTATGTCTTTTACCGGTCCCAGATGTGAAAGCCTCTCTGTTGAACTGGAAGATAGGCTCCCGTTTACCAGCATCGTGGGGATACCTGAATGTCGCATGCTCCATATCCAATTAGGCCAGACGTCTGTCTCAACAAGAATAAAGCAGTCAGGCGATATTGCCTTTATTGCCTTGTTTACCAAAGGTAGCAAATCAAAAGGAGCCGTGGTGATCACATGGGCGGTACGGCCCAGCTTTTTTTTAAGGGCAGTGAGCCCTGTAGCTGTTGTGGCGGAGCAGATTATCCCTGCCCCTTGCCATCTCTGAGAGATGGCTGTTACCAGGGCCGACGCTGCATTTACTTCCCCGACCGACAGGGCATGAACCCATATCCTGGGAGACCGCCCCTTGATGGGAGACAGGTCGGGAAGCCTTCCGAGCCTTTCTGCCAGGTGGCCCCTGTACTTGGACCTGGAAAGAAGATATAGCAGGGCCGGAGGACCCAGCCACGGCAGGGCCGCAACCTGGAGCAGGTTATATATTATCAGTGCCGGGTGTGTCAGCGCCATGCCTTTATCACAAATACAGGATTTTGAGCCGAAAGTATCCGGCCCTGGCCCAGGGGCCTAAGCCTGGATACCTGTACCTGACTCACTTCGATCCGGAAACCATCCATGGCAAGTTTATCTGACAGGAGCATCAGTGATTCCAAGGTAATAGCCGTAGCGACTATAGGTCCTCTTCCCTTAAGACGACGAATAACTTTTTTTAGAATGGATGAGAGAGCGATTCCTCCTCCGCCTATAAATACCCTGTCAGGTTCGGGGAGCCCTTCCAGGACCTCCGGAGCGCTCCCCTCTATCAGGTCTATGTTTAATGTTTGATACCTGCGGATATTGGCCTTTATATCCTCGATACGTTCTTTGTTCTTTTCAACAGCAATAATTCTGAGTCCTGGAGCAAGGCCCGCGGCCTCAACTGAGACAGATCCACTGCAGGCGCCAATGTCCCACATGATGCCCTTTGAAGGGATCTCAAGGGCCCCGAGGACTATTGAGCGGACCTCTGCCTTTGTAATCAGGCCTCCCCTGTGTTGATATGCATCCTCCCTTCGACCGAATCCACCAGTTGCCCACTTGATCTTCCCGGTAAGGACCGTGACGTTTAGAGGATGGAAGTCCTTGGAAGAGGCCTGTTCTAAAGAGTAAGACCCTGTTTTCTGAGAACTGCCCCCCAAATCCTCTGCCACATGGATTGTAAGTCCTTCCAGTCCTGCATCCAACAAGGCCTGCGCAATTTTCCGAGGGGTATTAACAGGGTCTGTCAGTAAAGCGATTTTTGTCATGTCTTGGCTTTTCAAGTAAGGATAAAGCTTCTCAACAATGCCGGAATCTCTTCCATGGAAGCTCAGACTGATCAGATCATCCAAGGGTATCTTGAGCTTTGAGCACGCAAGTTGGACACTGGTAACAGATGGTATAAAGCAAAGACGTTCAAAAGGAAGCTCTCTCATCAGCACTCGTCCAATCCCAAAAAACAGGGGGTCCCCTGAGGCAATGACCACGATATCTCCCGGCCCTGATAAACAGGCCTTTAAGTCCTCCAAAAGCTTTTCTACAGGCATAACAGGTCTTAAGGGCTTACCCTCAGGCACCATAAAACTAAAACGCTTTGCCCCGAATACCGTGGAGGCCTTATGCAGGCACTTTTCCCCTACAGGAGAAAGGCCCTCCGGACCAACCCCTAACACATATATTGTTCCCTTTTGTTTTTCTTCTTTCACGGTCTGCGGGTTATCAGTACTTTCTCTGCGTCCTCTGCGTCCTCTGCGGTGAATCTCGATTTTCCGCTTCTTAATCATTTTCAATTTCTAATCCCTAATAGAGAAACTCTCAAGCACTCTCCTGGAATACGACACAAGATGGATCATTAGATCCTGATCCGGCTTGAGAACAGGCTTCAGCCTTTTGAAGGCCTCGGAACAGACTGCCTCTATCATTCTGCCTCTCTCAACACCCCGGTCTTTCATTGAAATAAAGATTTCCCTCACGGTATTCGCACCTGAAATGGATTCAAAAGAGATATCCGGGACCAGTGTGGTAAGGAAGGCCAGCGCCTCAGGTGTATTAAGAGCACCGTGTTTTACATTAGTCTGCTCCCACCCCATGGCTATCTTGATCAGTTTAGACCACTGGCTTGCCAGATGCACCTGACGAAAAGGACGTTTTGAAACCTCTTTTAAAGAAAACATTATATAATCACCCATTGACACGTATGCCTCTTCGGGCAGGCCCAAAAGATGTTGTGCAGCACGCTCCGAGGTGCGACCCGTGGCCAGCACTACCTGGTCCAGGCCTGCTGCCAGGCACACGTCCATGGAACACCGAATGGTTGCACACCATGCCTCTGCTGAGATTGGCTTTACTATGCCGGTCGTACCCAGAATGGATATGCCACCTACTATTCCCAGCCTGTGGTTGAGGGTCTTGGCTGCCAGTTCCTTTCCTTTGGGCACACTCACAGTCACTTCAGCCTCAAAACCTGATCTGTTTTCCAAGGCCTCTTCCACTGCCTGCCTGATCATTTTCTTGGGAACGGGGTTGATGGCCGGATTGCCCGGGGGTATGGCAAGGCCTGGTTTGGTCACCCTTCCGACACCGTCTCCCCCAAGTATCTTGACGGATTTTTTCATTACATCAAGTGAAATAATCCTTACTCTGGAGACAATTTCTGCTCCATGGGTAATATC
>NKAJ01001559.1_pt1 | contig 10422 bp, 8 predicted proteins | sample 1556001 | NCBI WGS metagenome assembly NKAJ01 (sample SAMN06204642, study PRJNA360343) | marine sediment metagenome | isolation source: Jiulong cold seep at northern South China Sea | place: China: South China Sea, Jiulong cold seep | collected 2013-06 | reverse complement strand
AACCGTGAACCGTGAACCGTGAACCGACAAGCGCTACTAAATTGCTATGCAACCTTTTTCTTTTCTTCCGCGGCCTTTTTTGCCAGTTCCTCGGCGATTGAATTGGGAACCTGTTTATATATATGAAATTCCATGGTAAACTGCGCTTTGCCTTGAGTTAACGATCTCAGTACCGTAGAATAACCAAACATCTCCGCAAGTGGAACCTGAGCTTCGATAACACATATGTAACCTTCGTCCTGAGAAGCAAGAATTATTCCCCGCCTCTGGTTAAGAGAACCCATAGCAGCGCCTTGATATTCTGTAGGTGTCTCAACCACGACTTTCATTATAGGCTCATGAATAACCGGTTTGGCTTTTGCATAACCTTCCAGAAAAGCTCCACGGGCAGCCGCCGTAAATGCCATCTCTGACGAATCAACAGAATGAGATTGTCCGTCATTGATAACAATTTTTAAACCTGTAACTGGAAATTCCATTTTAGGTCCTTTTTTNCCTTCCAGAAAAGCTCCACGGGCAGCAGCCGTAAATGCCATCTCTGACGAATCAACGGAATGAGATTGTCCGTCATTGATAACAATTTTTAAACCGGTAACCGGAAATTGCATTTTAGGTCCTTTTTCAAAACATTTTCTGAATCCCTTTTCACATGCAGGAATAAACTGTGTTGGAATTGCTCCACCGGTAATTTTGTTTTCAAATACAAATTCTTCTTCAATAACCGGTTCCATATAACCAGCTACACGGCCAAACTGCCCGGCGCCGCCTGTTTGTTTTTTATGTGTATAGTTGAATTCAGCCAGCCTCGTAATAGTTTCTCTATAAGATACGGCAGGAGTACCGGTTGTAACTTCTGCGTTGTACTCACGACGCATCCTTTCTACATATACTTCAAGGTGCAACTCTCCCATTCCTGAAATAATTGTATCGCCTGTCTCGTCGCTTACATATGATCTAAAGGTTGGATCTTCCTTGGAAAAACGATTCAGGGCTTTGGACATATTGACTTCTGCTTCATTATCTTTAGGAATAATAGCAAGTGAAATAACCGGTTCAGGTATAAACATGGATGTCATGGTAAGATTAACTCCTTTAGACACAAATGTATCGCCTGAAGCACAATCAATGCCAAAAAGAGCCCCTATATATCCTGCCGATATTTTTCCTATATCCTCCATCTGGTTTGCATGCATGCGAGCAACTCTGCCAATTTTTACCTTTTTTCCGGTCCTGACATTAAAAATTGTATCCCCTTTTGCAAGCGTTCCCTGATAAACACGCACATAGGTTAGCTGCCCGTACTGTCCTTCTTCTATCTTAAAAGCATAAGCAACAAGCGGTTTTTGTGAATCATTGGAAAGAATTACTTCAGCCTCATTATTACTCGGATCAAGGGCATGATTTTCTANGATCAAGGGCCTGGTTTTCTATCTCTGATGGACAGGGCAAAAGATTTGTTACTGCATCAAGAATCGGCTGAACCCCCTTGTTTTTATATGCTGATCCTATAAAAACGGGAGTTATTTCGCGGGCAATTGTACCTTTTCGCACAGCGGAAATAAGAAGTTCATCTGTAACGTTATCATCAAGAGCAGCCTCCATCAGTTCGTCTGAAAACATCGAAGCAACATCAATCAGTTCTTCACGCTTTCCAACGGCTTCCGGCAAAAGGTTCTCAGGAATATCTTCAACACGCACTTTCTCTCCATTTATGCCATCAAAATAAACAGCCTTCATAGAAACCAGGTCAACCACACCTTCAAAATCCGCTTCAAGCCCTATTGGGATCTGCATGGCAACCGCATTGTGCCCAAGCTTGTTCTTGAGCTGTTCGATTACACGGGAAGGGTTGGCTCCGCTTCTGTCACATTTATTGATAAAGCCCAGGCAGGGCACTTTGTACCGCTTCATCTGCTGATCAACAGTAATGGACTGTGACTGAACACCGCCCACAGAGCACAGAACAAGTATTGCGCCGTCAAGAACCTTTAAAGCTCTTTCCACCTCTATTGTAAAATCAACATGCCCAGGGGTATCAATGATATTAATCTCATGGCCCTGCCATTCACAATATGTTGCCGCTGAAGCTATAGTTATACCGCGCTCTTTTTCAAGCTCCATGGAATCCATTGTTGCGCCAACACCATCTTTTCCTTTCACGTCATGAATTGCATGTATGCGTTTGGTGTAAAAGAGAATTCTTTCGGTAAGTGTGGTTTTGCCTGAATCAATGTGTGCGCTTATACCTATGTTTCTAACTTTGGGAGAAGTCTTTTCCATAATGCTCTTATCCTAATATTATAATATTTATTTCCTTAACTGGTGCCTGAACGGAAACTTCTTGAATTACGTTTTTCCTGTCATTGCGAGAGAGATACGACCGAAGCCCCGCCGTGGCGGGGCTTCGTCGTTCGTTCCTCACTCCTCGCAATGACTGCTCGGAACCAGGGGTTTTCGTTCAGGCACTATATATTGGTAAATTTTGAAAATAAAAAAATCCCGCATTTGGAATTATACCATATGGGGATTTATATTAACTATGATTTCCAAATTAGAAAAAGAATTTACATCATCTCAATCCAATCCTCTATGGTTACAGTTATAGCCGACTGAAAGTTATCGCCGTCAAATTAAAAATAGTTATTCTATTTATTAAAGATAGGTTTGTCAAGAAAATTTTTTAAACACGGCGGGACTTTCGCTCGCTGCACTGAGGCATTGTCGGCCGCTACCAACGTCCCTTTGTTGTGTTAATCAACTATTTAAACTCAAACCCTTTTTCTTTGAATAACCTTAAACAGGCATCTACTACTTCAGGATCATAAAGCACTTCCCTGTTTTTTGAAATTTCCTCTAAAGCTATATCAATGCCAAGCGCCTGCCGGTAAGGCCGGTGAGACGCCATGGCTTCAACGACATCGGCCACGGCCATAATTCTTGCTTCAAGAAGAATGTCTTTCCCCGACAGACCCTTGGGATATCCGGAGCCATCCATTCTTTCGTGATGTTGATACACGATTTGAGAGATTGGCCATGGAAAATTAATTTTTCTCAATATATCATAACCAACTTCCGGATGAGATTTGATTATCCCGAATTCGTATTCGGTTATCTTACCCGGCTTATTAAGAATCTCAGCCGGTACTACCATCTTGCCGATGTCATGTATAAGCCCGGCTATGCGGACCCCTTCCATCTGGTGCTCTGAAAGGCCCATCTCTATGGCGATAGCGCGTGCAATTTCGGCCACACGTCTTTGATGACCTGCTGTGTACGGGTCTCTTATCTCAACGGTCAATCCCATAGCCTCAATGATCCCATACATGGCTTTTTGCAGATCATTCATGGTATTCTTGTGCGCGTCAGTACGCTCTAAGACTAATTTTTCCAGATTCTCACGATGGCGTCGATTCTCGATCTCCAGTTTTCGGCGGCGCAATGCATTGGTAGCGTTGATCAGTAATTCATTGGCTTTAAACGGTTTAATGATGTACCCATAGGCGCCTATTTCCAGGGCTGTCTCCGCAACCTCGGGATCATCCACCGCGGTTATCATGATGGCCGCTGTTTCCGGATACTCGGAAAGGAGATACCGGATGAAGTCTATCCCTGACTCCCCGGGCATCTTTATATCACAAAGGATCAGATCGAAATTCTGACCTTTCAGGAGTGTACGAGCCTCTGCTGTATTGGCGGCTAATTGACATGTGCCATCGTTTATTTTTAGCAAGCGGCCTAAAATCCGTCGGATGGGCTCTTCATCATCTATAATCATGATTTGGGGGTTGTCTTGATAGATTCCTTTAAAAAAACTCTTAATTTTACCACATGGAAAATTCTTCATTTTTCATGTTCCTTATTGGTTATCTATTACGATTGACTTTTGTCCAGCATTTCCCTAACCTTGCGCGCCAGACTTTCCGGCGTAAAAGGTTTTTGGAGAAAATTCAGTCCGGGCGCCAAAACACCGTGCTCAACTATGGCGTTGTCTGTGTACCCCGACATGTAAATCACCTTCATCCGGGGATAGAAAGCTTGCAGCCGTTCTGCTGCTTCCTTCCCGCCCATCCTGGGCATCACCACATCAGTGATCATCAGATGAATCGGCCCCTCGTGCGCCTGGCTGACCCTCAAAGCATCTTCACCATTTTCAGCATCTAATACTTTGTATCCATGCTGCTGGAGAACGTTTTGCGCAAATTTTCGAAGACCGTTATCATCCTCCACAATCAAAATGGTTTCAGAACCGTCAAGTTCGATTACAGGGAGCCGCTGTTTTTCCTCCGAGTCCGCATCTCCCTCCGCCTTGGGCAGATAGACCTTGAAGGTGGAACCCTGTCCGGGCTCGCTGTAAACCCAGACAAAGCCATTGTTTTGTTTGACAATGCCATATACCGTAGACAAGCCCAATCCCGTGCCCGTGCCCTTGCCAACTTCCTTAGTGGTAAAGAAAGGCTCGAAGATATGTTCCTGGGTTTCTTTGTCCATCCCGCTGCCGGTATCGCTTACAGTCAGCATCACATAAAAGCCTGGCTCATTTTTAATACCGTGCTCATGAAAATAGTTTTCAGCCAGATCTATGTTGGCTGTTTCAATGGTGAGCTTGCCACCCCTGGGCATGGCATCGCTGGCATTGACCGTCAGGTTCATAATCACCTGCTCCACCTGCCCGGGATCCACCTCCACCTGCCATAATGCAGGCTCTATAATCGTCAACAGCTCAATATCCTCCCCAATCAGGCGAGCGAGCATCTTCTCTATACCTGTTAATAGTTCATTGAGATCCAGAACCCTGGGTGCAATTATCTGCTTGCGGCTAAAGGCCAGAAGCTGGCGGATCAAAGATGCCGCCCTCTCTCCGGCTTTCATGGTCTCTTCTATTCCATTGCGTAAGGATTCATCCTTGATGACATCCATTAATGCAAGCTGGGCATTCCCTATTATGATGGTCAGCAGGTTGTTGAAATCATGAGCAACGCCGCCGGCCAGCACACCGATTGCCTGCATCCTCTGAGACTGGCTAAGCTGGTCTTCAAGTTTTTTTCTTTCTTCCTGCGCCTGCTTACGTTCGGTGATGTCTCTTACCCTAGCCTGTAACATCCTTCTGCCTTGCAACTCCATCCTGGTCAATAAAACAGTGGCGGGAAATTCCTGGCCATCCACCCGCTTGTATGTCCATTCAAAGAAATGCGAGCCTTTTTCCATCGCTATTGCCATCCTCTGTTTGTTTTTTTCAGACGATAATGTCCCATCAGATTGATACCGGGGAGATAAATTCTGCGGCGTTCGTGAGGTGAATTCTTTCTCATCCTTACAACCAAACATCTTTACGGCAGCAGGGTTTCCGCTCAAAAATTCCTCTTCAGGGGTTAACAGCATTATGGCGTCCATGGAAGAATCATAAAGCGTTCGATACTTCTCCTCGCTCTTGCACAGAGCCTCCTCGGCCATTTTGCGCTCTTTCTCCAGTTCCATGTTATGCAAGGCAAAAGCGATATCACCGGCAACCTCTTCAAATAGCCATCGTTCCTCTTCATCCACGGCCAACCGCACAGAAACCGTAACATTGATAAATCCATAGATGCGGCCTTCATGTTCCAAGCGAGCTATCAACCGTGCTTTGCCGGCATAGATTCCAACCAGGGGACAATCGCCGCATTCAAGATCCGGCTCTGCCACCACCAAAACACCGGATTGGTCAGCAGCCTGACGCATACACCGCGTCAACTCTCCGCGCTTGAGACCATCAACCATTGCCGAAAAGCCGTCTCCGGCTTCTGCCTGTGCGGCAGTTATAAACCCGATATTTTCCTCTTCTATGAGAGCAATCCATGCGCTGTTATATCCCCCTATTTTGATAAGGTTATCGCAAGCGCCCTGAAGCAGTCTTTCCCTGTCCTTTACCTTGGTGATAAGTTGGTTCACATCGCGTATGGCCTGAAGGACAGCGTTGAGGTGGACAATGCGCTCCTCTGACCGCTTACGCTCAGCAATTTCGGTCAAAAGATGAGCTGTTTTTTCCCTCACCTTTTCTTCTAATCTTTTATTTAATTTTCTTAAAGCTTTCTGGGTTTGAGCCAAGGTTTGATTTTGAAATACAAGATTTTCATGAGTTGAAAGAAGTAAGTTTAATATCTGTTTTCTGTTTGCTGATATTCTATGAGTTTTCCCATCAAGAATGATTTCGAGCTCTTCATCAACTTCGCTTTGTTCGGTTATTTTCTTTGAAAGAAGAAGGTTTATCTTAGAAATAAGAAAGTTTTCTTCATAAGGTTTTGTTATGTAGAAATCAGCATTTACATCCAGTCCTTTAATTATGTTTTCAGTTCCAGTTAGAGCTGTTAACAGGATTACTGGAATATTTTTCAAAGTATTATCTGTTTTAATGTTTCTGCATAATTCATATCCATCCATCTTAGGCATAACAATATCACTGACAATCAAATCCGGTTTATTTTCTTTTGTTTTGTTTAATGCTTCCAAACCATTCTTTGCCCATACATAACTGAAATTATGTTCTTCAAGAAGATATTTCAGCTTTAATGCTTGAGTAGGACTGTCTTCTACAATTAAAATTTCCACTTTCTTTTTTTTATTAGAAATAATATCTTTAATCATTTTTCTCATCAATTTAGGTTAAAGTTGATGTCTCCTTCTATAACAGTGCCTTCCTTTATAACTGCCTGGAATTTATCGCTGTTATTTATTACAACATTTCCCTTAATCTTTACATTTCCTTCAAAAAGAACATCCCCTATTATAGTCAAAGATTCACAATCAACTAAAGAAGGAACGCCGTTTGCAAACCTTTTATTAAACATATCTATTTTTCTGTAATATCTAGGATCAAGATCTATATTTATATTAAAATGGTTATCATCTTGTCCTCTTTCCGGGTTTATGATGAGCTGATTATCGTCTGAAAATAAAAAGCAGTCAGAACGAACAGCCAATAGTTCATTACATGTTTTAACAGGGAAAAAACGAGATCTGGAAACTCTGATTGCTGTTGCACCTTCAATAATTGAAACTGCTGATCCCATTGCGGTTTCTATCTGGTATACTAGCTGGCTAAATTCATGCCTTGGATCTAAATTTTTTGGATTCAGAATCATTGGAAGTTTAATTGTCCCATGTTTTTCAATTAAACTCTTTAAAAATCTTAAATCTATCCAGATGTTATTTGTATTAAAATATTTATAATGACTTACATCCCTACACTTTTCAATCTCCCTTTTCGGACATTGAGCAGCTTCACGCAAAATTAAATGGCCGTTCTTATGTCTGGCCATATGTCCTCCTTTGAAATCAACGGGCATCCTTTCCGAGATTTCCATCATAAAAGGGAAACCTTTCTCGGAAAAAAATCCAAGGAGCGATTTGTCTATAGTTGCGCCTAAATTATCTGAATTTGCAATAAAAGCATATCGAATCCCTTCATCAAGCAGTTGCTGAAGGGTTCCGGAGGTTGCCAGCGCTGTATAAACATCTCCGTGACCAGGCGGATTCCACTCAAGGTATCGATTGCTTGGCCAATCTGCAGGAGAAAGATCATGACGTAAANATCATAAAAGGGAAACCTTTCTCGGAAAAAAATCCAAGGAGCGATTTGTCTATAGTTGCGCCTAAATTATCTGAATTTGCAATAAAAGCATATCGAATCCCTTCATCAAGCAGTTGCTGAAGGGTTCCGGAGGTTGCCAGCGCTGTATAAACATCTCCGTGACCAGGCGGATTCCACTCAAGGTATCGATTGCTTGGCCAATCTGCAGGAGAAAGATCATGACGTAAAATTTTGGGAAACTTATGCTGAAGGAATAATCTGGGAAATCTGGATGGTTTAATCATTGATAGCGCGGAAATTGTATCCTGATGAGTACTGAAACTGTTCATGAGGCACAGGTTGACATTGAATGTTTCCGCCTGCTTCAATATTATTTCAAGAAAACTCTTGTCATTTTTTGCCTTTATTAGAGATTTGGCTTTTGTTAAGCCCATAGTTGTGCCAAGACCGCCGTTTAATNTGCCCAGACCGCCGTTTAAAATTATCATAACGACATGTTTTAATGCTTTTTCACCGGCATCTGCATATTCAGATGCATCTCTTGCATCTTCAATCTCATCTGAACTAACTGGTCTTATATCTCTGTCAAAAATAAATCCTTTTTCACCGGCAACAACCTTTTTATAATAATATACAAATGTATCAATAACTACAGGCTGAATGCCCTCTTTTTCCATTTTTGATATAAAGAACTGCAAATATTTTGGTTCGCCAGAATTCTTCAAATAAATACCCTTTCAGGGGTTCACGGTTCACAGTTTTCTTAACATCTATATCTGCTCAATCCATCCAAAAGGATCTTCTGCCCTGCCATACTGTATGTCTGTGATGGCATTGTAAAACTTGTTTGCCATTGGACCAACTTTGCCGTCGTTTATGGTTAAAACCTTTTCGCTGTATCTTATTTCACCAACAGGTGAAATAACGGCAGCGGTGCCTGATCCGAAGATCTCTTGAAGCTTGCCTGATTCGTGTGCATCAATTAATTCGTCTATACTGATTTTCCTCTCTTCAACTTTCAAATTCCACATTTTTGCAAGGGAAATTACAGAATCTCTGGTAATACCTGGAAGTATGCTTCCGGTTAACATTGGAGTAATAATCTCGTCATCTATGACAAAAAATATGTTCATAGATCCAACTTCTTCCACATATTTACGTTCAATTCCGTCAAGCCATAAAACCTGTGTATAACCTTTTTTATGGGCTTCTTCGCCGGCATAAAGACTTGCTGCATAGTTTCCGGCTGTTTTGACATTTCCAACACCGCCGCGTATGGCTCTAACATGGTTTTTTGTTACCCAGATTTTAACTGGATTAAAGCCTTCTTTATAATATGCACCAACTGGTGAAAGAATAATAAACAAACGATAGGCATGAGAAGCGCGTACCCCCAGAAACGGGTCCATGGCAATAATTGTCGGTCGTATGTAAAGGGAAGTTTCCGGAGCACTCGGGACCCAGTCTTTTTCAATATTCAGCAACTGTTTCAAAGCGTGAAAGAGAAAGTCCTCATCAACCTCCGGGATGCAGAGAGCTCTTGCAGATTTATTCAGCCTCGTAAAATTATCTGTCGGTCGAAAAAGCTGAATAATGCCTGACTCTGTCCTGAAAGATTTGAGCCCCTCAAAAATGGACTGACCATAATGAAGAACCATTGTCGCCGGATCCATTGTGATGGATGAGTATGGCTCTATGCGCGGATTATGCCATCCATCTTCAGGATTGTAATCCATATTAAACATATGGTCTGTAAATATCGACCCAAAACCAAGACTGGAATCATCTGGCCGCTGTTTCAATTTATCAGATATTGTAATAGTTATTTGCATTTAAATCTCCTCAGACAAACTTAGGGCTCGGAAAAAGATGATTCCTTTAAATTCCATAGCATAAGACCGGTTTTATTATCATAAGCTCTTTCAAATGGCTTTCCTTTTAATTCCTGAAGACTGATTTCGCCCGCAAAAATAATTGTTTCTGAAAAAAGATGCCCTCCAATAATTTTACCTTTTTCATCACTTAAAACAATGTGCGCATGTACAAATGGACTACCATCTTTTATTGAGACGTTACCAATGCATGTTGTGATTTCAAGGGGAGCTTCTTCGTTGAAAGTTACATAAACCTGTTGTTTCTGGTCATAACACCCTAATGTAGCAGATGAAACAGAACCAAGAATTGAAAAAACGGCCATCTGGATTGAGGCTTCTTTACAGAAATCCTCAACAGAGGCTATCAAATCCTTGCCAAAAGGAAGTTTCCCTAAAAAAAAACGTCCGAGTTTAAATTCAGATATATTCTTCATATAAATAAAAAGTAGCGGTTCACGGTTGTCGGTTCACAGTTCACAGGTGTTTAGGCTGAAGACTATAGGCTGAAGGCTGAAGGAAACAGATGATTCCTGAGCGTTATTCTCTATGTTCCGGCCGCTTTAAGAAAATATTGGCTTCCGGGAGTCTTTTCCCTAAAGGTCTTCAGTCTTCAGCCTAACCAACCTGAAAAGTTACGATGTTTTTATTTTTTAAGATATAAGAATATTTCCGCTTTAAATCAAGAAATAAGTTTTTTGAAACATAGCCTTTTGAAAATATATCCGCTTCAGATGTGATCTATTGACATCATTTTTTTATTCAGATAGGAAAGGTCGAGTTTTTTGATAATAAACCTATGAAAGGGAAAAAATATGAATATGTCAAATAATATGCCCGATATGGCTGATATGGCTGGTATTGAACCAGTTAGATATGGTCTTGACGATAAATTTAAGTTCGAATGCCATAAGGGTGTAAAATGTTTTACCAAATGTTGCAGGGGTATTAACATTAATCTTACCCCTTATGATATTATCAGGCTAA
>NKAJ01000826.1_pt1 | contig 10437 bp, 13 predicted proteins | sample 1556001 | NCBI WGS metagenome assembly NKAJ01 (sample SAMN06204642, study PRJNA360343) | marine sediment metagenome | isolation source: Jiulong cold seep at northern South China Sea | place: China: South China Sea, Jiulong cold seep | collected 2013-06 | reverse complement strand
CCCTTACGGTCCGTTTAGTTATATTAGTAAACTCTGTTATAAAATTATAAAGGATTGATTTTAATGGATATATGGCAATCCCTGCTTATTATTGAAATTAGTAAATCCGGACCCCGATTTGCTTAACTGAATATACCTCAATACTCCTATAGTTTTCAACGGGGATAAACTTGTCTGCTTTGGTAATACAGATGGCATGAACACAAATTACCTCAAGGTCTGCAAAGGGTCGACTATTCCCTGTCGACTCATTNTGGGTCGTCTTCGCCCTGTCGACTCATTAACTCGAACTAGCAAAAGCGGCCACTTGTAGATATTTGGCTAGGCTCTAGAAAACTGACATAATGCGCCTATGGATTCGGAAATGTATAGGTTCATTCTGTGACCGGTTTCTCACTTACAACCCGTATTACATTGACCCTATGCTTCATGGCACTGCTGACACTTGTGTCACTCATTCCGGGGCATCCTAAGCCTGGTGACTCTGCATTCATCTGGCTGGTTGCGGTGACGCCAACCCTAATCCAAAAGGTACTGCATTTTTGTCTCTATGGAGTGTTGGCGCTGTTGTTGGTGTGGACTCTAGATAATATTCAACCGAGAACTTATCGGTTCCTGATTGCCTTGTTCATTGCAGTGTCATTTGGGGCTGTAATGGAGTGGTGCCAGACCAAGGTGCCAGGCCGCTTTGGTACGGTGTATGACGTGGCCCTAAATGCGGCAGGTGCCGCCCTTGGTCTACTGGCCGCCGACTTCATACTTTAAGCTATATCAGATTCCGTTGGCTTGCCCGACTAGCTGGCACGCCATAGCAATGGTTTCCCCCTCAATCACGAATGTCCGCAGCGGGTCGACAACGTAAGTTCAGCCAAAATCATTGAGGGTTCGTTGTATGCGGCATTGCAGACACTCGCAACCCGCCGAACCCCGTCCCCACGCCGCCGATGGATCCAGAGTCCTCCAGAGTGATCGCCTCCGGAAAAATTTCGGCCACTGCACGCGGCACTCATGGCGGCCCCCTCGGGCACAGAAACGGCGAGTCTGGGCGACTCGGGTTGTTGGGGAATTTTGGGGAAATTTTCGTGCCGGGTTCCGCCCCTACAAGCCCACCATACAGTCCTTTAAATTCAATCATCTCGGTATAGTAGACGTTCGCCACCACGAGCAGACATTCAACATAATCAATTTAGATTAGTTAGTACATCGGTTAATTTCGTTCCATCTTTATAATCTTCGTTCATACGAACAATACCGGTACTATCTATAACAGCCGTAGTCCCCATGGACGCTTCGTATAAATTAAACACTGCCTGGTCGATATCAACCAAAGTTTCAATATCGGCAAAACCATTGGACAATTGCGCAGTACGAGAGTCAATAACCGAACCAGTCACATAATCAACCAGAAAGAAACTGATTTCGGGGAAATTTGGCATAACTTCTGCGCGCATATGACTTACATGAACATCATTTATTGGGGACCATATAGTAAAATAAAGCACTACGCCAGCAGATTTTGTTAGCTCATCATAAAGACCGCGAGTGTTACCAAGCGTATCAGGTAGCGAAAAATCAGGAGACTGTTGCCCCACTTGCGTACCACTCGTAACATTATCAATAACACCGTCACAGTCATTATCAACGCCATCACCTAAAATCTCGACAGCCCCAGGGAAAATACTGGCATCTGCATCATTACAGTCACCCATCGCTACTGTAAAGCCATCAAAATCAAGGTCAGAATTATCCAAGCGTGACATTAAAACTGAAACCTGTTGTTGCAATGTATTAACCTCATATTCAAGTTGAATAACACGTTCATTAAGACCGACATTCGACGGACGCTCTGCAAATACTAATGACGGTAAAACTAGCAACATCAAGAAAATAATTATTTTATTACTATTCATTTTTAGATCTCCATTTGGTTATATATTTTCATTAATGCATATGGGCTATATGCAATAAGCGACAGTCCGTAAACCTCAGCAGTTTATGCTCAAAGTAATTCTCTGACCGCTTGAAAATGTCATAATAAGTCGCACACTCACACAAGATTATCAATTACGATAAACCAACATGTTTTGATATGTATCAATCACACAAAGAATAAAAGATTTTTTCCGATGAATGGCTCAACCAAAAACTGTAAACATCTACTTCATTATGATTGGATCAATTAAAAACTATTTACAGATGTATACCAGCCTGAAAAGGGTCAGCTTTTCCCTGTCGACTCATTGCAGTTGGAGAGCGTCTCTTATGGGTCCAGATTAATGGAATGGTCGCCTGGGAACGGCGAGCAGCTGGAGGCCAGCAAGACCGGTCCTCGGCCTATGGCTCAGAAGATCGCCCCATGAAGCGGTACCTGCCTCATCGGTCCTGATAGCCCAGTCCTTCAACCCATGAGATCAAAAAATCGCTGTGACGCCAATAGTCCAGCCGTTCACGTCGTTGTCGCCGAAGATCACAGATCCCCTGATGCCCAGAGCCTCAACAAAGGGGAGATCCTGTTGGTTATCGACTAAAGAGAGGCCGGCGCCAATCTCGCTCAGCCAACTGAAATTCAGCGCGTCGCTGGTAGTTTCGTCAAAATGGACTGCAGCCATGAAGTACTGCCAATGCACGTCCCGACTGTGAATTGACATGGACGTTGGGCCATCCAGTTCAAAACTTCCATTGACTGAGTGGAATTTGCTCGATTCTTCCAGCCCGGGTGTGTTGGTTGCGGTAGTTTCCACGTTCAACTGCGTGGCCCTTAAGTCTGCAAGGACTTTGATGTCGTTCCCGACAATCGTGGTGTACTCGGCCTCGAGCGCTGGGCCATATTGAAGTTGCTCGACTTCCCAGATGAATAGATCATCTCCGACGGCTGCGCGAAATCTTTGTCCCATCATAGTGGTCGGGTTGCTGTTGTCTTTAATACGTGACCAGCCTAAATGAACTATCGGCCGAATGATCAGGCCTTTCACCGGTTTGAAATCGAGTCCGAGGCCACCCATTATCGAGGCCGTTTCGATGTTGTGGCTCACCATCATCTCCATAGGCGTGCCTTCCATCCAGAATTGGTTCTGCTTCTGCTCGGTGTAGGAAAATGTCACTTCTGAGTAGGGCGTAACCCCGCCAAACTCGAGACTCTCAAAGCTGCCCGAGATAGGCAAGACAAAGCGCGAGAACTCGCCATCTCCGAGCAGTGTTCCACGGCTAACCTGAAATGAAGCGGACGAAACGCCCGGCAGTGAAAATGGTCCACTCGCAGCTTGTATGAAATTGCCGTATTCATTCAGCTCAATCAGTGTTGTTGGATCGTCGAGGGCTTGTGAAACCATCATATCAAACAATGATGGAGCTGAAGCTGGCATTGGCGCCGCAGTGGAAATACAGGTTATAAATAATCCTACTATGGAGATGGTAGAGCGTGAATAAAACATGAATACAAATCCCCTAAGCTGAGCGTTTCTGTCTCAGCCTTGATGTTGTTCGACTTGCCATCACTATCACCAGTAGGGCAAACAAATACCAGGCACACATTGAACCGCCACCACCACCGCCGCCAAAGGGTGCTGGGGGTGCAGATCGTACAGATCGCACCAATAAGTGACTTGATTGCTAAGGAATTTGATGACCATTTTCCTCTTCCTGAATTGTTTGTCATTGTGACGAAACATAGCTTTTAGAAACAGTATAAAGCAATAAATATGCCTATCTTAGAATGTGCTTACATATCAATAGGATGGATAAGCATTAGTATTTCGTTAATTTTTAACGTGTAAAGAATACCGTACAAAACACAAGTTTGAGGCTGAATCTGTTAGGAATCCTTTACATTTGCTGACAGTCTGAAGCGGGTCGACAACAGCCTATCAACTCAGTATCACGACCGCGAATAAACAGTACCAAATAGACGGTCGCTGGATAACTATGAATGAGTGTTGTGGGTCAACTTTTCACATTCAAAGGCATCTTGCGAAGGTCTGCTCTGCACCAATAAGCAGCCACTCCGCACGGCGGCACCAGTCGAATTCCCCGCCCCGTCTGCCCCAGAGTTCTCCAGAGCCACCGCCTCCGGGAAAATTTCGGCCGGTGCATGCGACACTCATGGCCATCCCCACGCGTAGAGAAACGGCGAGTCTGGGCGACTCTGGTGGAAAGTGGATTTTGGGAAAGTTTCAGGCCCATCATTTGGCCTATTAAATTCAATCATCTCGGTATAGCAGACGTCCGCTTTCGCCAACAGAAGACCTTCGCTATTCTTGTATGATCTTCAGGTGTCAATCATGAACGAACATTAGCAACTTTGCCAAGATGCATTGCGTAAGCAGAGACTATTTAAACTAATCGTTAGAAATTTATTCAGCAAACTCCAGTTGTTCTTGTATGGCATCTACACCTGCTAGGGCACATTTCTCATCCATTTCACCACCAGGTGCACCAGCCACACCTACTGCTCCAACCATGGAACCTTCTGCCTGCATTATCACGCCTCCTCCTAGGACAAGAATTCCGGGTAAATTTCGAATTTCCCCTGCCTCAGGGTTGGCAGCAATGGATTGTGCAAGACTCGATGTGCTTGTCCGAAAATTAATAGCGGTGCGTGCTTTGCGAATTGCACCTTCAGGTGTTGAAAACCCTGCAAGCTGATCACGCAGTACAACTTGAACTACGCCTGCACTGTCTACGACAGATACGGCAACCTGAAAACCTGCTTTTCGACAACTCTCAAGAGCAGTCTTTGATACTTTGAGCGCCATCTCAGGTGTTAATGATTTCGATACCGTGAGAACTTTTTCATCTTCAGCAAAAACGTAGCCCGAAATTAACATTGAAATAAGAACCAGCCCCCAGATGAGATTTACTCGCATCTTAATTCTCCTCTTTAGATCAGTATCAGATTTAGCCAACTGAAAAAATACTGCAATACCATATTCATGTTTTCTGAGCACATACTAACCCGCATTACTCCTGGTGGCGAGATTACTGATGAGATGACCATAAAAAGTTAAGTGATCATTAAATAAACTGGCCAATTCCTGACCTGTTGGATTACGCCAGTCATTCTGTAATTCAGCTGCGACTGAAACCCAATTGGCGGTTTTACAACCCGCCTGAGAAAGCCTTAACATCGTAGCCTGCTGAGCAATTTCATTCCATGTACCTGATGAGTCAAATACCGCATAGACATCATAACCTTCTGCTATTGCAGATAGCACAGGAAACAGCAGGCAAACATCTGTAGAGATTCCAGCAATGATCAGTTTTTTTCTACCCGTTGCTTCTACTGCCTGTTTGAATTTAGGATCATCCCATGCATTGATTTCTCCCTTCCTACGAATGATGTCAACAGCAGGAAATACTTTAGTGATATCAGGCATCAATGGGCCATTCGGACCGGAATCAGCACTGGTAGTCAAAATAGTTGGTAACTCAAAAAGTTTACCGACTTTTGCTAGCGCGATGACATTATTACGAAACGTTTCCGGGTTCATGGTTTCCACGCCCAGCGCCAGCCCCGCCTGGTGGTCAATCAACAGGAGTGCGGCATTATCCGGGGTCAGCCGGTCTGCAAAATATGTATTTATGTGTTCACTTATATCAGTCATTTCATTCACCATTTATAAATTGAGGCCTGGCCTGATGCTTGCCTCCTAACATGTAATCCACTATAGTGGATACAGTCTTTTAAAGTAAGTACGCACAATAAAGTGCCTTAGTATATAAAATATACCTATATGAATATCATGAACAAACGACGACTTGTAGAAAATAAGAAATATCATTGCCCTGTGGAAGCCACCATGAGCATTATTGGTGGCAAGTGGAAATGTCTGATAATCCATCACCTCATCGATGGTACAAAGCGTTTCAATGAACTGCGCCGGCTGATACCAGTGATCACTCAACGAATGCTGACTTCACAGTTACGTGAACTTGAAGCTGACCGTATTGTGAACAGGAAAGTTTATGCAGTGGTTCCACCTAAGACAGAGTATTCCCTGACCGAACTTGGTAAAACACTGGAACCAGTTCTATGGTCAATGCATGATTGGGGAAAAACTGTCATCGATGACCAAACCTCTATAGACAAGTAACATTAGAAGAAAACTCTTTTCTTCAACAACCTCAAATCAGAAAAATAGAATCCGGGAGCATTGAAATCACATCATTGTTTTTACCAGCTGCACCGGTGGCAGGCCAAATAATCTTTTAAACTCGCGGCTAAATTGAGACGGGTTGGTGTAACCAACTTTAAAACCTGCGTCACTCGCTTTGATTCCGCGCTCAACCATCAGGATACGCGCATTGTGCAGACGTATTTTTTTTAGATATTGCAGGGGGGACATACAGGTAATGTCTCTAAACTTTTGATGAAGCGCGGAGGTACTCATGTTGGCAATCTGTGCTATTTCATTGATGCTTATCTGTTCGTTGTAGTGATCATTCAGATAACTGATAAGATTAATAATACGGTGACTGCCACTATCTCTGAGCAGCAGATGCCGGAGTTGATCACCCTGCTCTCCCTGTAATACCCAGTAATAAATTTCACGTACGATAGCCGCCCCTAAAACCTGCAGATCTGCTGGGTTGTCCAGCAGCCGTAATAGACGGATCAGAGCATCTTGCACATTGGAACTAATGGGTGAAACAAATGGTGCGGGCTGATTATGATTCACCATTTTTGCCGGTGACTTTATATTGAGCAGCAGCTCACTAAGTATGGTTAGGTCAAGTTCCAATGCCAGCCCTAAAAGAGGTTTATCAGGAGAGGCTTGCGTGATTTCCAGATCCAATGGCATGACCATTGGCACGACCAGATAATTGAGCGCATGATAGGTATAAATTTCATCGCCCAAAAAGACACGTTTTTGCCCCTGAATAGCGAAACAGATACTTGCTTTATAAGGCATAGGAGATTTAGCTATTGGTGCAGAAAACCTGGCAACCTGCAGTCCTGGCCAACTGGTATCAAACACGCCATCCTCAACAGCGAGCGTATTCATCAATGCTGTTAGCTCATCGACTCTATCGCTTGTTTGTATCATCTCACTATCTCATTATGTATCACGATAAAAACTCGTTATGAATGTAGAATTATATAAGATATTGAACAATATAATTGCAATAAACCCATCTTAATATAGTATTGTGCAACATATAAATAGTTTTAGCATATCATGCAATTACGATATGTTGCTATCTTTGTAAGCAACAGAGCGTCCTTCAAAATCCCCCTGTAAAGGAACTAAGCGAGCACGATGTAAAACTACAATATAAGAGAAATATCATGAATAAAAACGTTTTGATAATTAATGGACATCAGTACTGGGAAATATCACCAGGCGAATTAAACAAAAGCCTTGTCAAGCTGGCAAAAGAACATCTGGTCGCGAAAGATTACACAGTTAAAATGGTGCATATCGATGATGCCTTTGTCCCGGAAGAAGAAGTTGAAAAAATGATGTGGGCAGATTTCATCATCTTCCAGACGCCGGTGTACTGGTTCTCTATTCCATGGGGATTCAAAAAATATATTGATGAAGTATATATGGCAGGATATAACATCATGTTTGATGACGACGGAAGAACAAGAACAGCACCAGAAAAGAATTATGGAACAGGTGGTTTAATGAAGGGCAAAAAGTACATGCTTTCCACTACCTGGAACGCACCGCGCGGTGCATTTAATGATGACGCCGAAATATTTGAAGGCAAAGATGAAGATGAAGTATTTTTTTACTTTCACAAAGCGCAACAGTTTATTGGTCTGGAAGCATTACCAACTTTCTCCTGTCACGATGTATTAAAAAACCCTGTCGTCGAATTCGACTTTAAACGTTACGAAAAACACCTGAATGATATATTCTAAAAAACATATGAAAATAATAGTCAGCATCTTTGGCTTAGCCATTTTAGCCATCACGGTATTTGTCGTTTTTGTTATTGAGACAGAAAAGGCACAATTTAAACGCAATGCCGAAATTGTAGATTACGAGCCGGCCGCAACTTTGGATGACAAAGTATTAGTTGTTTTCTTTTCCCGTTCAAACAACACCGAAGTAATGGCGGTGGAAATCGCCAAACATTACAATGCACAGCTTATGCGCTTGAAAGCTGATAAATACAAAATAGGGTTTTCCGGCTGGTTAAACGCTATAAGTGATGCACAAACAAAACATACCGTAATCACACCTGAAAAAATGGATTTATCAACCTACGACACGATATTTATCGGCTCACCTATCTGGTGGTATAGCCCAGCTCCGCCTGTCTGGCAATTTGTTAGCAACAATGACCTTAGCAATAAAAAAATCATCCTCTTTAATACTTTTAATAGCCGGTTTAAACAGGAGTATATTGATGATTATAAAGCGGGTGTAGAAGCAAAAGGTGGGAATTTCGTAAAACACNGGCAATTTGTTAGCAACAATGACCTTAGCAATAAAAAAATCATCCTCTTTAATACTTTTAATAGCCGGTTTAAACAGGAGTATATTGATGATTATGAAGCGGGTGTAGAAGCAAAAGGTGGGAATTTCGTAAAACACATTTATGTCAAACGGGAAAGAATGGGGCAACAGATAAGTACAAGAACCCTTTTAGAAAAAGTACGTCAACAAATTGAGAGTTTACCTGATTGACCCAGTAAATATTCTATTTCAGAACACGGCTTACATTTAGAACATTCATTTTCAATAAAACGCTATGGATCGGTTTTTCTCAGTTAGACACATTTCCTCGATGTCTGCTTAGTGGTGACTTGAGAATTATAGTCAATAATATTAAACGTCATCTTATTTTATATTTAACGATGTAGATAGCTCTTACAATGTAGCACTAGCGCTCAAATAGTGATGTTATTTTTCGTAGCGTCATCAAAGTAGTCTTCAAATCTGCAGCCTTAATTTCTTTTGATTTTTGATTGGCCCAGGGTATTTGTATTTCACTAATCAAGGAATACACACCCTTACCTTTATTCGATAAAACCACATGATTTGCTCGTTTGTGTTGTGGGTTATCCTGATAGTCCAGTAAACCATCTTTTTTCATAGCATCGGTTAACCTCTGTACTGCCTGCCGCGTTAGCCCCATTATTCGAGCTATTTGCGAAACCGTGAGCGGGACTTTTGACATTTCTAGCGCACCAAGAACCTTCCAACGTGCACTGCTTAATCCAAACGCTTTAGTCAGTCGATCCCCTTCGGTAGCTAAAAGACCGTTGACCTTGAAAATTTCCAGAACAATTTCAGTAAAATTTTGCCCTTTCTGTGTGTGCTGCATAATATTTCCTAATTACCTATATTGACAGCATGTTGTCAATATAGGTAACATATTGTCAATTGATAGACAAAGGATAACCGAATGAAAAATAAAATTCATCTTACCGCTGCCGTTATTGCTACTCTTTGCATAGCGACCTTTTTTACATCAAGTATTTTAGTCGAACTATTCGGTACGCATGAATCAATCGCAATGGTTAAACGTTTAATTGTAATGCCAGGTCTCTTTATTCTCATTCCGGCTATCGCTATGACAGGCGGTACAGGGTTTGCGCTTTCAAATAATAGAAAGGGACGCCTGGTTGAAAATAAAAAGAAACGGATGCCGTTCATTACCGCAAATGGCATTCTCATTTTACTACCTGCAGCAATATTTCTAAATCAATGGGCGGCATCAGGCTTATTTGATACACGGTTTTATGTTGTTCAAGGTTTAGAGCTATTGGCAGGCTCAATCAATCTAACATTAATGGGGATGAATATACGAGACGGCCTGAGAATGTCAGGTTCTAGATAACACAAGTCAGGGATAAAATTATGGAGTATTTAATTCTAAAATACTTACATGTGTTAGGGGCTGTCTTAATGGGAGCTGGTTTAATCGGTGTCTGGTTAGCTGATATGCGCTCGCGGCAGCACCGGGATTTAATTCGATTTTCTGAGGCTGTTCGCTATATCGCGGTATTTTATGATGGCGTTGTTGTTCCTGGCGCACTGATTCTATTATTTTCCGGCACCTGGTTTACAGTAAAATATTTTGGAGGCTGGGATTTCATAAATACGCCATGGCTTACCGGAATGATAGCTCTTTTTGCTTTTGAGTTTATAGAAGGTAATACCATCACAAGACTTTATTTTATGAAGCTGAGGCGTATAACAAATGATGCGCTCAGCGCCGGTGAAATTACCCGCGAACTGGAAAAAGAAAGAGGTAAATTACTTCCCTCGTTTACACACTACCTTGATTTGCCTATGCTCTTCCTGATTATCGCGTTAGGCGTTATAAAGCCAACCACCTGGGGTATGTTTTTCTATGGGTCATTAGTAGCTATTGGTTTAGCTTCATTTTTTACAATTTTTATTCCACGTCTTTACCCATGGGGACGTGGTTTATAGATCCAATCGTAATTAACTTAATGTCCGCTAAGGCTCGTATTTT
>NKAJ01000117.1_pt1 | contig 10453 bp, 9 predicted proteins | sample 1556001 | NCBI WGS metagenome assembly NKAJ01 (sample SAMN06204642, study PRJNA360343) | marine sediment metagenome | isolation source: Jiulong cold seep at northern South China Sea | place: China: South China Sea, Jiulong cold seep | collected 2013-06 | reverse complement strand
ATCCATACAGCATTCCCATCTTCAAGAATATCTATGGTTATAACTGATTGGGCTGTAGCTGTGTTTATCAATAAAAATAAACACAAAAATAAATGGAAAAGGACCACTAGTTTCATCTATTCACTTCTAAACGGCAATAGATTTAAGATTTACTACTTGCCAATCGAGTGGTCCTCATCTTCTAATTCCCCTCTGTGGTCTGTTTTTTTTATTTTGATTTATCCCAGCCTTTATGCTTTCCCTTATTATTTTTCTCAACTTCGATCAAGTCTGCTTCGATTTCAGAGATATTCAACAGTTCACGGCTGAGTTTTTTATTCTTTATCTCATCCTTTGCAATCTTGGCATACTCTTTGGCAATTTTTTGGTTATATTTTGCGTCTATCTGAGCTTGCTGCAATGCGGCAACATAGTCCTCACTTGATATTTTTCCAGATTTAAAATCCTGGCGTAAAGCATCACGGGTACTCTGACGTTTGTCANTTTGCGTCTATCTGAGCTTGCTGCAATGCGGCAGTATAGTTTTCACTTGATATTTTACCTGATTTAAAATCCTCGCGCAGAGCCGCACGGGTACTCTGTCGTTTGTCGATCTCATCGTGAAGTCGATTCACTTTTTGCTCAAGATACCCATCAGCCTGATCACCCATCTTATGCATCTTTCGCTTTTCCATCCGGATTTGAACATCTGTGGCATGGTTCCTGAGAGCATCATCGATGATACCAAAAATATGGTGCCCTCCACTGTAATCCCCTATCTCATATACATTTACATACCATTTGAATTCGACTTGCGAGTCGTCATAACTTCCAGTAAAGATTACCATATGAGGTGACCCAATACTTTTATTATTCCATACNACATTTACATACCATTTGAATTCAACTTGCGAGTCGTCATAACTTCCAGTGAAGATTATCATATGAGGTGACCCAATACTTTCATTATCCCACACATGGGTATATGAGTAGGTATTGCCGCTTACGTTTCCAGTTACGGCTATTCCATCTACAGTCCATTTAGGATCATCCATTGATTCGGCAGTGGTTATGGAATATTTAATTGTCTCGGTGGTGGTGTCGTTAACATAAATATAGTCAACTATCTGCTCGGGTTCCCATAACAGGATAATACCGTTTTCTGTCACAGTTGTAACTGTGACTTCCCAAGTAATTGTATCGCTACCATTGGAATTTGTAGCATTAACGCTTACTTCTTTTATCCCTGGGGTGTCCCATAATGTACTGAAGAAATCGTAATTGTTATTCTGATCAACATTATCAATAGACCAGTTCCAGGTATCTATACTCTGGTTGGCAGTTACATTGAACTTAATAGTCTCATTTATGTTGAGAATTATTTCCAGGTCCTCATCATTTGTCTTATTATTACACCATGAGGTAATTTCAGGAGCGGAGATATCTGTCTCTGTGTCCTCTTCTTGAACTGTGACCTTCCACGTAATTGTATCGCTACCGTTCGAATTTGTGGCATTAACGCTTACATTTATTATTTCGGCATTGGCCCAGGAAGTAGTGAAGTTATCATAATTATTGGTTTCAACATCACCATCAATAGACCAGTTCCAGGTATCTATGCTCTGATTGGCAGTTACATTGAACTTGATTATCTCACTTGTATTGATGGTTATGTCACGGCTATCATTATCGGTCTTATTGTTAGACCATGACGAAATCTCAGGACTGGAGATAGTAACCGGTTCCTTTACTGTAACCTTCCACGTAATCGTATTGCTCGTACCATTTGAATTATTTGTGGCATTAACACTTACGTTTACGATCACTGGAGACCCCCAGTAAGTGGTGAAGTTGTCAAAGTTGTTATTCTGATCAACATTATCAATAGACCAGTTCCACGCATCTATACTCTGGTTAACAGTAACATTGAACTTGATTATTTCACTTGTATTGATTAGTATGTTCTGACTATCATTGCCAGTTTTATTATTGTACCACGAAGTTATTTCAGGACTTGTNAGTAACATTGAACTTGATTATTTCACTTGTATTGATTAGTATGTTCTGACTATCATCGCCAGTTTTATTATTGTACAACGTGGTTATTTCAGGACTTGTGGCACTGACAGGTAATACCAACATTGCCGTAAATAACAATAAAGTAACAAATGCCATGTATTTCATTTCATATTCACCTACCATTCTACATGTGTAGGCTAAATATAAACATGCCGTGCGTTTAACCAGGTTTATTTGAGTTTTTAAAGTTTATGATGATTTTATATCAGTTTAGATGGTTTAAAATTGTTTTTAAAATAGAATAGAATATGAATATTCCATACAATCCTAAAATAACATGAATTCATTGATATTTGATATGAATAATCCAAGATATAATTCCTACCAGCAANCCATGTATTTCATTTCATATTCACCTACCATTCTACATGTGTAAGGTAAATATAAACATGCCGTGCGTTTAACCAGGTTTATTTGAGTTTTTAAAGTTTAAGACGGTTTTATATCTGTTTAAATGGTTTTAAATTGTTTTTAAAATAAAATGGGATATTAATGTGGCAGACAAATCTAAAATAACGTGAATTANTGGTTTAAAATTGTTTTTAAAATAGAATGGGATATTAATGTTGCATACAATTCTAAAATAACGTGAATTCATTGATATTTGATATGAATAATCCAAGATATAATTCCTACCAGCAAACTACCCTGTTTAAATCAAATATCACATCCATAACCACACCATAATCCAGTAAACCGATGTCAGTTTTAATTCCCTTCGCCTCAATATCTGATCTGGCCACGTATGTCTTTACACCTGAATCCATCAGATTATGGTCAAGTACCCTGTCATTCAACTCAAGTGCAGTATGGGCTCATACTAGTTTCAGTCAAGTCTCCCCTGCGATGCGATTATCCTCACATCAAAGATGGTCAATGGATTGCTGCGCTTGCAGCATGTTACCCGGCAGTCTTTATAGTCACATTCCCACTGCTCCACGTTCTCTGACATCCTATCATTATGACTTTTACCCGCCACTGACCGCAGGCAGTATTGATATCTCGTCGCTGTCAGTTACCGGAGTATCCAGCCCGGACAGGTGCCTGATATCATCGCCGTTTACGTAGACGTTCACAAACCTGCGTACTTCACAATTTTCAAATATCCTTTTCTCGAACTCGGCACCAAACTGGTTCACAAGTTCGTCAAACACAGCTTTCACGGTTGTATCACCCAGTTCTGCTGTGGTTTCCCGTGTGCCTGTGACACTGTTCAATGCTGATGAGAATCGTACTTTTACCATTTGTCTTTTCACCTCTATTGTTACGTATTACTTGTTTTGATATATTGTGATTATGTTAATTATTGGGCCACCACCAGTCGTAGTTGACTTCCAGGGGTCCGAAGCACTCGTAGCATGTGTTTTGTATATTAGCAGGGTACTCTGCACTGCATTCCCTGCATTTTAAGCCAATTACATGAGACATATGATTTTCACCTTGGATGTACTAATGTTATTATGATTATATAATATTAATGGCATTAGATTATAACCAAAGGTAATAAAGGCAATGTTTGCCTGCTTTATCTATCAAGAAACAATAGGAAAATTCGGTGCTCTCAATTACCTTTTGATGCATCAATTAAAAGCTTTGTATAGAAATGTTGTGGATTCTCAATAACGGTGTGAGTAGGAGCATTTTCTACAATCATACCATCATGTATGACTGCAATCCGGTCACTCACCTTGCGTGCAATCCCGATATCATGTATTACAAATAACATGGAGATACCACGTTCGTTCTGAAGGTCAAGCAGAAGTTTCAAGATTTTTGCCTGTACGCTCGGATCAAGGAAAGACGTGGATTCATCTGCAATGAGCAGGTCTGGTTCAAGTATAAGTGCCCGCGCTATAGCCACCCTTTGCAATTCACCTCCGCTTAGTTCATGCGGATATTTTTTCATAAAATAATCTTCATCTGGCAATTGCACTTCTAACAAAGCATTTTTAATCCGATCTGTCGAGCCATCATCAAACAGCCCGTGTATCCTGAGAGGTTCTGCAATCGCTTCGAAAACAGTAAATCTGTGGCTGATCGAGTCCCTAGGAGATTGATAAACTATACCAACAGTTTTAGAAAACTCTTTTTTGTCGATATTTTGCACTTCCCTTCCACGAAAGATGATCTCACCCCCATCTGGCTTTATCGTGCCTGCAATAAGATACGCAAGGGTCGTCTTTCCGGACCCTGTTTCTCCTACAAGTGCAAGGATTTCACCTTCATCAAGCATAATGGAAATATCCTTGAGAACCTCGATATCTTTATACGATTTTGAGATGTTTTTTATACATAACATGGTTGCAATGCCACCACGGTGACAAACAACGTAACCATCATCCCCATTATTTCCATCTCTTGAGATTGTAGGCGGCTGCTTATTAGAACACAGATCAATGGACTGTGTACATCTTTGCCTGAAGATACACCCGCTCGTTGAATGAGACATTTTTGAGGGGGGAGTTCCCCTCACACCTGCAAGGTCTTTAGTACGCTCCATCATTGGAAATGAACGCACAAGCGCACGGGTATATGGGTGGCGCGGTGCATCCAGCAGTTTTTGGGATGGTAGTAATTCCAGTAGCTTGCCTGAATAAAGCACAGCGATACGATTAGAGCAAAGGTGTGCAAAAGACAGATCGTGTGTTATTAGAAGCACTGCTTTGTTTGCCCTCACCTGTTCTTTTATCACCTTTGAAAGATATGATTTAGTGACTGCATCCACGGATGCGACCGGTTCATCCAGCACAAGAATATCCGGATCAGTTATCAATGCCATTGCCATTAGAACCCTCTGCCTCTCACCAGCACTTATCTGATGCGGAAATAGTATATCCCGACCCGGTTTTATTTTCATGAAATCAAGCATTTTTTTGGATTTGTCCAGCGCAGCACGTCGGGATTCCCCATTCTTGATCAGTGGTTCAGCAACCTGGTCAATGATCCTGTGAAGTGGGTTCAATACATCCCCGTAATTCTGGAATACAATTGAGATCTTGTTCCATCTTATATTTTCCATTTCTTCATTAGTCAAATCAGTTATGTCGAGGTCATCAAGGAGAATCTTTCCTGACATATAGGCATTGGGAGCCAGCAGTTTCATGGATGCAAGCGAGAGCGTGGTTTTCCCAGAACCCGACTCACCGATTACAGCAACACACTCCCCTTTATTAATTTCCAGGGATATGTCCTCCAGCGCAGTGATGGTATTGGTATCAGTATTGGTATTAGCGCCACTATCTTTCGATGTGTCAGAAATCCCATATTTTATATTTAAGTCCTTAAATTTGAGTGCCATGATCTCTCCTTAATCTTGGGTCAGATATTTCCTCTACTGCATACGATATAAAAGCAAGTGATATGATGATCATTGAAAGAGAGAGAACCGGCGGAAGCAGCCAGTTGAACCAGATATCCAGATAAAGGTGATGCGTTGCATAACTTATCATGATCCCAAGACTTTTTGTAGTTGGGTCGAATATTCCGAGAAACGACAATCCGGCTTCCATGAATACTGCAATCTTCGCCTTTGTGATAAAACCCATTGCAATAAGCGGGAAAAGTTCAGGGATTATGTGTTTACGCATGACATAAAATGTCGATGCACCCATGTTCTTTGCGGCTTTTATATGGAGTTTTGTCTTAAGTGAGAGTGTTTGGGCACGGATCCCTCTTGCCACGGTCTGCCATGTAATGAGTGATAATGTGATGATCAAAACGAAAAGTGAAGGCTTGAAGTATGCTGCAATCAATATTAATATCAAAATCGAAGGTATCGCAAGCAATGCATCTGCAATCCTCATGACAACAACATCATATGTTCCGCCTATCAATGCAGCAGAAACACCAACTAGAATCCCGATGGTACAGGCAATGGTTGCAACAGATATTCCAAAGAGTACCGATGTCCTGAGTGACCACAGCAATTCGCTGAATATATCATAGCCTATATCGTTAGTTCCTAAAAAGTGATCCATTGATGGCTGCTGTAAATAGTGGAAAGAATAATCCCATGGATCATGGGGTGCAAGAACAGGAGCAAGAACTGCTGATGTGGATAGGAACAAGAGTATTACTAGCCCGATGACCCCAATCTTGTTTCTTTTAAATTCCTGAAAAAACTTAGTATGCATATTCTATCCTCGGATCAATCTTTTTATAAAGTATATCCACAAGAATATTGACCCCAAGCACAATAATTACCGAGACTGTAAGAATCCCCTGGATAAGTGGCAGGTCACGATTAGATATTGCTTCATATGTCAGGAATCCAAGTCCGGGATATGCAAATATCGTTTCAATAAAAAGCACGCCTGTTATAACGAAGGCAATCCTGATGCCAATACGTGTAAAAAATGGAAGTATTGCATTCCTTGCAGCATGACAATACTTTATTTTGCGCTCCCTGAGACCTTTTGCCTGAGCCGTTAGAATAAATGGTTCACGTATTGTAAGTACCATGCTGTTCCTGATCATTAGATAATCACCCGGGATCTGTGACAGCGTGAGCGTTGCCAGCGGTAGAGCCAGATGCATCAGGATGTCAATGATATGTGCAATACCCTGTGCATTTGAATAGGGTGTCACTGCACCTGCGGTCGGAAACCATCCGAAGTTCAAACTGAATACCATAAGAAACAGGACACCAATTACAAGGGATGGAACTCCATCGATCAAAAGCATGGAAACAAGTAAACACCGATCGGTTCTGCCTCCCCGCCTCCATGAACTCTCAACACCAAGTACAATCCCGGCAGCAGCTGATAAAATGAATGACGTGCCTATAAGCAGCAGTGTCCATGGTAATGCATTCATTATAAGATCTGTTGTAGATGCATGGCAAATATAAGAATATCCGAGGTTCCCATGTGCGAGCTGTGTGAGATAGGTGATAAATTGTTCATGAAGTGGTCTGTCAAGGCCGTGGAGTTTGATAAGTTCGTTGTATAGTTCCTCAGTGATCAGTATCTCCGAACCACTGTACATCGCTAGTATCGCATCACCGGGCAGGAGGCGAGGGAGTAAAAAATTGAAAAAAACAAGGAAAAATATGGTAAACAGATAGACTGTTACCATCTTTAATTTCCTGTTCCACTTCATTGGTTATTGATTCCTTCTAATCCGTTTTACAAAGAATGCAGCAAGGATTGCAAACACAGCTAATAATGGCATCATAGGTGATTCTTGTGTATCATCCGTGGTCTGCATAGCTGCAACTGTCTGCACGATTTCCCCGTCTTCTTGAGCATGTGACCCTATCATGGCCATTTTATTCTGCGGGATCGGGATACCCTTGGAAACCCCTCCTATCGTATAGAACCATTCAACCCCGGCATCCGGATTATAGGCATAATACCATGTCGGATAATATAGTGATATTGCCGGAAGTTCCCTTGCGTAGACATTCTGGGCTTCATAAACAGCTTCCTGTCTTTTTTCCGGATCCATCTCATGCATCAGATCGTCAAGCAGACTGTTCAATTCCTCGCTTTTATTGTATCTGGCAGTGTTTGGACTGACTTTGGATCCCGGAACCTGTATGACCTTCTCATAGAGGATTTTCGGATCACCGCCAATTCCCCCGTGTCCTGATATCACAAGATCAAAATCCCAGTTAATAACTTTTTGATCGACAACCTTCGTTTCAAGGGATGTCAGGTCCACCTGTATACCAACCTTTTCGAGCTGGTTCTTCAAAATCTCACCATCCCGATCCGGTGTGGACTGTCCACCAGTACCGATCATAGAGACCAGAACCTCAAATGCCAGCGGCTCATTGTCCCTGTAAAAAATACCATCCTTCAATTCATAGCCAAGAGACGAAATCATTTCCTTTGCTTTATCAGGGTCATATGAGTAGTCCAGAACATCCGGATTTCCCCATTGGCTTTCTGATGAGATCAGCCCGTAACTGGCAGGTTTCCCGTATCCTCGAAGTGATTTATCCACGAACTCGTCCTGGTCAATGGCATAAGCCAGGGCCTGCCTGAACACTATATTGTTAAGCGGCTCCTGATTGTGGTTAATCATCAGTTTCTTGTTCCAGTAGTGGGGGCCTGCTATGGCAACGAAACCTTCCTCTGTGAGTGTTTCAGCCATATCTGGTTTTATGGATGCAAAGTCTACTTCACCGCGTTGCAGTGCCATCTGGGGGTCACCTGCTTTCACATAGATCAATCGATCAATATTCGGTTTCCCTAGATAATATTCATCAAATGCTTCATAATGGTAGGTCCCGTGTTCTTTGCTAAAATCAACATACTTGAATGGACCACAGCCTATGAATGCGTCTGGTTCCACATAGCTGATTGGATTCTCTATATCCTTCCAGATATGTTCAGGCAGGATAGGCATCGTACCGCCAACATCCTCCATGAAAGGCGCATATGGATCACTCATATAAATCTTTACAGTATATTCATCAACGGCCTCAGCCCGGTCAACACTGCCAAGAAAAACCCAGCCATAAGGATTCTGTTTCATATACTCGATGGTAAAGGCTACATCTTTTGCTGTAACCGATTCTCCATCATGCCATTTTGCGTTTTTTACGAGGTTGAAAATGTACGTTTCTTCTTCCGGGATATATTCCCAATCTTCTGCCAGTAAAGGAACACTATCTGAAGTTTCATTTTTCCATACTAGAGTATCAAATATGAAGTGCATCCTCAAGTATCCTGGTCCTCTCCCATAAGCCAGATATGGGGACGGATGTCCCCAATCACCGGTTTTATCTGCTATCCTTATTTCATTTTCTATAGCTGCACCAATTGAGGGTGCGAACATACATGAAAATAATACAAATAATACAATTAGTGCATTCTTAATACTGGTCATTATATTTCCATCCTGTTAAGATATTATCATGTTTTTTATTTGGTCAACTCTTCAAAACATGGAATGCAATGAGCTTCACCGTTTAGCAGCTTGACTCTTGTTTCCATTACTGGTTCATTGCACACAACACAATCCAGTGATTCATGGATACTTGCTTTTTGGACTGATTTCGGTTCCACTTGTTCGATGGTTAAGAGCTTGTCTTCAGATAGATCAAGTATCTCATTACTTTTTTTGATGTGTTTTTGTGTAAATAACTTTCTTTCAGATTCACTTGCTGTTTTGTTCTTTACTTTTGCAAAGAGATTGAGATGTTCTGTGTCCATTCCATTAGCATCTTTATTGATGGATATTCTTAATGCTTTGTTGGTTTCACGGTTTATGAACGTATAAACCGATTTTCCAAAATCATTGAATACCAGGTTTCCTTTTCCAAACGTACATCCTGTGAGTAACTGGATAGCATCCACACCACAAGAGTTGTTTTCAACAATTGCAACCATCTCTTCATCCCTGGCTGGTTTACCAAGTTCTCTCAATACCACTTCAGACACTCGTATTCCAATTGCAAGTCCCGGGCACTGGTGCCCGTGGAATTGTATAGCGTTCTTAATTATAGATTTATCTACATTTTTATAGTCCATAGCCTGCGATACTTGTCGATGATATATAACCATTGTGTTACGTTGTGTGTTATTTATATTAAATAGTATAATAAATTATATTATATGTAATATGTTTTGTGAGTATTACATCGTATCTAACACAATAATAACCAAAAGTTGAAATAATAAAATTATACTTAATGTACAACAATAAGGAGTCAATCAGGATGTTAGAAGAGTACCGGAAATTAATCGAAAAATGAAACGGAATGGGTAGAGAACTAAAATAACTCAAGAGCGGATTGCGGGATATGAGGGGAAGAATGGAACACATCGATTTGCAGGACATTGTTGAGTACAGCAGGGCTGTGCTGGTCAAAAAAGATATTCTTATGACCGATTGGTTCAATGTCGTCCTGATATGCCTTGAAGAGGGACAGGAAATTCCACCCCACCCTGAACCATACGCAGTACTGTTCCATATAATCGATGGGGGAGGAACTATAACCGTCGGCTCAAAACGGTATGATGCCATGCCAGGTCACATAATATTTGTTCCGGAGGACAGTATACGGGGAATAGCGCCTCGCACGCGTATGAGCCTGCTTGGGATACAACAACCACATTAAGTATGTTAAAGTACGTTACAATGATGGGAACAATGAATGCTATTGAAGTCGATAATCTGACGAAACTGTTTGATGATTTTACTGCGGTAAACCACCTGGATTTCGAAGTGAAGAATGGCGAAATATTTGGTTTTTTAGGACCGAATGGCGCAGGCAAAACAACAACTGCCCGTATGCTCACAGGAATAATCAAGCCAAGTTTTGGTAAGGTCAGTATTATGGGTCTTGACATTCGGCGGGATCCGATCAAAGCCAAACAGATAATGGGGGTTGTTCCTGAACTTTCAAACGCATATACCGATCTTACTGCCTGGAATAACCTGC
>NKAJ01001867.1_pt1 | contig 10468 bp, 15 predicted proteins | sample 1556001 | NCBI WGS metagenome assembly NKAJ01 (sample SAMN06204642, study PRJNA360343) | marine sediment metagenome | isolation source: Jiulong cold seep at northern South China Sea | place: China: South China Sea, Jiulong cold seep | collected 2013-06 | reverse complement strand
CTGATGATCTTATCCAGAAGCTCATGAACTGGCACCACAGCGGGTTCAGTGTCTATGCAGGGAACCGCATCGCCAGGGATGACAAGGCCGGCCAGGAGGCGCTGGCTCACTATATCATGCGCAACGCCGCCTTTTCCGAAAAGAAGATCACTTACATAGAGGACACGGGGTAAGTGTTGTATCGTTCAGACATGACCCACGGCAAGAACAAGAAGGACTTTGAACTGCTTCCAGCAGAGGAATTCATAGCCAGGGTCACGCAGCATATCCCTGAAAAGGGCTTTCAGATGGTGCGCATAATACGCGTACTCAAACAGGTCCATCAAGCAATTTTTCCCTTGACCCCAAATTTGGGTTCAGGTACTTTTGTCCAAACGGACTATAGGGAAAAACAAAAATCGGTTCAAATTTTGTTAAAACTATGNTCGTTCAGACATGACCCACGGCAAGAACAAGAAGGACTTTGAACTGCTTCCAGCAGAGGAATTCATAGCCAGGGTCACGCAGCATATCCCTGAAAAGGGCTTTCAGATGGTGCGCATAATACGCGTACTCAAACAGGTCCATCAAGCAATTTTTCCCTTGACCCCAAATTTGGGTTCAGGTACTTTTGTCCAAACGGACTATAGGGAAAAACAAAAATCGGTTCAAATTTTGTTAAAACTATTGAAAAGAGGTGAATCGGATGAAAAAGATGACAGTTCTGATTATGATAGTCTTGTTCCTTGGGCTAATCGTGTATGCTTTTGCTCAGAAAGAAGAGGGGGAAAAATCAGAGATCGATCCTGCGGCGAATCTAGCTAAATCCATTGAGAACGGAAAGAAGTTGTTCAATGATAAAAGCTTGGGAACAAGCGGGATGACCTGCAATTCCTGCCATATGGAGGGAGGCACCAAAGAAGGCAAGATGGGCGATATGGTGGTTCCTGCCTGGGATAACCTGGCGGCGAAGTATCCCAAGTATTTCATGATGGCCAAAAGAGTCATGACTCTGGATNAAATCCATTGAGAACGGAAAGAAGTTGTTCAATGATAAAAGCTTGGGAACAAGCGGGATGACCTGCAATTCCTGCCATATGGATGGAGGCACCAAAGAAGGCAAGATGGGCGATATGGTGATTCCTGCCTGGGATAACTTGGCGGCGAAGTATCCTAAGTATTTCATGATGGCCAAAAGAGTCATGACTCTGGATCAGGTGGTCCAGTTTTGCGTAGTGAATCCTCTAAAGGGAAAAGCGCTGGCCTGGGACGACCAAAAGCTCACCGACCTGACCGCTTATGTAGCTTCTGTGAAGAAAATCGAGAAAAAGCAAAAATAAGTCCTTCTTAGAGAGCAGGATTTGAGCAGCGGAGGAAGTTTATTTTCCTTGCTAAAGGAACCTCCGCTGTGTGTGATTGTTCATGCGCTCTTTTGAAATCATTTTGAATGTCTATCCTTTCACCTGTATGCCCAGTACGACTACTTCAGCCATCGCGAGGCNAGAGTCATGACTCTGGATCAGGTGGTCCATTTTTGCGTAGTGAATCCTCTGAAGGGAAAAGCGCTGGCCTGGGACGACCAAAAGCTGACCGACCTGACCGCTTATGTAGCTTCTGTGAAGAGAGTCGAGAAAAAGAAAAAATAAGTCCTTCTTAGAGAGCAGGATTTGAGCAGCGGAGGGAGTTTATTTTCCTTGCTAAAGGAACCTCCGCTGTGTGTGATTGTTCATGCGCTCTTTTGAAATCATTTTGAATGTCTATCCTTTCACCTGTATGCCCAGTACGACTACTTCAGCCATCGCGAGGCCTCTTATGAACAAACTGAGAATTCTATATCTGGATTCCCCCCTATGACTCGGGCTTCCAACCTGGAAGGGAGGCGGCCATTAGGACTTTCATGTACCAGGCGTATCAACATTTCAAACGAAATGGCAGAAAAAGGCGAACTTAGTTCCCCCTCGCTCCGCAATTGGCCTGTCCTAGGGCATACCTCATACAAGCACACAGACTGTTAACCAGGTCTGGGCCAGGGAATAATCGGTTTACCCCGTTAAATGTAAAACCACATTATGGACTTACGCCCTTGCCGTTTCACAATGCCTGAATCAGTTACTGCTCCTGAAAAAATTGCATCTTCTTGGTAGAAGAAATGTTTAGTAAGCAGGTGAGGCGGGCATGGAATGTGCTGTGTATCTTTTTTTGCAGAAACAGCACGAAGGTTCTTGCCATGCTCGAAGCCTCGCCTATCTATCACCCCCAGAGATTCGTTCCAGTCGGCGGTATGGAATATTCTGCACAATAACTATGAAGAGTTCAAGGCAAACTATGACGAGAGCTATCAGAGAGTACGGCTTCTTCCGGCTGGTCGCCGTGACAAGTCCGTTCCGTAGTGGACGATGATGACTACCTGAAATGTGGAGACCTGAAAGAAGGCTTCGCCAGGGTCCGGTACACGAATCCAGACTGCCGTAAAGAATATACACTGGCATTCTCATGCAAGGGACGGTGGTTCTGTCCAAGCTGTCATTCCAGAAGCTCATGAACTGGCGCCACAGCGGGTTCAGCGTTTACGCAGGGAACCGCATCGCCAGGGATGACAACGCCGGCCAGGAGGCGCTGGCTCAATATATTATGCGCAACGCCTTTGCCGAAGAGAAGATCACTTACATAGAGGACACGGGGCAGGTGTTGTACCGTTCAGACATGACCCACGGCAAGAACAAGAAAAACTTTGAACTGCTTCCAGCAGAGGAATTCATCCCGAATTATGCACTTCAAATACCGAAAAAGGAAATTTTCTCTTTAATATTGGTCTATTATACGTTACAAATGTATTTAAGTCTTTCACCCAAAAGGTGAAGCTGATTTTTATTAAAGCATATAGAAAGTGAGATATCCAGGGATGAATAAGCCCCTAGTCGGGAAGCGCATCCTGGTTCCCCCAGCCAGGCCTGAGGCCAACCCCCTACTTCGCATCTTGGAAAGGAAGGGGGCAGAAGTGGTGGAGTTCCCTGTTCTTAAGACCGCCTCACCTACCGATTATGGCCCCTTAGATGAAGCCATCCGGCAGCTCAGCGAGTTTGACTGGATAATCTTTTCTGGTAGCAACTGCGTGGTCAATTTCTTTGAGCGCCTGAATAGACTGGGCCTTGGCAAGGCGGCCCTTATCAGACCCAAGATTGGAGCCATTGGCCACGGGGCGTTCTCGGCCCTGAAGAAGTGGGGGGTTGAGGTTGACTATGTTCCCATGCGGCACACGGCTAAGGACGTCATTATCGGACTCAATGATATCTACAGCCTTAAGTTCTTGCTTATCAGGGTGGAAGGAGCAGCCCGAAACCTCCCCGAAGGGTTAAAAGACCTGGGCGCTAAGGTAACTGAGGTAGCCGGTTACCGGATGCTGGTTGAGGCTAGTGTAGAAATGGCTAAAAAGGTTTTTGGACGGAGACTGTATGTCCTTGCCCTGGCCAATCCCACCGCGGTTCGGTTTCTAGTCAAGGCAGCGGATGAACTGGGCCTTGACCTCCAGGAGTCACTAAAGGGAGTAACCATTGCCACCGTCGGCCCTGCCACGGCCGAGGTGGCCAGCAGCCACGTCCTTGTCCCCGATATAGTCTCAAAGGGGCACATCACCGACCTAGCCGAAGCGTTGGTCAAAGGACATACTCTCCATAAGGAATTCAGCGCGAATCGACCTTCATAGACGGTGAAATGGTTTCATGACGCTATGAGATTACCGCTTTTTGACGCCTCTTGACATTTGGGGCCTGCGCAGGGTAGCCTTTTCATCAAGTGAGGTCATTGATAGCCCCATTTTTTGAATCGCTCTAAAAAGCAATTTCCTATCAGCTCAAACTTGAAGAAAGGAAGACAGAAATGGAGAGACTATCTCGAAACTACCATCTCAAACTTCAAGAGATGTGCGATTGTTATTTAGAGACAAATTTCCGGAAGCAATTGTCAGCCATGGCATCTCGCAAAAGCGCCGATGTTGAGGAGGATGCATTCAAGTATCTAGCCCTTGCCATTCTGGATACAGTGACGGAAAAAGCCAAAAAGCTCTCTTTCAAAAAGAGTAAAGATTCCACAAAAATTACCATAAAGGCAAAGGAGCAGAAAATTGAACTTCCTGTACCCTCACAGGATCTCATTGATAAAATCATAGCTATCACCCGGGCCATCACACACCTGGAAGAGGATAAGGGAGAATGTCCTCTTGTTCTTGGCCTCAAAAACGACCAACTTGAACTCCATGTCAAGGTGAAAAAAGATAAAGAGAAAGAATCCATCAAGTTTGCGTTCCCCGATCTGGGAACCTGACCAGAATACCGCCAAGGCATCATTTTAGATTTAAGTGAGTAGACTATGGATGAGACGAAACGGCCCTGACGAAATAGTAGCAACTGAAATCCTGCCAGGAGATATAGCCCATATTCACACTGACATACCAGGCTGATATAAATGAACATCGATCTGAACTCCAGAGCCACCTCACATTCTGGTCAAATATGGGCTCAATACAAAGATCCCATGCTCGGGGAACTTCGGTAAGTAGTGACATGAGTTCATTTACTGTGGGCAACCTCCAGTCGGTACGCCCAGCAAAACGCTTTCTGTTCAACTCTTGAATGTAGCCGTTAGCCTCATGCCAAGTGACGTGATAATCCGAACCGGCCTTCTGCCAGATCAATCCGGTCGCTTTGTCGCTTACAGTACCGTCTACGTTGACTTGAAAATCATTGGTGATGTAATGCATCGGACGCCACCGGGCGTCTGTGCCAAACGCCTTCCGTGCGTGGCCGGGTCTTACCTTCATGCTTTCACTACGGAGTGCTTGCCTGTAATCTGCGGGCAGTGCAATTTTTGACAAACCGGTAGTTGCTATCTCGCACACTTTCTCTTTTTTCTTTTCCCAGGCAATTTGTAGATCATCAAGGGCCTCGAGCATTTCTTTGGCACCGGCAAAGCGATTTTTTTTGTCTTGGGAGATGGACTTCAGTATAAAGGTATCCCAATCTGCATCGAGGTCTGGATTGCATTGGTCAAGCTTCTTGACGGAATCAATAGGCAGCTCACCGGCCAGCATGCGGTACAACATTACGCCCACGGGGTAGAGATCTGCACGGGCATCCACTCGGTTTGGATCTTCTTCCTGCTCAGGTGCCGCATAATAAGGTGAGCCTACCTTCAGGTTGCTTGGCCCACCAAAGTCCTCACCCCGAAGTTTGGACAGACCAAAATCAGCAATCTTGACGGTGTCCTGGTCGGTAACCATGATGTTATAAGGCTTAATGTCCCGATGAATGATCCCTGCCTGGTGAAGGCGAGACAGGCCTATAAGGATTTGGCGGGTATAGTCGATAGCCTTGTCAACGCTCACTATACGAGAAGGCTCTTCTACACGGTAGGTCTCGCCAATAATGATACCTAGGTTATTGCAAAAGTATTCCATAACAAAGAAGGTGAGGTCTTCGGAGTCATGAAAGTCCCATATGGCTGTAATGTTGGGATGTCGCAGCCCTGCCATAGTAATAGCTTCCGTGACAAAGTACCTTTTGGTTTCCTCTTTACCGAGAAGTGTGACCAAACTGGGATGTGGCCGAAAAAGCTTCAACGCTACAACCTTGCCTACCACTGGCATACGCACTTTGTAGACGGTACCCATACCGCCTTTACCTAGGAGACCACAAACTTCATACTTGCCGATTATCTTCATATCAAAACCCTCCGGAAAGAACCTACCAGAGACGTCTAGCATTAAAATCCGGAAAGCCGAGTTTCAGGATCTTGTTTGCTGTTGCAGCAATGTCGTAAGGAATAAACCTAACCTCAATCCTTTGGGAACAGGTATCCCAAATAACATATTTTGCCTTGTTATTTCCATCCCTGGGCTGCCCCACACTTCCCACATTGATGATATATTTTTGCCCTGCTTGAAGGCGGGTAGGACCTTCTCGTAAAGGGGCTCGTGTGACCTTGCCTCTATCAAAGCTGATGATTTCCAGGTCGTGGGTGTGTCCCACAAAGCATATCTTTTCTTGCATTGCCGGGAAAAGTTGACCGAGTTGCACATTGGAAAGCTCAAACAGATAAGTAGTAATAGAGTCAGGGGGACAGCCGTGTACTAATAAGGCCCCATGAAAGATCATGGAGGGTCTTAAACCATGGATATAATCAATGGTGTCCCGGGAAAGGAGATCAAGAGTCAAGACTGAGGATCTTCTGGTCACGGGATTCATCTCAACCAAACACCTTGGATCCACGATGACCAGTTCGTGGTTTCCCATGATAGACGGAATATTTCGCNCGGGAAAGGAGATCAAGAGTCAAGACTGAGGATCTTCTGGTCATGGGATTCATCTCAACCAAATACCTTGGATCCACGATGACCAGTTCGTGGTTCCCCATGATAGAGGGAATATTTCGCTTGCGAATCAGCTTAACAACCTTCTCGGGCTCAGGGCCATAGCCAATATTGTCTCCCAGACATGCCACCCCGTTTAGCTCAGACTGATCAATATCTGCCAAAACTTGCTTTAATGCCTCAAGGTTTCCGTGAATATCGGAAATTATGCCGAGTCTCATAGGGTGTGCAGTTTTCCAAAGGGGAAGATGGGAGTTTATCGCTTGGCATTATCCCTTTTCCCTGCGTCGTCATCTTCTGCCAGAATCATCCCCTCTCCCGGATAGACCATACGCTCCTCGTGCGGCGTCGGTTTTGTCTTTTCAGGCCAATGTCCGGGTTGGGACTCAGGCCCTTCCTGGGCGACAGCGGTGGGGTTTTTGTCTCTCATCTTAGGATGTTTTCTTATATCTACACCTGGTACAGTAGCGCTGAACTCGATGGGGATGTTGTTCGGATCAAAGGTATAGATTGAGTGGATGAATCCATGATTAATGACCTCGGAGACCCAGATCTCAGCGGTTTCTAGTAGGTCTTTCAGCTCCCACAGGTCTTCCTCACTTTGTACCTCGAGTGAGACGTGGTCGAAGATAAAGGGACCCCTGACTGATACGCCGTGATCCTTTTCCGAAGCCTTATCCACTTCTGGCCACTCGAAAAAGGCGATCATGTCGTGCTCTGATATTTCAAAAAAATATTGCCTGTATCCGGGCCGTCCAAGACCCGCCACTAGGCGCATGCCGAGCAAATCACGCCAGAAGCGGATGGTCGAATCCATGTCTCTGGTTGCCATTGCCAGATGATTGATTCCTGTGTATTTTGCCATACGTAATCTTGTTATCACATTTCCATTAAAAGTGAAACGGGTATGCAGTGCGATCACTACATAAATACTCTTCTTTATAAACCCTCACGGAGCCCTCTGGATATTTCATATAAGCGTAGGCGAATTTTGTGACGTAGCACAGAAGGCTCTTTTAAGCGTTCAAAGGGCAAGCTGTGATCGTCTTTTCTCAAGCTATGGGTATACCATAGCCAGGCTTGAGACGGCAGCGGCGCATCGGTGCTTGCTTCCCGTATCTTATATGAAATGTCCAGTTAACAGCAATTCCGTTGATGGCACCCGCAGTGTATGCTATCCTTTTGATATTCCTGTAATTGCGATGTGCAACCAATACCCGATTGTTGCTGAAGGTGACCTGTCTGGCAGGCGCCAAGGGAACATCTTGTAAGGAGAAGTACCAGTGGAAATCGATTATCCGCAAAATTTCTTGAGATTGAAGGACAAGTACCCACAGTTAATGAGTGCATACGAATCAGCCGGAGTGCAAGCCCGTAAGGTAGGACCCCTCGATGAAAAAACTACCCATCTGGTTCAGCTTGCCGCTTGTGTAGCTCTCCGATCAGAAGGAGGGGTTCATTCGCATGTTCGTAGATCACTGCAAACCGGCGCAACACCGGAGGAGATCTGCCATACCCTCGTTCAGCTTATCAGTACTACAGGATTTCCTGCGGTTGCGGCAGCTTTTTCGTGGGCTCAAGATATACTTGGCATAAAAAAGTAAATAGCGCCAACCGGTGCGTACCGCTTTCTCTTATTTCTATACCAAAGTAGTGCTGGGGATCATCTTGGTTTCGAACAAACGCGCACTCATTATCGGGCCTTGTCATCTCTGCCGATGCGGTTCCCTGCGTAAACGCTGAACCCGCTGTAGCGCCAGTTCATGAGCTTCTGGATGAGAAATCTCACATCTTTGCCTGCAAATACTGGGGTCTCTTGGTAAGTGACATTTTCAGAAAGCGTCGTATCTCTTAACCAGTCAATTATTTTGAGATTCTCTATCTCCTCTGCATCCGAGCCTACGTCTGAGATCCTCTCCCTTCTTACACAAGCCCATTTTCCTTAACCCAGCTTAGCAAATTCTCATACTTGATAATTATGCCCTTAGCTTCCTACCGATTTCCAGCNCCAGTTCATGAGCTTCTGGATGAGAAATCTCACATCTTTGCCTGCAAATACTGGGGTCTCTTGGTAAGTGACATTTTCAGAAAGCGTCGTATCTCTTAACCAGTCAATTATTTTGAGATTCTCTATCTCCTCTGCATCCGAGCCTACGTCTGAGATCCTCTCCCTTCTTACACAAGCCCATTTTCCTTAACCCAGCTTAGCAAATTCTCATACTTGATAATTATGCCCTTATTTCCTACCGATTTTCAGCTTGTCTCATGATACAGTTATGTATCAAGACTAAATATGAGACACTGCGACGTCTTCCCAAAAGCTCTGTAAAGATTTCAAGTTGGTCAGCCTATTTCACCCAATCTTGATCTCGCCACCAATGGGGACGAAAAAATAAAGTTAATTCACCTTATTATTTCCCATCCCCTTGTGTTAGCGGAAGGAATTTTCATCAAGCAACCTGAAAAACAGTAAGAACCAAAAATTCTTCCCGTCCTCCACTCAGTTTTTCAACTCGTGCTTGGTTTAATACATCTGTTGTAATATCAATATATTACCCTTTTTCCCCTTCATTGAGACACTATTGTCTCATATTCGACTCCTCATACGGTCATGAGGCTGGTGCCATTAATGACCTCATTGTTAGTAACTACCTAATATCAAAGATGTTTCAGACCTCTTTGAATGCCTGGTCTGATCTTGGTACAGATCTTGATATTCAGGATTACATAGGAATGAAACTATGTAATGAGATGACGATTGATCTCGTCAAATGCCAAAAGGAGGTAAATTGCCATGATGGGACTAGATGAAGTTCGAAAAAACAAGGAAATCATCAGCGTGATAGACTGGGACATGACACCTGAAGAGGCGGTTACCCTGTATCTGGAATGGGGAAATAATTGGTCTCACGGCAGAAATCTGATAATATCAAAAGACGACGTATCTCATTATTTTGTAGTGAACACTTGGGAGGACCCTCNATGATGGGACTAGATAAAGTTCGAAAAAACAAGGAAATCATCAGCGTGATAGATTGGGACATGATACCTGAAGAGGCGGTCACCCTGTATCTGGAATGGGGAAATAATTGGTCTCGCGGCAGAAATCTGATAAGATCAAAAGACGACGTATCTCATTATTTTGTAGTGAACACCTGGGAGGACCCTANGTGGTGCTTGGGAGTGCCGTTTCAGTCCAAATCGCAAAAAGCGATTTCCTATCAGCCCAGCCTTCATCCTTCTTCGTTGCGTTTTTCAGTTTGCGTGCCTTTGTCCTTTTTTCCTGTCACCTGACAGGAATCGCGCATTCAGGTGGAGATTCCAAGTTTGGGCAGAATATAGACCTGCAACAGATACCATCCACCTACAAAAGCAATGATAATCAGAATTTCTTTCATTTTTTACCCCTTATTCATATGTCGTTGAAGAGCGGTTGTCCAGTCCTTTTTGGTCACTAGGCAGTACAGCGNCAAAGATTTTTTTCATCCGGCGCAACTCAGAAGAGGCTGTTGAACTGGCTACAATCGATATGTCGGACGAGTTGAGGGATCACTTCCTTGAATCGGTTGGTCGCATCAAGGGTGTCTGGGCCATAAGCGACGAAATCAAGGCATGGTTGGAAAAAGAGCTATACGTCCATTGAGAGGAGGAGAAAGATGTCTAAGAGGAAATACATGGTCAGGGCTGAATGTCCCCAGTGTGCCTGCGGTGACGTCAGCTTTCTTGGGCCGGAAAAGCTGCGGGAAAAGTTTATCGGGGATGAAAAAGAGATCGAGATTCTCTGTCCCTTCTGCGGAACCAAGCACAAGGGGAAACTGCAGGAAGAAATTGTAGAGGAAGACTGAGAAAAGGAGAATGATATGACTAAGACCGAACAGAATTTACTGGAAGCCTTTGCCGGGGAGTCCCAGGGCAGAACAAAACCGTAAGGAGAAGTTACTCATGGAGAAACAGGCCTTAATTGACAGGTTGAACAGGGATCTTGCCGATGAGCATGCGGCCATCATACGCTATCTAGTTCACGGCTACATGGAAGGAGAAGATACGCCTCTGGGTGCGAGCCTGATTTCCATCTCCAGGGAGGAGATGTGGCATTTTCACTGGCTGGGGATGATCATAGGCAAA
>NKAJ01001671.1_pt1 | contig 10470 bp, 15 predicted proteins | sample 1556001 | NCBI WGS metagenome assembly NKAJ01 (sample SAMN06204642, study PRJNA360343) | marine sediment metagenome | isolation source: Jiulong cold seep at northern South China Sea | place: China: South China Sea, Jiulong cold seep | collected 2013-06 | reverse complement strand
CCGTCTGAGGTTAATTACCTCTTTTTAACCCATGCGCATATTGATCATATCGGCAGGGTGCCTGAGCTGATTGAGCGGGGGTTTTCAGGTGAGATTATCTGTTCCCATCCCACCAAGGCATTGCTGATACCCATGCTTCAGGATGCCATGGGGTTTACCGATATGACGTCAGATGCGGTTGCCAAGATGTCTGAGGTTATTGATGAGCTTTCATGGGGCTTTGAATATAACCAAATTTTTGACCTGAAAAGGGGGATTACCTTTAAGTTAGGTAGGGCGGGACACATTCTTGGCTCCTGTTTTATCCGTTTTGAACTCCCTGATGGTTTTACCATTGTTTTTTCCGGCGATCTGGGGGCTAAGGATACGCCGATTCTCTGTGATCCTGATATCTCTGAACCATGCGATTTGCTGATTCTGGAGTCCACATACGGCGACAGGAATCACGAAGGGCGAGGAGACAAGATCAAGCGGCTGGGGGAGATACTGCTTCGGGCGATTGCTGATGGAGGAAAGGTTTTTATTCCGGCCTTTGCCCTGGGCCGCACACAGGAATTGATCTATGAAATGGACAGGTTGTTTTCGGACCTGGAACTTCGCAAGGAATTCCCAGAACTCAACCCGGGGTCCAGGATCCCTGTCTTTTTGGATTCGCCTCTTGGACTTGAGATTACAAAGATATATTCCAGACTTTCCGAGTACTGGGACAAGGAGGCAAGGGATATCCTACGGCAAGGCGATCATCCTATAGATTTTGATCAACTGTACGCGGTGGAAGGCCACAGGGATCACCTAAAGCTATGTGATGTGGATGGGCAGGCGGTCATCATTGCCGGCAGCGGCATGTGTACCGGCGGGCGGATTGTCGATCATTTAAAGGCCGGCATTACTGACCGGAAAAATGATATTTTCTTTGTGGGGTATCAGGCAAAGGGCACGCCTGGAAGGGATATCGTGCGATATAGCCAAAGACCTGGAGGCTATGTTTACCTGGATAACAAAAAATTCAACATAGAAGCAAAGGTGCATACCTTGAGCGGTTACTCGGCCCATGCGGACCAGAAAGGGTTGATTGAGTGGGTGGAGTCCATGCCTGAAAGGCCGGGGAGGATCAAGCTGGTGCATGGTGAAGCCGGGGCACAAAGGGCGCTTTACAGAGAATTAGGAAAAGAATAGGGGATTAACGACCGTTACCGCATTTGTTTTGTCTGGTCTGAAAAAGGACCAAAACGGGTTGAAATCGTGGACTATCATTGAGAGGGTGTACATATGAAAATGCCAACTAACCGGCCTCCTGTCCATCCAGGAGAGATATTACTGGAAGAATTTATGAAGCCGTATGGTATGACACAGACAGAGATTGCCAAAAGAATTGGTGTATCCCGCAAACACATCAGTGAGATAGTAAACGGCAGGAAAGGGATTAGCACAGACATAGCTTTGCGCCTGTCCAGGCTGTTTGGAACGTCTCCGGAACTGTGGCTGAACGGTCAATTAGCCTGGGACGTATGGCATGCTATACGTGGAGAAAGCGCTTGTAAGTTGGAAGCAATTGAGCCAGTGTCTATATCCGGTTAAAAATGCGAGCGATCTCTAAATTCAATGTTGAATTTTGAATTCTTAGTTTTGAATGAAATGAAATACAAGAAAAGGTCAAATGAGTCGAAATAATTGAAGCTCCCAGCAGCAAGCTGCGGGGAATGCGCTCGCTTTTGCGGTTCAACATCCAGCACTCAAAATTCAAAATTAACAAAACGCATCTTCCTTTCTCCACCGCACATGGGCGGAGAGGAAATGCGTTTTGTTCGTGAGGCGTTTGAAAGCAACTACATCGCGCCACTTGGCCCGCAGGTTGATGCAAAAGGGAGAGATCAGTAAGCAGTGAGCAGTGAGCAGTGAGCAGAAGGCGGGGAAAATGAATGTGGGGGAAGGGTTTGAAAAATTAGAGGTGTAGAAAAAGGCCTGTCGGTTGGTGGTTGATGTTTATAAGGCGTTTTCAGAATGCAAAGATTTCGGTTTCAAGGATCAGATTTGCCGGGCAGCGGTGTCGGTTCCTTCCAATACGGCAGAGGGATATGAAAGGAATAGCCCGCGCGATTTTGTTCGTTTTTTGAACATAGCTAAAGGATCGATTGGTGAGTTGAGAACTCAGATTTATATAGCCAGGGAATTGGATTACCTTGAAAAGGAAATTTTTGGGGACCTGCTGGAACGGAGCAAGGAGATTTCAGCAATGCTTGCAGGTCTTATCAAAACGGTGAGTAAAAAGTTTTAGTTTTCCTGCTCACTGGTTACTGCTTTCTGCTCACTGCTTCCTGCGCTTCTGGATTGTGATCAAACATCGTGGAATATGGATCCGGATTTATTGGCGGAAGAACTGGAAAAGCGGGCAAACAAGAGACTTGTTCCCAAGGCTGGGGTGCTGGTTCATCTTTGGCTAAAGGTGCCATATTTGAAACCGGCTTGTATTTCTGAAACAAAAAATGTTATTGTTTCCTTAAATGTGTTATAATTTATTATTGGTTCATCTGCATCGCAGGGTGGCGTGAGCAGAAGCCAATAAAATATAAGAGGTTAAGCTCATGAGAACAATACAAATAGAGTACCCCGAGACCATACCTGCTATATTAAACCTTAGTCCTGAGATGTTTGAGCAGGAGGCCAGGCTCGCTCTGGCGGTCAAATTATACGAAATTGGGCGGCTTACATCCGGGCAGGCAGCACGGCTAGCAGGAGTGTCACGCGTGACATTTTTGCTGGACTGTCGGCGGTATGGGGCAGCAAGCGTGGAGTGGGATCAGAGAGAAATTGATGCTGAATTTGCGGATATGAATGCATGAACGGCAAGATGATTTGCAATACAGGTCCTATTGTGGCCTTATCAATGATTGATCGTATTAAGATTTCTCGTCGTTGACACTCCTCGAAATGACAAAATTCAAAGGTCTCGCAAAGTGACTTACACAAAAATTCTCTCCTCTTAAGTTANTGGAGATTCTGGAAGGGGGAACCACAAATGTAGGATTGGCAGGTTACCGGAAGGTGAATTGGATAAAGGTTAGGACGCTTTCCAACCCTGTAGATCCTTTATTGAGAACGGCTCTTGATGCCGGAGAGGCTGCCGTGATCGGACTTGCCAGGGAATTGAGTGTGAACCTTGTCCTGGTTGATGAGCGGAAGGCCAGAAAGATTGCACGTACTATTTACGGCCTCCATGTTATCGGTTCCGCCAGAGTTCTGGTTGAAGCCAAAAGACGCGGGTTGATAGATAATGTTAACNAAACCTTAGTCCTGAGATGTTTGAGCAGGAGGCCAGGCTCGCTCTGGCGGTCAAATTATACGAAATTGGGCGGCTTACATCCGGGCAGGCAGCACGGCTAGCAGGAGTGTCACGCGTGACATTTTTGCTGGACTGTCGGCGGTATGGGGCAGCAAGCGTGGAGTGGGATCAGAGAGAAATTGATGCTGAATTTGCGGATATGAATGCATGAACGGCAAGATGATTTGCAATACAGGTCCTATTGTGGCCTTATCAATGATTGATCGTATTAAGATTTCTCGTCGTTGACACTCCTCGAAATGACAAAATTCAAAGGTCTCGCAAAGTGACTTACACAAAAATTCTCTCCTCTTAAGTTAGCCACTTTTAGCTATTTTTATGAAAAGAACAAAACGAATTTTCCTTTCCGCACATAATAATAATTCTTAATTTTGAATTTTTAGTTTTGCGTTTTGAATTAAATGAAATGCAAGAAAACATCAAATGAATCGAGATAATTCAACATTAAAACGTGTTTTCCTTTCTCCACCGCACATGGGAGTGAAATAATTATGANATAATGTTGGCGCTACGCTACGAGCTATGCGGGATGGTGGCTATTGGATAGGTGATTCAATTGTTGAGGCAGCGCTGAAACAAGCAGAAGAGATATAGTTTCCTTCTTACAGTTCAGCAAAAGTAAGGGACCCTCTTCTTGCTCGATGTACCTATGGCATAGATCGTTCCCCCAACAATTTGTCAATCGATATGCAAAGTGACCTTTGCAAAACTATTGTTATTTGTCATTTCGACCGAAGGGAGAAATCTTAACAGACTTGAATCATTAAGATTTCTCGTCGTTGACACTCCTCGAAATGACAAAATTCAAAGGTCTCGCAAAGTGACTTACACAAAAATTCTCTCCTCTTAAGTTAGCCACTTTTAGCTATTTTTATGAAAAGAACAAAACGAATTTTCCTTTCCGCACATAATAATAATTCTTAATTTTGAATTTTTAGTTTTGCGTTTTGAATTAAATGAAATGCAAGAAAACATCAAATGAATCGAGATAATTCAACATTAAAACGTGTTTTCCTTTCTCCACCGCACATGGGAGTGAAATAATTATGAATTATAAATTTTAAATTATGAATGAAATGAAATTTAATGTAATACAATCAAAGAGTTATGCGTTCGCTTTACACATAATAAGGTTGTATAAGATTTTGTGCAATCAGAAGGAATTTGTCTTATCGAAACAATTGCTTCGTTTCCGAACCTACGGGGCAGGCTTCGCCGAACAAAAATAGTCATCGCTTCGCGAAAAGAACATAAGGATTAAATAGGGGCACTTCCCTGTTTTAATTCTATCCACTATTTATAGCTGAGTAATTACGCCTACTTATTAAATAGGGAAGTGTCCCTATTTAACTAAGCGCCAAGCTGTTCTTTAATGCATTATCAACCTTTTTCATGGAATCGTTTGGGAGTGTGCCTAATTTTGGAGTAATCAGCCTCTTTTTGTCAATGGTTCTGATCTGAGCTAAATTAACAACAGAGTCTTTTTTAAGGCCAGTTTTCTTTTTCTTGATGGCAACGCAGATGGGATACGATGCCTTTTTCTCTGAATATTCGGTAAGTACTGCCACAATGGTGGTTGGCGAATACATATTACCGATGTCGTTTTGAATCACAAGCACAGGCCGGGTTTTGCCTGTTTCCCTTCCCACAACCGGATCAAGGTTCGCATAATGAATATCACCCCGCTTAACTTGAATAATAGCCATAAGTTTACCTCAGAGCCAATTTCAAAACGTCCCATTTTGCCCAATCTCTGCGTCAGGCTCAAATTTTAATCCTCGAAATACTCAATGTATTCCTGTGGTTAAAATTTTCTCCTTCCTTGACCTTGAACAAACTGAAACGTTTTGAAACTGGCTCCTCATTAAAGGTTTTCGGTATCAACGTATTTGAAATCCTCTGAAATTTTCAGATTCTCCTGTGCCAACTCCTGATAGGCGCACCTCATTTTTTCCTCAAATATCTTTTTATCAATTTGTTTAAGCGTTTCTTCAATAGATTCTCGAACCAGGGTAGAAACTTTTTTGCCTTGAAAAGCGGATAGTTGATAAAGTTTGCTTTTAAGTTCAGAAGAGATTTGAACATTAAGTCTGGCTTTTTTAGGTTGTAAATTTGGTTGCATATTTTACACCTTCTTTTATAGCTAAAAAATACATTAAATTATTTATCATAAAATAGACACAAAATCAAGCTAAAAAATGGCTCAAATTTTAAGCCTCGAAATACTCAATGTATTCCTAGGTTTAAAATTTTTGCCTTCCTTGAACTTGAACAAAATTGAACATTTTTCAAAGGTCTCATATTATGCACGCGGAATCGAAGAAAGTGTTTCTGAACGTCTGTTTGAGAAAGGACTCTGTCTGCTGTCGGGGACGGCGATGACGGAGGGAGATTTGGATCGGGTTGTCGAGGTAATAAGGAATATGCTGGAATGATAGATACAGAGGTCGGAGGTCAGAGATCAGAGGTCTGAGGGCGGAGGCAAGAAATCAGACGTCAGAAGTCGGAGGTCAGAGAGCGGAGAAAAGATAAACATCGAACAGCATACTCCGCCGAAGCGGCTGCGAAGGCCGGGTCGAACATCGAACGTCCAACATCGAATGAAAAAATGAAACGGAGGTCGGGAAAGGACAGAAGTCGGAAGTCAGAGGTCAGATCCGCACCCCAGAGGAATAGCCTTCGGATTCCACCCCAGTACGATGGATTCCACTTACAAGGCAGGGCAGGGATTTCGCAGATTAAATATCTCGCGCCCCAGTTCAATGGTCTTCGCCCCAGAGAAATATGCTTCGCATTTCACGGGGTAAAAATTGAACGGGGTAAACAAAGGCGCGAAGATAAAGAATAGAGGGTAGAGGGGTTAGTTCAATCGTTTCAATATGTCATGTGTGCCTATGGCTCGAAATAGAACTCCATCTTCAAGAAATTCAAAGGTGAAGCGATATTTCATGGTAATTGATCCCTCCCACCGATTCTNCCCCAGAGAAATATGCTTCGCATTTCACGGGGTAAAAATTGAACGGGGTAAACAAAGGCGCGAAGATAAAGAATAGAGGGTAGAGGGGTTAGTTCAATCGTTTCAATATGTCATGTGTGCCTATGGCTCGAAATAGAACTCCATCTTCAAGAAATTCAAAGGTGAAGCGATATTTCATGGTAATTGATCCCTCCCACCGATTCTTTGTCCCCTGGATTCGCTTAACTCTGAGCGATGGGTGCGACATTTTTTTCAGAAATAGAGCTAATTTTTCATCAAAGGCTTTTTGAATTTCTTTGGGCAAATCATTATATTCGTTTTTAAATCGCTTGCTGAACTGAAAGGCTGTTACTTTTTCAACCATGTTAATCCTTCTTCCGCGGTCTCGAATGTTGGCGAAACAAGCCCTTTTTCGATCTCTTCATCAACGCAGGCTTCCATTTTCTGCCATTTTTTTGTCCAGTGCCACCCCTGCGAAGGATCAATGAGTTTTCTTGGTTTTAAGATGATGTCTCTGTCTTTTACATCCACCTCAACATAGTCGCCTTTTGTAAGGCCAAGCGAGTTCATGATTTTATTTGGTATTCGAATCTGGCCCTGCGGGCTGATTTTCATTATCGTAGGCATAATGTCCTCCTTTAACCTAAATTGAGTGATTTTTGGCTCGATCTGCACTGATCTCTTGCGCATCAAGGATTCGCGAAAATCCTCGACATATCCACGGGTATGCCTGCGGTTTTCGCAAACCCTTATGCATCAAGATCTCAGCACATTTCTTCCCCAAAAATCGCTCAACTTAGGTTTAAACAATTAAACTTTTAAACAATTATAAATGTTATTTCTTTATTATGTCAAGCAAAATTCAAAGGTCTCTAAGGTGCAATCCACAGACCCGCCTGCCATGCGTTGTAATTGAGTTGACATACTACAACCACGTTTGTAGGCACTCAATCATGGCACCTCGATAAATCCATACAAAGGCATTGCGGGCAGGTTACCCCAGTACCATCTGCCGGAGCTACCCCGGTTAAATACGCCAAGTTGAATCCCTTTGGGTGCTCCTGCGGAGCAATTCCACCGGGTAAACTTCGCTGTCCTTCGGAATTTCACGGGGTAAAGAGGTCGGAGGTCGGGAGACGGAGATCACCCGTCTTCGCCTTCGGCTACGCCGTGGCAGGGAGGTCGGAAGTCAGAGGAGAAGAATGCTGGAATAGAAAAAACAGAGGTCAGCCGTCTACGCAAAGCTACGCCGTGCCAAGGAGGTCGGAGGTCGGGAGAAAGAAATCAGGAGACAGAGGACGAAGGAGAAGTGAAAGATGAATTCTGCAGGAGAAGTAATGACAATTAAATTGCCTATTGATAAGCTGAATCATGATCAGGATGTAACGACAACAGGCGCAGCCATGAGCCGTCACGATATGCTATTCCCCGAAATCCCTTGCCGATTCGAAAACTGTAAAGCTTGTTACCTCCTGGGCCTTTTTGTGATAGAATAACTTCCCATTTTAGACTATAATTTGAATATATCTGTTGCCATGTCATGTTTGCCAATTTCCGCAAAGTATTGAGGGTGTTGTGCTGATCGCTTTTGGACAGATTGAAAAGCAGGCGTTGAAAGACAGGATTGTTCAAATCCAAACGTATATGTTGATGTGTTTTCTGGCTCATCATTTGATCCGGGCTTCTAATTCCTCAAAGTTTGTATCCTCTGGCGGATTTTTCTCTGCCCAGGCAATTGCTTCGTTGAGTTCGGCTTGGACACCCGGCCTGTGAAGCCACCTTTCATTATCGGGAATGAAGCGACCCAGCTTGACAATCCAAACGCCCGTGTCGATTTCATCCAACATTACGGTTTGACCTGCAAATTTTTTGCCTAAGGAGATCTGCCCGCTGCTGCCGACTGTTTTTATAGTGTTCATAAGTTCTCCTAAAATTAATATTATGATTTAAGATAGCACGAATGCATGATAAGTCAATAATAAAGATGAACAGGATAAAGATGAATAATGGACGTGTGAACGGGAGAAGCATAGATGTCAGAAGTCGGAAGACAGAAGTCGGAAATCGGAAGACGGAGATCAGATATCAGCGGTCTGAAGTCAGGGATCCACAGATTACACCCCAGTGAAATGGTCTACGTCTCAGTTAAATGACCTTGAAGGATTTAACAGGCTAAAAATTTTACGGGGCGGGCGGGGTAAACAAATCGCGCAAAGATAGATATGTCTGTTGTTTGCTTGACAATGCATCTGTTTCCAGATAAAATATAAAGTATATCAATTGATATAGTTTAAAAGGAGGATAAAATATGTCATTAAAGGTAGTTACGGCACTTAAGGCACGGCAGAAGTTTGGCACAATAATGAATGCTGTGTCATTCAAAAACGACCAGTATATTGTGGAGCGCAAGGGGATGCCTATGGTGGCAATTATTCCGATCAAGAAATTCAAGCAAATGGATAAGGCCAGACAGCGTTTCTTTAGGAATATGTCGAAAATTAGCGATTCTTTTGCCGGAGAAGACCTGGAAAAGCTTGACGATATTCTGGCAGAAGCAACGCAGGCAGCTAAACAAGTCGAACGTCGTCGAGGGTAAGTTTTGAAAATCGTTGTCGATGCCAACCTTTTTGCCAGCGGTCTGATCAAGCCGAATTCAAATCCAGGCAAAATTCTTAACTTGATCAAACAGAATCAAGTAGAATTGATTCTGTCACCGGCTATTATCAGAGAGATAAAACGTATCTTGCTCTACCCCAAGCTTCAAAAATATCATCGTAAAACCGCACAGGAAATAGACGCATACTTTGAAGATATCTTAATGTTTGCCTGGATTGTTGAAGGAGAGGGGGAGGTGGCATGCGCTTATGAAGGCGAAGCGGATTATATCGTCTCTGGTGGCCACCATTTATTGGATATAGAAACTTATGAGGGGATTGAGATTCTTAAAGTGAAAGCGTTTTTGAGCGTTTGGGAAAAAGAATGGGAATCAAAGGAGTTGCCGAAAAGATAGCTTTCCAGAGCGAATGAAGGACATTGGCGCCCCCAGTACGATCTACCGGACATACGGGGTAAATTGGGCACCGCGTTGTGGCATCTTCGACCCCGAATAGTGGGATCTACGCTTCGCGTCGACAGGTGGGATAAATCTTAAATATTAACTATTGAGTTATCGAGCTATCTTTTTGATAAGAGGCAATGAATAGCAGATAATGCTGGGATAGAAAAAACAGAGGTCGGAGGTCAGCCGTCTACGCAAAGCTACGCCGTGCCAGGGATGTCGGAGGTCAGAAGTCGCCCCAGTGAAATATGCTTCGCTGTCATTGTCGTGAATTTCACGGGGTAAAGATTTAGGGATTTGGGGATTGTGAATTAAAGGACGAGGAATCACTTGAAAAAGCTAAAAGCTATGCGGTGGAATAAAAATTTCTGGATCATGGTAAGTGCCGACATTGTTTTATTAGTGTCAGCGTATGTGCTTTCCTACCTCCTGCGTTTTGAATTCCAACTCTCTTCCCTGGAAGCGGCTGTTTTCAAAAAAAGTATCATTCCCATTGTGGCCTGCAAGCTTATATTTTTTTACTGGTTTAAGCTTTACAGAGGTATGTGGCGTTATACGAGTATTTCCGATCTCATAAACATTATAAAGGCTACATTAGCAAGTTCCGCAACAATAATTACAGGTATTTTGATTCTTTACCGTTTTCAGGGGTTTCCTCGTTCTGTCTTTGTGATTGACGCGGTTTTAACCCTTATTTTTATTTCCGGCTTTCGTTTAGCGGTTCGCCTCTTTTTTATCTCCGATCATAATCCTCTGGCTATCTTCCACAAAAATTCAGAAGAAAAAGGCCTGAGGCTGCTCATTATCGGGGCCGGGGATGCTGGAGAAAAGATGCTGCGTGAGATCAGGGATAATGCCCGCTTGAAATATGAGATTGTCGGTTTTTTAGATGATGATCCCAATAAGGTCGGCCTGTTGATACACGGTGTTCCGATTCTGGGCCTCATAGCTGNTTAGATGATGATCCCAATAAGGTCGGCCTGTTGATACACGGTGTTCCGATTCTGGGCCTCATAGCTGAAGCCAAAGAAATCGTGGACAGAGAAAATATAGAAGAAATCCTCATAGCCATTTCCTTAGCCACCGGTAAGCAGA
>NKAJ01001288.1_pt1 | contig 10478 bp, 8 predicted proteins | sample 1556001 | NCBI WGS metagenome assembly NKAJ01 (sample SAMN06204642, study PRJNA360343) | marine sediment metagenome | isolation source: Jiulong cold seep at northern South China Sea | place: China: South China Sea, Jiulong cold seep | collected 2013-06 | reverse complement strand
ATCAATCATAAAATCAACCTTTCATTAATCTGTGTCTATCCATCCGCAAGTCCTCACATTTCACCTGCTTGCTCCCCGCAAGCCCCGTGCTTTAGGGCGGGGCCAAGAAGAGCTATACAAAAATGTTTATCGTCCTTACCGGGCCGCGAAGCACTGCCGCCAGGCAGAACCTCCGCCTTTTAAGGCATTTCCAGTATGGCTGTAAACTTATAGACCTTTAAACTGCAAATGTGAAGGGCGTCTCGAAAGTTTTCCCAGGCGGTTGAATTGGCCCGAAAAAAAATCCTCGACAAATTAGACAACTACTGAACTCTACGGCTATTGGCAGTGAAAAAATCGCAAAAGAAAATCAATATTCACTTCTTAACGATATAAACTTATAAACTGAGGAACGTCCCATAGATTCCATAGATTCGCATCAAGAAAGGATTGCAAATAGATTAAGTGTTCCGCAGAGGACTTTATCCGACCATTTAGCAAAAATGCCATCATTGGCAATTCTGCTAAATGCCGACTTATCAAACCATTTACCAAAAATGCCAGAATTGGCAAAACTTGTAAATACTGATTTATCGAAAGGATTTACAGTTTCCCAGGTAGCTGAAAAGCATGGTTGGACTGAGATGACAAAGGGGGAATCCTTTCGTTAAATTCCCCCTTTGAAGGGGATCAGGGGGATGTTATTCTTCAAGGGTCTTCGCGTAATCGTGTGGGTCAAAAGATGAGTTAAAAGCAGTATAACATGGCTTCAGATAAAGATAAAAGCGCTTTTAAAGGGATGAAGAAAGCTGTATAATTTATGGATGGGAAAAAAGAGACGATTACTGGACGAATATCAGTTCCCCGGATTTCGACCGCGATCAGAAATACAGGGGATATTTGGAGATCCACGAGCCCGAGTCATCCGGCTTAAGAGGACTCAAAAAAAACTATTTGCGGATGCTGTGGCACGGCTCATCGCGGATATTACGACAAGAAAGTGCAACAGACACGGGATCTGTCCTGCGGAGATGCCCGGATGTACCTGAAAGCAGAGGTTCGGAGAGTCAAGTGCAAAGGGTGCGGAAAAGTGAAACGGGAGAAACTCCCGTGGTTGGCAAACAATCCATTTTACACAAAGCGATTTTCCTACTATGTGGGACGGAAGTGTCGAGCCATGACCGTCAGGGACGTAGCAAAAGAGTTGAAATTGGACTGGCACGCGGTCAAGACCTTGGACAAAGAGTACATGCAGGAACAGCTTCGGAGAAATCCGGTAGCTGCGCCTCGGGCAATCGGAATAGACGAAATATCTCTGCGAAAAGGGCATACCTACCGAATAGTTGTCAGCGATCTGGAAAGAGGGAAGCCGATCTGGTTTGGTGGCGAGGACCGCTCAGAGGCGAGTCTTGATTTGTTTTACAACTCATTGGGACCGAAGAAGAGCAAGAAGATTGAGCTTGCGGTAATGGACATGTGGAAAGCCTTTGAGAAATTGACGAGGAAGAATGTTCCCCAAGCGGCTATCCTGTATGACAAGTTTCACGTTATGAGACATCTGGGAGATGCATTGGATAAGATAAGGAAAATGGAATACGGACGTCTTTCCGGGAAAGATCGGTCATACATCAAGGGACAGAAGTATACGCTTTTGTCAAACCGTGAGAACCTTACGCTTGACGGTCGCAAGGCATTAAAGAAACTGCTGGGGGCTAATAAACGGCTCAATACAGCGTATGTTTTAAGAGAATCCTTTGGGCAGCTTTGGAGCTATCAGACGGAAGGTTGGGCACGACGGTTCTTCGACAACTGGAAGGAATCGCTGAAATGGCAAAGACTGGAACCCTATGAGAAGTTTGCTGCGATGATTGAGCGTCACTGGGACGGCATCGCCGCCTATAGCAGACCTGAGAATAAAGTTTCATTAGGCTTTGTCGAAGGGTTGAATAACAAGATTCGGGTGATCCAAAGAAGGGCTTACGGTTTACGCGACGAAGAGTATCTCCGACTGAAAATCCTTACCTGTATGCTCAAGGAGATATAAAATGACCCACACGATTACGCGAAGACCCTTCTTCAAAATTAGAATTGCTGAGGACTCAGGCCTGCCTGCCATGCGAGTTTTGGAAGTATATATCGAAAGAACGGGGTAAAGGCACGAGCGGGCAGGGACAGTCCGAATCCAGATTCTGGGCGGGTGAAAAACCTCCTAAAAATCAAGAGGACTTTTCGCTTCTCTAATAGTCTGGCTCTTAATCGTATGTGTATAAATCATTGTTGTTCGCACATCGCTGTGCCCTAACAATTCCTGAATAGTACGAATATCGTAATTGGCCTGCAAGAGGTGACTGGCAAAACTGTGACGAAACNATAATTAGCCTGTAATAAATGGCTGGCAAAACTGTGACGAAAGGTATGGGCAGATGCGCGCTTTGTGATTTTCGCACGGCCAACAGCCCGTTTAATGGCCTTTTGAACGTGGGTATGGTGAAGATAATAACGTCTGTATTCTTTTGTATCAGGAATAAAAGTTAAGGTCTTCGCAGGAAAAAACCATTGCCAGGCCAATTCCCTGGCCGCATTTTTATACTTTTTCTCCAACAAACCGACAAGAAAGNTTTATACTTTTTCTCCAACAAACCGACAAGAAAAGTACCAGCATACCCTGCTTCTATATCATTTTGGTGTAGGGCAACAACCGATTCCATTTGGGCCTTTAGTTCCGGCAGGATACTTTCCGGCATCNAGCATACCCTGCTTCTAGATCATTTTGGTGCAGGGCAATAACCGATTCCAGATGGGTCTTTAGTTTCGGCAGGATAGTTTCCGGTAAAGGAACCGTCCGGTCTTTCTTCCCTTTTCCGTCATGCACGGTCAAAATCCCGTTGTCGAAATTGATGTCTTGAACACGAAAACGGAGACATTCGGTAAGGCGAAGCCCGCAACCATACAAAAGTTTAACGATTAAATCAAAAGGATATCTAAGATGTTCAATAATCGCGTCAATCTCTTCCCGTGATAAAACCACAGGGATATAAGGTTTTCTTTTGGCCCTGACGACATCTTTAAGTTCGCCGAATTCATTTTTAAGGATATGCCGATAAAAAAACAAAAGCGCATTAAAGGCCTGATTTTGGCTGGAGGCTGATACCTTGCGCTTGACGGCCAAATAGGTCAAAAAGTCTTTCACATCAGTTGAGGATAACAGTTGAGGATCTTTGCTTTTGGTAAACCCCTGCAATTGTTTGACCCATCCTCTGTAAGCCTCTAATGTTTTAGGAGANAGGATATGCCGATAAAAAAACAAAAGCGCATTAAAGGCCTGATTTTGGCTGGAGGCAGATACCTTTCGCTTGACAGCCAAATAGGTCAAAAAGTCTTTCACATCAGTTGAGGATAACAGTTGAGGATCTTTGCTTCTGGTAAACCCCTGCAATTGTTTGACCCATCCTCTGTAAGCCTCTAATGTTTTAGGAGAATAGTGCCGTAATTTAATTTCCGAATCTAAATTTTTGTACACAGGTCTCCAATCGGCGCTATTTGATTTGATACAAGTTTTTGTTGTTGTAATATTCTCCTTTTTATTCTTTAATGCCCCTATCTCATTCTGGTCAGTGTTCTTTATTCCAGAAAAAATGGATATTGCGTGAAACGCCTGCTTCTGTTGTTGCTCAGTCTGGTTCTTGTCCTTCAATTTCTTAATAAAATGTAAAAGACTTTCTTTTTTTGATTTTTCGTGATGATATTTAAAACAAAAATCCAGATAATACCTCAGCCACTTTCTATAATAACAATGAGCTGTCAGCGGCACACCTCTTTTGATCAAAAGTGCGTCATAAAGTATCTTGATTTCAGATGGGATTGGTTTCACGAGATTATGCATATTCTGCATAACATTCATATTTGGAGTTATGCAGTTAGAAAACTATAATAAATCAAAATAATATTTATCAAGGTTTTATTTTCTGAAAGTTATACGGAAACTATCTACTAACTGGTTATGTGTAAAATATTGTTACTACCAATTGGGTGATATGAAAATAAAGTAAAGAGAAATGATATTATGAAACAAATTAAAAAACTAAAGCTTTTTATTAGTTATTCGCATGATGATGAAAAAGATATAGAAGAGTTTATAAAACATATCGCCCCATTAAAAAGAAATGACTTAATAGAAGATTGGTATGACCGAAAAATAATACCAGGTCAAGACTTTCAAGACGATATAGACAATAATTTGGAAAATGCAGATATCATTTGTTTGTTTATCTCTGCAAATTTTCTCTCATCACCAGCTTGCATAGAAGAAAAAAGAAATGCTTTAGAATTAAAGAAAAAGAAAGGAATTGCAGTTGTTCCAATTATTTTAGTTGCATGTGGCTGGTTGGATGATAGCGATATCTCTTCATTATTGGCATTGCCTAATGACGGCAGTCCTATTTCAAATTTTACAGATTCCAACAAAGCTTGGAACGATGTATATAATGGACTAAAAGAGGTAATTAATAAAGAGATTAAAATAAAACAACTGTCAATTACAAAACAGTTTTCAGCTTTTTTACAAAATACAGAGTTACTGGCAAAGGCCCATTCTCAAAAAGGTGAAGTTCTTTTAGAAGATATCTTTATCTATCCTGAATTAGCAAAATATGATGATTTAAGGGAATACGAGAAAAAGGTTGATTCTAAGACAATAATAGAAGATTTTTATGGTTACTCCAAGATACTTATAGCAGGAGAAAATCAATCTGGGAAAACCACTCTATGTAAAAAGATTTTCATTGAGCTACGTAAGAAAAATTTTATTCCTATTTATATTTTTGATAAGAGCAATCAATATCAAGGGAAGATAGAAAATAAAATATTAAACGCATATAAAGAACAATATGAAACGATTTCAATAGAGAACATCGACAGGCAAAGGATAGTTCCTATTATAGACGATTTTCACTTTGCGAAAAACAAGGTGAAACACATCAATGCTTTATCCACATATCATCATCAAATCATTATCGTTGATGATATTTTTAGTCTCAATTTTAAAGACGAGAACCTTATTAATTCTTTTACTCACTTCAGAATAGAGGAGTTTAACCCATCACTCAGGAATCAGTTGATTGAAAAATGGACACACTTAACAGATAAAAAAAATGGTTTTTATAATGATAAAAATACAATATACCAAAAAATTGACGAAAAAACAGAGTTGGTTAACGCAACATTAGGTAAGATTTTTGGGAGTGGCATAATGCCCGCACATCCTTTTTTCATTCTTTCTGTCATTAGCACTTATGAAACATTTGCCAAACCTCTTGACCAAGAGATTACTTCACAAGGATACTGTTATCAAGCTCTTATATATATGTATTTACGAAAACAAGGAGTGAAGAATGATGAAGTAGACACTTATATCAATTTTCTCACCGAGTTTGCTTTCTTTTTTCATTCTACAGATAAGAATGAAATTTCAAGAGATGAATTCAATTTATTCATGAATTCATATTTGGATAAATATAATCTTCCTATCAAAAAAGAGACTCTGTTGAATAAATTACAGCAATCGCAAATAATTGCACTCGACAATTTTAGTAATTACCATTTTTGTTATCAATACCTTTATTATTTCTTTGTTGCTAAGTACCTTGCTGAACATATTGAGGAGAATAAAACTGTACTTGATTACATAATAAATAATCTTCATAAAGATGAAAATGCTTATATCGCAATTTTTGTATCTCACCATTCAAAGAATGACTACATTTTAGATGAAATTGTTCTTAATGCCTATTGCTTATTTGATAAATATAACTCGGCGACATTAAGTGAAGAAGAGCTTAGTTTTTTCGATAAACAAGCAGGTATTATTATTAAGGCGGTTTTGCCTCCCGCAAATACGACACCAGAAATTGAAAGGAATAAAAAGTTGACAACTCAAAATATTGAGGAACAAAATAATAATAATGAAAAGAAAAATAGTGGTCAAGAAGAAGAAAATGATGATTTGGCAATAGAGTTAAGAAGAAGTATTAAAACGGTTGAGGTTATGGGGCGTATAATAAAAAACCGTGCTGGTTCATTAGAAAAGCCAAGACTTGAATCTATATTTGAAGAAGCTATGAAAATTCACTTACGAATTTTAACTTCATTTTTTGAACTCATTAAACATGAAGAAGGACAGCAAGAGATTGTTGAGAGTATCTCAACTAAATTAAGTAAAATTATTGGGAATAAGGCTGAAGAAAGAATAAAAGAAGGAAAAAAAGAGAGAATGCCTGGCAAAGATGAATTAGAGAAAATATCAAAAACAATATTTTGGAATATGAATTTTTTTGTTGTATTTGGTTTTATTGATAAAATCATTCACTCCGTGGGTTCTAATAAACTGACTGCAATAATTGAGAAAGTTTGTGATAATGAAAATACACCAGCCTCCTTTTTAGTAAAACATGGAATATTGATGTGGTACAAAAAGAATATTCAGGTAGATGAAATTTCAAAAAGAATTGATGAAAATGGTTTTTCAAATACTGCAAAGAATATAATAAATTTTATGATTGTTAATCATTGTTCTTTGCATCACATAGATTTCAAGGAAAAACAAAAAATTGAATATAAACTTGGTATTTCCTCAAAAAGGTTGTTAACACATTCTCCTAAGAGGAATGAATAAAATTGCATGAAAACACATAACAATCGCATACACTCTGACACCCAAAGCTAAGGCGTTTTTTATTTTTGCGCAGTCTGTGTAAAAAGTCGCTTTTGCCAAGTCTTCATTGGCTTTGGGCGCAGGTGATGCGTACGTTGGGCTTCTTGAAACTATGCTCCATGCCCGGAAAAAATAGATAAAGATATTCTTGCAATAATAGTTTATAATCACCCCATTCCATGAAACGGAAAAGGGAGACATTATGGAACAAATTAAAACAAAAATAGAAAATGGTGACTGCTTAGAGGTGCTTAAACGGTATCCAGATAATTTCTTTAATTTAATTATCACTTCACCACCGTATGCAGATAGTAGAAGTAAAACATACGGCGGCATCAAACCAAATGAATATGTTGAATGGTTCTTGCCACGAGCAAAAGAATTCCTTCGGGTTCTAAAGCCAGATGGCACTTTTGTTCTCAACATAAAAGAAAAAGCGGTCAATGGAGAACGCCATATCTACGTAATAGAGTTAATATTAGCCTTACGTAAGCAGGGGTGGCTTTGGACAGAGGAGTTTGTATGGCATAAAAAGAATTGTTTCCCTGGAAAATGGCCGAACCGCTTTAGAGACGCATGGGAACGTTGTCTGCAATTCAACAAATCCAAGAAGTTCAATATGTACCAGGAAGAAGTCATGGTTACTATGGGTGATTGGGCAAAAACTCGCTTAAAAAAACTCAGCAACACTGACCACACTAGGGATGAATCAAAAGTTAATAGTGGTTTTGGCAAGAATATTTCAAACTGGGTAGGTCGAGACATGGCTTATCCTACAAATGTTTTGCATTTTGCAACCGAGTGTTACAACAAAAACCACAGCGCAGTTTTCCCAAAATCTCTACCGGAATGGTTTATTAAATTGTTTACAAAAGAGTACGATTGGATACTTGACCCTTTTGTCGGCTCCGGTACTACCGCAGAGATGGCCCAAAGCTTAAACAGAAACTCCGTGGGTATTGATGTCCTTCCTGAATATTGCAAACTTGCAGAAAAAAGGACAGCCCATTATCAATATAGCATATGCGAGGACGAAGCTGAATATGAAACCAATAACCAAAGAAAAAATAGCGGGGTATGTCGAGAGAAAGATACCGGAGTTTCATCGCAACCGAATAGAAAAGTTGAAGAAACTCAAATTGAAAGCGGTACTCAAGCGTAAAAATCCTTATCTTTTCAAGGTCAAGCATATCACTACCGCTGGCGATTTTATAAAAACGATTCTTGATGCTCATTTATCCTCACAAGAAGAAACATTATTCGGTGGCTTTCTCGAAGGATTAGCAATTTATATTTGCAACTATGTTTATCATGGCAGCAAATCCTCTGCTGAAGGAATTGATTTAGAACTTGAAAAAGATAGTTCAAAATACATAGTCTCAATAAAGTCTGGGCCAAACTGGGGTAATTCCAGCCAGATCAATAAAATGAAGGATAATTTTCGCAAGGCCAAGCGTATTTTGGGAACCAACATTGCTTCATCTCTCAATGTTATTGCAGTCAATGGTTGTTGTTACGGCAAAGACAACAATCCCGACAAAGGCGAATACCTGAAATTGTGTGGACAAAGATTTTGGGCCTTTATTTCTGGCAACGACAACTTATATACTGAAATTATCGAACCTCTTGGGCATCGAGCAAAAGAGAAAAACGATCAATTTCTTGAAGAATACAGCAAGGTTATCAATAAGTTTTCCCTTGAATTTATGGAAATGTTTTGCGATTCAACCGGAGCAATTCGTTGGGAAAAAGTAATTCAATTCAACTCAGGAAAGAAATAAGGCCCAACCAGGCGCTTGAGATGGACTGGGCAAAGCCGTGCCGCTTTTTGAAAGGCAGTATTTGACCGATAGTTTTTACCTTTGTCATAGTTTTTCGGTTATCGTTGCCCAGCCACTCAGCTTTACGTTACGTGTATTGAAGTATGAAATATATTGAGGAAGTCCCAGAAAAAATCCGGCAAATATATAGAATAGTATCTGAACTAGAAGAAATGTTTGGAAGGTCTTTTACGCCTGATGGACATATGGTGGGAAGTATTGGTGAAGTGTTTGCTTCTTACCATTATGATCTTGAGCTTTTGATTGCATCAACTGAAATACATGACGCACTATCGAAAAATGGTGTTTCAGTACAAATCAAAGCCACACAATCAAAAAGTGTTGGTATGCGGTCTGAACCGGAACATTTAATTGTTTTGGGATTGAAAAAAGATGGGACGAATTTCGAAATATATAATGGACCAGGAGCGTTAGCATGGTCAAATGCAGGTAAAATTCAGAAGAATGGTCAGCGGTCTATTGGTGTAAGCAAACTAAAAAAGCTAATGAAGCAAGTTGATATCAGAGAACGCTTACCAAGGATAAACACGTAACAAGGCTTTTCCAGCGGAGCGCAAAAAGCCGCGCCCGCTGAAAAGCAGGTTAGCCAACAACTACAAATGTAGGATAGAGATATGCCAAGTCACTTAGAAGAAATATTTAAAGATAAAAAACTCACAGATAAAATTAAGAAAAGATTGCCACATTTATTTCATCTTGCAGAATTGGAAAGCTCAAGAGCTGGAAAAATTGGAATGGAAGTAGGTTCTCTTCGTGAAAGGATAATAGTAGCTTTACTTATCTACAAATTTGGCAAAGCAAATGTAGAGACTGAAATTCCTATCACTGAGCCAGAGGTCGATATGCAGTTATTTGGACAACCGATCTCTGTTAAAACAATCACAGGTAAGGGTTTTGGTGGAGTTAAACTAATATGGACAGTTGATGCTCAAAAAGCAAAAGAATTTCGTGAAAATTATTATCCTCACTGTGATATTTTACTCGTACAAATCAATTGGAATGACGTAGGAGGATTTTATTACATACCTGTAGAAGTACAGAAAAGGCTTTTAGATAGTGTGGGTAAAGAAGAATACATTAAACTCCCTAAACCAGGAACAAATCCTCGTGGTGTGGAAATAACCAAAAAAGCATTATCAACTTTGATTAAAGACAAAGGTACTGATGTTATTGAAATTCACTGGCGCCGAACAAGGATAGATTATGACCCTTTCAAAAGATGGGTTGATTATTGGATGGAGGATTAAAATGAGGACTAACCAAGCAAAAAGGGGAACTCAGACAAGTTCATTTGGAACTCCGGGACGTATAAATCACGATTCCACCAAATTTTATGAAAGCAGATTGTATGATGGCTTACGTAATGGGAAAAAAGTAAAATATATTGAGAACGAAATTCCTGAAAAGAATATTAACAAAATTTTCTGTAAATCCAGTGAGAAAATGGATGAGTTGCCTGATAATAGTGTTCATTTAATGGTTACCTCACCTCCCTATAATGTATCTAAGGAGTATGATGATGATTTAAGTTTAAATGAATATTTGAAATTATTAAATACTGTCTGGAAAGAAACATTTCGTGTTTTGGTTCCTGGTGGGCGTGCCTGTATCAATGTTGCAAATCTTGGCAGAAAACCCTACATACCGCTTCACAGCTACATTATAGAAGGCATGAAGGAAATTGATTATCTCATGCGTGGTGAAATAATATGGAACAAGGCTTCAAGCGCAAGTCCTTCAACAGCCTGGGGAAGTTGGCTTTCAGCCGCAAATCCTGTTCTACGGGATATTCACGAATACATTTTAGTTTTTTCTAAAGAAACATTTTCAAGGAAGAAAGAGAATAGGGAAAACACAATTAAAAAGGAAGAATTCCTTGAATGGACAAAAAGCATATGGACATTTCCTGCCGTTTCAGCAAGACAAATCGGGCACCCAGCTCCTTTCCC
>NKAJ01001521.1_pt4 | contig 10517 bp, 8 predicted proteins | sample 1556001 | NCBI WGS metagenome assembly NKAJ01 (sample SAMN06204642, study PRJNA360343) | marine sediment metagenome | isolation source: Jiulong cold seep at northern South China Sea | place: China: South China Sea, Jiulong cold seep | collected 2013-06 | reverse complement strand
GTATGGCCTGGCCGAGTCCTGTACCAGCGCCCAGTATGGCCTTGGGACCGTCTGATATTGGCTTTCCCCCACCGATTTGGACCAGATGGTCTTTATGTAAGACGGTAATACCCCATGCAGCCGCCTCAAAATCATTTATAAGGTGAAGGGTTGCCNAGGTGAAGGGTTTTCAGTCCGAAGCGTTCTTTCAGGTCGTGACCGTCAATAGTCCACGGTATGTTCGTGGCCTCAACCCTGTTTCCCTCCACTACCCCAGCAACAGCCAGGCAAGCACATTTGGTGATTTGTTTTGGCAGGTGCTTTTCTTCTTCTTTTCTTGGCTCTTCGTCTTTGTTTCCATCCTTTGATGGCTAGTGTTTGTCACCTTTGTTGGTGTTTGCCTGTATGGCCTTGGCAAGTCGTGTGTTAGTGCCCCGTATGTCTTTGGGGCTGTTTTTTATTGTTTTTTCTCCACCGATTTGGACCAGTTGGTCTTTATGTAAGACAGTAATACCCCATGCAGCGGCTTCGAAATCATTTATAAGGTAAAGGGTTTCCAGGCCGAAGCGCTCTTTCAGGTCGTGACCGTCAATAGTCCATGGTATGTTCGTGGCCTCAACCCTGTTTCCCTCCACTACCCCGGCAACAGCCAGGCAGGCACAATGGGGGATTTGTTCAGGCACGTCCTTTACAAAAACTGCAAAGACATCTTCGAATTTATTAAAATCCTTTGATGGATAGTGCTTCTCAAAAATGATCGTATTTCCATCTATAATGGCAAGGCGGGCATTAGTGCCCCCAATGTCTCCGGCAATGACCTTCACTGTTTATTATCCTTTCTTGAATACATAGGCGTTCAGAGGTTCAGGGTTAACAGGTTCAACGTTTCCGGCACAAGCGAAGCCCGATAGGGTTTTGACAAAGTCGTTTGTGCCGTGTTAGCCGACGCTTTGATTATTATTGACTAATAATTGCATGGTTATATCTCTAGATTTATTTTCCCAAATATAGTCAAAATGCTTTCCGATTATTTTATAAGTTAAAGCATGAGCACCAAACTGAACGACTGGAGTTCTACCACCTATACATTCACCACTCCTTACATTAGGCGAGCGTCCAAAATGATATTGTTCTAGGAACAGGCTTCTCTCCGTCATGATTATAAAAGCAATAGGTGCAAAATCATAGAGATGGACTTCCATGTTTATTTTTTTAATAATATCATTAACATTCTCACTATTTATATTTTTTATTCCCAAGGACTCTGCTCTTTGCGTCAAGATTAATCGAAAACTCTCAATAGAACCTCTAATATCAGCAATGGTGCCCCGTCTAATCTTAATCTCTATCTTAGCTCTTTCCTTTGCCGCCTCGCCATCAGGGTCCAACAAAAGGATTTTGATAGGAATATTATGGTTAAACATTTTCTCATCAATTGGTTTAGGAAGGGGTGGATTATGGAATATTCTAGGGAACGCAATACCTGCCAACAGGACTTTATTGCTCTGAGCGAATTCATTTTCTATAGCTTTTTGAAAGGATTCTCCATCTTCCAATCGGGACCGGAAAATATGGATTATTCCGCTATCTTGGGCTCCTCGGAGTATACCCATATATTTTGACAGTGTTTCAAACTGAAAAAATTCAGAAATAGGGGAGGTAAGGGCAACAGCTATAAATGCTATGCCTACAACATGGAAAAATGTCCTCCATGACTGTGAAAGGGAAGGTCCAAGTAAAATACTCGCTAGGAGCAAAAGCATTCCCAAAACAAAGATTATTACAAACGGGGGGCTAAAATAGATGTTAATAAATCGCTTCCACATTTTCATATAGCTCTAAGTATTCTTTCTTAATCAAAATGTTGGCTAACGTTTTGCGGATTTGCGAAGCCCCGCCTTTGTCGGGGTTTTGGTGAGCGATAGCGAACCGCAAACACGCTGTTGTCCGAAGTTGTCTAAAAAATATCAAGTATCTCCTCCAGTTTTGTTAGAGTAGTCATCCCAGTTTCTTCGGTAATAATATCTTTTACTCTTGCGAAGTCTGAATCAAAACTTGCAATATATTGACATCCTAGCCTGAGTTTCCTACTTATGGAATGAGTATTATGCCAATAATATCACAGCTACCTGTTTTTTCCATGAAAAATGGCATGCCGCAGCCCTGGGATGTTGTATACACTGACGCACGTCAGAAAGAGATGATGAGGTAAGATTCAGGGATGAGCAAGCTTGTAGATATCGAAGACCTTGCAGAGTTTTTCTTGTAATGGCAAACGTTCGGACAAGACGTAGTCGGCGCGAAGACGGCCCCGGAGCGCAGATTGATAGAGGTTGATGATCTCTTTTATTTCAGTCAACATAGTACGTCTGCGTGCCCTCCGCCTCGCATCTTCGGCAACCTTGGCAGCTGCATAATCTGGAATGACACGACCGGATGGATCATTTGAGATGTAGATTCTAGCCATGGGGCAACCTCGATAGTGTCGCCTTATCATTGTGCCTTGATGGATATTACTTCGATCCTTGATCCTTGAACCTTGAACCTCTGAACCCGGTCAGGAAATATCCCCCTTATCGCCCTTGAAAGATCCCTTGTAAGCATCAGGACACGGATAGAGAGCTCACGAGACAGGAGACCTGTGCCACAACTTGGAGTGATGAGCGCCTGTTTCTTCACCATTTCCGGATCTGCGCCTAACTGTTTTACCTGCTTGTCCCACAGGGTCTTTAGACTTGAAATATCTTCTTTTTTCAGGTCTTCTTCGTTTAATGTAGGAACAAGGCCCCAGGCTATTGTCTTTCCTTTTTTCAGGAAATCCGACAGTTGTTTCTTATACAGGACTATGCGGTCAAAAAAGCCATAGGCATCGAAACTCAGGATATCCACCGGAGTTTCCAGGATCACGGACCAATCCGTGTTTGCGCATACGTGAATACCTGGGATACCGCCTGCCTGTTGTACTGTATCAATTACCTCAGTCAGGTCGGAAATTACATCTTCTTTTGTGACGCCGACCATGGCAGAGGACCCGAATCCGGCAAGCGCCGGCTCATCCAGGAACAGGATTACCTCATGGCCCAGGGCCTTCATCTCTTCTACCTGGTATTTGGCCCTGAGGGCAATGGACTTGACTATCACTTCACGGAGTTGAGGATTGAAGAAGGCCAGGCGACCTGACTTGTCCTTAAGGCCGCTCAGCATTGTAAAAGGACCTGTGATTTGGCCTTTGAGGGCCATGGGCTTGGAGCCGGCCTGTGGGATCGCTTCAAGAAATGCCTTGAAACCGCGTCCGGTTTTGTCGGAAAAGGCAAAGATGGATTGTTTCAGAGATAGCCCTGCCTCAGTGACCCCCAGGTACTGTTCATAGAAGGAGAGTAGTTCCTGCTCAAAGGCCGGGTCTTCTGTGTCAAAATGGAGGGAATCTCCCTCTCCCCGTATTCCGGGAAGACCCTCTGTAAACTGGGAAAGGAGCCTTTCCTCCGGATACCCGGGAAGCTGGGCCCAGAGCGGAATTTCAGGCATATACTCCAGGATAAGCCTGGTGGCTTCCTGGTGGTCCGAGAGGGGCAGACTTCCAATCAGTGTTGGTAATGCATTAGGTTCAAAGGCCATTTTTTCCTCATAGGTGATTATACTGCAAAAAGTTCTGAAATATGATTCCGCTCAAAATGCTCCATCTGCTGCGCACGATAAATGTTGAATTTTGAATGTTGAATTTTGAATTAAGGTATATGCTTTTTAAATTTTCTTCCACAATTCAGCATTCAGCATTCACAATTCAGCNATGTTGGTAATGCATTAGGTTCAAAGGCCATTTTTTCCTCACCAACCCCTTTCAGCTTTCGGCTTCAGGCTTTCAGCTCTTATGCAACGCAGCAGATGGGGTATTTTCAGCGGAATCATAGGTATTTTATTTTATACTGTTCCAAGTGGAACTCAGGTTTCGAGACAATCGTGATTTCCCTCTCAAGGGACTTTTCCAATAGTTCCACATTGTGGGCCTCTTCCTTAAAGAGCATTTCTCCTATCTTGGGATGGACAAGGACATGTATGCCGGTGCTGTCATCATGTATTGTCTCTCGCTGTATCCGGCGGAAAATTTCGTAACACAGGGTCCTTTTGGATTTGAGTTCCCCGGCCCCGTCACAGTAAAAGCATGGTTCGCAGAGTACCTGGTGCAGGTTTTCCCTGTTTCGCTTTCTGGTCATCTGGATAAGGCCGATTTCTGATATTCGCAGGATATTGGTCTTGCTCCTGTCCTTTTTAATGGCCTCTTTGAGGGTTTTAAACACATCTTCTCTGTTTGCGGCATTTTCCATATCTATAAAGTCGATTATGATTAGACCGCCCATGTTTCTGAGGCGGAGCTGATAGGCGATCTCCTTGGCCGCTTCAAGGTTTGTCTTAAGAATAGTGTCCTCCAGGTGACGTTTCCCTACGTATTTCCCTGTGTTGACGTCTATGGCTATGAGTGCCTCAGTGGTCTCTATGAGTATGTATCCACCGGATTTCAGCCACACCTTTTTACGAAGGGCCTTTGACAACTCCACTTCAATGCCAAAGGCATCAAAGATAGGCATTGACTGCTCGTAGAGTTCAACGCTGGGCCGAAGGTGAAGGGCAAAGGTCTCAATAAAGGCCAGAATACGCTCATAGGCGGGCCTTGAGTCAACCACCAGCCGTTGTACATCGCACGTAAACAGGTCCCGTACTACCCTGAGGGTGATATCCAAGTCTTCATAGACAAGACTTGGGCAGTGAAGGCTTTCAGCCTTTTTTTGGATATTTGTCCAGAGGTGAAGGAGGAATTCCATCTCGGCCTGGATGTTTTCCGCAGTAGCGCCTTCACTTGCTGTTCTAGCTATAAATCCGAAACCATTTGGACGCAGTGAATCTATTATCTCTTTTAGACGTTTACGCTCAGACTCGTCTTCGATCCTTCGAGAGATCCCCATGTGGTTCATAGTCGGCATGAGCACCAGGTGTCTTCCTGGGAGTGAGATGTGGGAAGTGACCCTGGCGCCCTTGCTTCCCAGAGGATCCTTGGCTACCCGGACCAGGATTTCCTGACCTTCGTGAAGCAGGTCCTCTATCCTGAAAGGTGGCGGGGTGTAGTGCAGGGGGTGTTCTTCCTCAGCAGTAAAATGTGCTAAATAATTTTCCTCGTCCTCGCTCCTACCAAGCATCAATTCAAACTCAGAAAGGTGATCGTAGACATCCGTAACATATAAAAAGGCCGTACGTTCGAGCCCAATGTTTACAAAGGCAGCCTGCATCCCCGGAAGGACCCTTACAACACGTCCTTTGTAGATATTTCCCACATATCCACGCTCGGCTACCCGCTCTACGTGGAATTCCACAGCAGAGCCATTCTCCAATAAGGCGACTCTTGTTTCCCAGTGGGTGACGTTGATGATGAGTTCGGCATGCATGAGATTATTCGTACTTGCGGACAAGAACGTGTCTGCGTCCCATGTTGTCTGTGGGGCTCACCACCCCATCATGCTCCATCTGTTCTATCATTCTGGCTGCCCGGTTGTAGCCCACACGCAGCCTGCGCTGGAGCATGGATATGGATGCTTGGCCGGTCTGGGTGACGATCTCAACGGCCTCGTCATATTTATCGTCAACCGATTCCCCGCCGGGACCTGATGTTTCAGAATCCTCTTCTCCGGGGATGGGTTCAACCACCGTCTGATCATAATCGGGCTCACCCTGGGCCTTAAGGAACTCCACGACCCGGACTATTTCTTTCTCAGATACATAGGCCCCGTGGATGCGCTCCAGGGCGGAAGACCCTGGAGGCAGAAAGAGCATGTCCCCCATTCCAAGGAGCCTTTCAGCTCCCATTATGTCCAATATGGTCCGGGAATCCACCTNCTCCCCGCCGGGACCTGATGTTTCAGAATCCTCTTCTCCGGGGATGGGTTCAATCACCGTCTGATCATAATCGGGCTCACCCTGGGCCTTAAGGAACTCCACGACCCGGANTTCCCCGCCGGGACCTGATGTTTCAGAATCCTCTTCTCCGGGGATGGGTTCAACCACCGTCTGATCATAATCGGGCTCACCCTGGGCCTTAAGGAACTCCACGACCCGGACTATTTCTTTCTCAGATACATAGGCCCCGTGGATGCGCTCCAGGGCGGAAGACCCTGGAGGCAGAAAGAGCATGTCCCCCATTCCAAGGAGCCTTTCAGCTCCCATTATGTCCAATATGGTCCGGGAATCCACCTTGGATGAGACCTTAAAGGAGATCCTGGCAGGGAAATTTGCCTTAATAAGGCCTGTAAGTACATCAACTGACGGCCTCTGAGTGGCCACGATGAGATGAATTCCTGCAGCTCTTGCCATCTGGGCAAGACGTGTGATTGCTGACTCCACTTCCTTGGAAGAGACTATCATCAGGTCTGCCAGCTCGTCTATGATGATTATCAGGTAGGGAAGAGGCTCTTCGGCGGTTTTGTTGTATCCCTGAAGGTTTCTTGCCTGGGCCTCTTCAAGGAGTTGATAGCGACGTTCCATCTCCATCACCGCCCACCTCAAGGCCCTTGTAGCCTCCTTGGGCTCGCTTACAACCGGATGTAAAAGGTGGGGAATCCCGTCGTAGAGGGAAAGCTCTATCCTCTTGGGGTCTATCATAAGGAACCTCAGCCTGTCCGGGTGATGGTTATAGAGAAGAGAGCAAATCAAGGCATTAAGCCCTACACTCTTTCCAGTACCTGTAGCGCCGGCGATCAGCAAATGCGGCATTTTGGTAAGGTCTGTAACCACAGGCTGACCCACAATATCCTGTCCAAGAGTCAGAAGGAGTCTTCCCCCGGTTTTTTGAAAAATATTGCTCGAAAGGATCTCCTTTAAATAGATTATATGCCTGGTTGTGTTTGCCAGCTCGATACCGATAACCGCCTTGCCGGGAATAGGGGCAACTATCCGGACGCTGTGGGTCCTGAGGGCCAGGGCCAGGTCATCAGCAAGGGAGGACACCTTGTTGATCTTAATCCCTGGAGCAGGCGAATATTCGTACATTGTAACAACTGGTCCGGGGCATATCTCTACAACGTTTCCGGCAACTCCAAAGTCCAGGAGTTTTTTCTCAAGTAACCGGGCATTAGAGAGATAGACCTCTTTGTCTATTTCCTCATTTTCTTCCGGCGGGTCATTCAGTAAGGTCAAGGGCGGCAAAGAAAAGTCCCCTGCGACCGGGCTTATTTGAAACTTTGATTGCTCCTGCCCCTTGACATCCTGTCCCTTTTCGCTTGAATTTCTCCGAGATTCGGTAATCTTGGGTATATCCAGTACAGGGCCTTCAAGGTGGGCGTCTTTTGCTGAGGACTGTTTCATGTTCTGACCAAGGGGCTTTTGAACCCTGGTTCGTTGAAAAAGATCGCGCTTTTTGATTGAAGAGATGGCCNATACAGGGCCTTCAAGATTGGCGTCTTTTGCTGAGGTCTGTTTCATATTCTGACCAAGGGGCTTTCGAACCTTGGTTCGTTGAAAAAGACCGCGCTTTTTGATTGAAGAGATAGCCAGCCAGATATTTGCTAGNGTACAGGGCCTTCAAGGTGGGCGTCTTTTGCTGAGGACTGTTTCATGTTCTGACCAAGGGGCTTTTGAACCCTGGTTCGTTGAAAAAGATCGCGCTTTTTGATTGAAGAGATGGCCGGCCAGATATTTGCCAGGGAAAAGGTGGTTGCAGCCAATAGGCCGGTGATGAACAGGACCACTCCGGACAATATGGTTCCCCATTCTCCGATCCAGTTAATAAGAAAACCAGTAAGGCTGAGACCTACAATTCCCCCGCTTGCAGCATTAGGCATAACAGTCGGACCTTCACCAGTCGTAGACGATAGGGCAAAGGCCATGCTTGTGGCCAGAAGCATGGCTGTCCAGCCAAAGATCAACAATGGGAACGAAGGGAGTCGATCTTTCTTTGAAAGGATCAAGGAACACGCCATAGCTGTAAGGATTACCGGTATCCACCATGAAGCAAGCCCCAGCGTCTCCATAAGAAAGGCTGCCAAGTTGGCTCCTACAGGCCCCATCCAGTTGGTGGAACCTTTAAGCTCATAATGGCTAAGAGAGGGGTCATCAGGGGAATAGCTCAGTAAAGAAGCGCAGGCGAATACTGCACCTGCCAGGAGAAAAAGTCCCAGTATTTCCTGAAAGAAGGCCCCTTTCTGATCTGAATTATTATTTTCGACCCTTGATTTGGTTTTATGGGACATTCTTACTTGGTCTTTCTTAAGTTTTAGTCTAAGGGCGTTTTATTAAACACGCACCATATTTGATGTTTCAATACTTTCGGATACATAATACTATAACGACATATGACTGGAAAGGCTCAAATGGTTCTTATGGTTAATAGAAAGCAGCCCTTTTCGCCCAATGAGTAATTTGCTGATAGATATACTTGGAGATTTTTCTGACCTTTAGTACTGTGAGATCCTGGTCACAGCATTAAAAAAGATCTGTAACCATTCACGGGTTCAAGGTTCAGAGGTTCAGTGTTGAGCAAAAACTTAAACCATTGATTCGTGGTATCTGAAAGGTAACCCTGAACGGTTCACCCTGTTAAATAGGGTTCCCTTCGGGAAATTTAACAAGGTGAACTCTGAACCTGTGAACGGTTACAATAGGGGAATATCCTGTGAAAATAGCAGTAAGCGGCAAAGGCGGCGTAGGGAAAACCACCATCAGTGCCTTTCTTGTTCAGGCCCTGGCAGACAGGGGTAGGCAGGTGCTTGCCATTGATTCGGATCCAAGTCCACATCTTGCGAGAGCCCTTGATTTTCCGCAGGCAGAGGATATCCGCCCGATAGCTGAGATGCGAGAGCTTATTCAGGAAAGATCCGAGAGAGACGGCCCTTTTTACCGGTTAAATCCAAGGGTAAGCGACATCCCGGAGCGTTTCATGAGACAGAAAGGAAACATCAAGCTCATGGTGCTCGGGGCCGTTCAACAGGGAGGGGCAGGATGCGCATGTGCTGATAATGCAGTGCTCAGGACCCTTTTGAATACCTTACTCCTTTCTAAGGATGAGGACATAGTCATTGATATGGAAGCAGGAGTTGAACATCTGGGCCGGGGCACGATTGCCAGTGTTGACCACCTGTTGGTAGTAATTCAGCCCTATAGAGGAAGCCTTGAGACCGCGAGTAAAATACTAGNCGGCCCTTTTTACCGGTTAAATCCAAGGGTAAGCGACATCCCGGAGCGTTTCATGAGACGGAAAGGAAACATCAAGCTTATGGTGCTCGGGGCCGTTCAACAGGGAGGGGCAGGATGCGCATGTGCTGAAAATGCAGTGCTCAGGACCCTCTTGAATACCTTGCTCCTTTCTAAGGATGAGGACATAGTCATTGATATGGAAGCAGGAGTTGAACATCTGGGCCGGGGCACGATTGCCAGTGTTGACCACCTGTTGGTAGTAATTCAGCCCTATAGAGGAAGCCTTGAGACCGCGAGTAAAATACTAGCCATGGGAAAAGATTTGAAGATGAATCATCTTGAAATAGTGGCCAATCAGGTACATGGCCAGGAAGACCTGAACTACATACAGGAGAACTTAGGCGTCAAGCCCATAGGCGTCTTTCTTGTCTCAGACGAGGTCAGGGAGGCTGAAAGGGCAGGGGTGCCGATCTATAAGGCCGGCCACACGTTTGGGAAATCAGCCCAGGATCTCTTAAATATACTGGAGCAGATGACATGATTAATAAATTTCCTCCCCTTGCGGATGTGCAAAACATGCCTGACAATCGGCAAATCCCCCTGCGCAGGGTGGGCATAAAGAATATCCGTTACCCAATAACTGTCCTTGACAAGGCAAAAGGCACCCAACAGACAGTGGCCAGTGTCAATATGTATGTGAATTTGCCCCACCAATTCAAGGGGACACACATGAGCCGTTTTGTTGAGATCCTGAATGAGTATCGCAGGAAAATTAATGTCAAGACCTTTGCCAAGATTCTCACTGAGATGAAGAACCGCCTGGACTCACAGGAGGCCCACCTCGAGGTGGATTTCCCCTATTTCATAGAAAAGCAGGCACCAGTGACCAAGACCCCAGGGCTCATGGAATATGGCTGCGGTCTTCATGGCACCATGACTGANACCCCAGGGCTTATGGAATATGGCTGCGGTCTCCATGGCACCATGACTGATCAATTTGATATGATGTTGGTGGTCAGGGTGCCCATTACTACTGTATGCCCGTGCTCAAAAGAGATATCTGATTACGGTGCTCATAACCAGAGGGGAGAGGTGAGGGCGTGGGTCAGGTTTGATCGTTTTTTATGGCTTGAGGACGTGATTACAGAAGTGGAAAAGGCGTCTTCTTCAGAAGTCTATTCAGTGCTCAAAAGACCCGACGAAAAATTCGTCACGGAAAGGGCCTATGAGAGGCCGATGTTTGTTGAGGACGTGGTAAGGACCGTATGCCAGGGTCTTAAAGCGTTGTCCGGAGTTACATGGTTTGCAGTTGAGGCGGAAAACTTCGAGTCCATTCACAACCACTCTGCTTATGCCTGCACTAC
>NKAJ01001580.1_pt1 | contig 10524 bp, 9 predicted proteins | sample 1556001 | NCBI WGS metagenome assembly NKAJ01 (sample SAMN06204642, study PRJNA360343) | marine sediment metagenome | isolation source: Jiulong cold seep at northern South China Sea | place: China: South China Sea, Jiulong cold seep | collected 2013-06 | reverse complement strand
ATGTCATTGCCATTATCGGTGCCAGGAACAAAGATCTCCTCATCCTGGAGGACAAAATGAAGACCGCATCTAATGAGTTGCATGTCTGCACAGACGATGGATCATACGGCCATCATGGGTTTGTGACGGATGTACTCAAAGATGTCCTGGAAAAGGAAGCAGTTAAACTCGTTGTGGGAATTGGTCCTGTGCCGATGATGAAATTTGTGTGCAGTGTTACGGAGAAGTACAAGGTCAAAACTCTTGTTAGTCTAAATCCCATCATGGTGGACGGGACAGGCATGTGTGGTTGCTGCCGGGTGAGTGTGGGCGGTAAGACACGGTTTGCCTGCATAGATGGTCCTGAATTTGACGGGCATGAAGTTGATTTTGACGAACTGATGCAGCGCCTCCAGNTACGGCCATCATGGGTTTGTGACGGATGTACTCAAAGATGTCCTGGAAAAGGAAGCAGTTAAACTCGTTGTGGGAATTGGTCCTGTGCCGATGATGAAATTTGTGTGCAGTGTTACGGAGAAGTACAAGGTCAAAACTCTTGTTAGTCTAAATCCCATCATGGTGGACGGGACAGGCATGTGTGGTTGCTGCCGGGTGAGCGTGGGCGGTAAGACACGGTTTGCCTGCATAGATGGTCCTGAATTTGACGGGCATGAAGTTGATTTTGACGAACTGATGCAGCGCCTCCAGGCCTATAAGGAGCAAGAGTCTGTTGCATATGAGAAATACCTGCATGAATAAAATGTTCATNTGTGCCGATGATGAAATTTGTGTGCAGTGTTACGGAGAAGTACAAGGTCAAAACTCTTGTTAGTCTAAATCCCATCATGGTGGACGGGACAGGCATGTGTGGTTGCTGCCGGGTGAGCGTGGGCGGTAAGACACGGTTTGCCTGCATAGATGGTCCTGAATTTGACGGGCATGAAGTTGATTTTGACGAACTGATGCAGCGCCTCCAGGCCTATAAGGAGCAAGAGTCTGTTGCATATGAGAAATACCTGCATGAATAAAATGGTAGCCGTTCACGGCTTGAAACTTGAAATTGGAAAGTAGAAATTTGAGAGATTGGATATTTACAAAATGGCAGAAGAGTTATCAGATATGGTCTGGCGCGATTTTAATAAGTGGAACAAAACAGTACAAAAGCATGAAGGCCAAATTTCCAATTTCTATTTTCTAATTTCAGCGTTCCGTGAACGCTTACATAAAATGTTCAGGAATGGCTCGTTTTTATGAACATTCATGCGAACATAAGGTGTTATGGAGAGTAATATGACGGAAAAACCGCCTAAAAAGGAAAAGATACCCAGGCAACCCATGCCTGAACAGGATCCCCAAATCAGAAAGCGGAATTTCGAGGAAGTTCCATTGGGATATACAAAGGAACTTGCTGTAAAAGAGGCAGAAAGATGCCTGCAGTGCAAAAAGCCTTCCTGTATGGAAGGGTGTCCGGTGTCTGTTGACATACCAGGCTTTATCAAGAGCATAAAAGAGGGTGATTTCGCCAAAGCCGTCCGGAAGATATGGGAAAGAAACGCGCTTCCGGCCGTGTGCGGCAGGGTTTGCCCACAAGAGATCCAGTGTGAAGGCAAATGCATCCTTGGCAAAAAGGGAGATCCTGTAGCGATTGGCAATTTGGAGAAGTTTGTTGCGGATATGGAGCGGGAACAAGGCAATGGAGAGCTCCCGCCCAAGAGTGATCCCACAGGGAAAAGGGTAGCCGTGGTAGGGTCCGGTCCTTCCGGCCTGACTGTTGCCGGAGACCTTATTCTCAAGGGTCATGAAGTGACAATTTTCGAGGCCTTTCACAAACCGGGTGGTGTTCTTGTATACGGTATTCCGGAATTCAGGCTTCCCAAAGAGATCGTTTATTCAGAGGTAAATACTCTTGAGAGATTAGGGGTAAAAGTTGAGTGTAATACAGTGGTGGGAAAGACTGTTTCTCTGGATGAACTCTTTGAACAGGGCTATGATGCCATCTACGTCGGGGTGGGTGCCGGCCTACCCCGGTTTCTGAACATCCCGGGAGAAAACCTGATCGGCATATATTCAGCTAACGAGTATTTGACCCGGGCCAATCTTATGAAGGCGTATCTGTTCCCTGAATACGATACTCCCCTCGTCAGAGGTAAAGATGTCGTTGTGTTTGGAGCCGGAAATGTGGCTATGGATTCCGCACGGACTGCCATGCGTTTGGGTGCCGACAGAGTACGCATCGTTTACCGCAGGTCCCGGGATGAAATGCCTGCTCGATCCGCAGAAATTCATCACGCAGAAGAGGAAGGTATTGAATTCTTTCTGCTCACAGCGCCTACCAGGTTCATGGGTGATGAAAATGCCCGTCTGACAGGTGTGGAGTGTCTCCAAATGAAATTGGGTGAGCCTGACGAATCCGGACGACGGCGTCCCATACCCATAGAAGGCTCCGAGTTCAAGCTGGAGTGCGACCTGGCGGTTATTGCTGTTGGTGCAGGGGCCAATCCCCTTTTGACCAAGTCAACTGATGACCTGAAAATCAACAAGTGGGGTTATATTGTTGCAGATCCTGAGACAGGCAAGACCATGAAAAAGAGGGTATGGGCCGGTGGAGACATAGTCACGGGCCAGGCCACGGTCATTTTGGCCATGGGGGCAGGCAGAAAGGCCTCTGATTCCATACACCAGCACCTTACATGGGGGTGGTAAAAACAGGGAAAGAAATCATGGAGATCCAGGGTTTCTGTCAGAAAGACAATTGCCATGTTGCCGTCTCAAGGGGTTGTCTGCATCCCATGGATTACTGCCCTTACCGGCAGGCATGTTTGATCCACTATATAGAAAGTGAAAGACACACATCATCGAGAAAGGAGTATCTTCAGAAGTATGGGGAAGATGGTTAGTGAGATATGAACATCCTTCTTACAAACGATGACGGAATATACGCCCAGGGATTGTACTCACTTCATGAAGTCCTTAAGGATGACCATGAATTGTTTGTTGTTGCTCCTGATAGCGAACGTAGTGCCGTGGGTCATGCAATTACCCTGGTAGATCCACTCAGAGTCCGCTCTGTAAATCGCAATAGTTCATTTTTTGGATTGGCTCTAAGTGGTACACCGGCAGACTGTGTTAAGCTTGCAGTGCATTACTCCTATCCATTTCGATCTCACATCTTATTCGACCTTAAATTCTCTCTCTACACTACAAATTTAGTATATTTCATTTCTGGATGATCGTTAGAGGAATGGTTCTTGGGTGTTTCTACTGTCCTAGCCCAGATTTATATTTAGTTTTTACACTTTATAGCTATTGACAAGTTATGATTCTTTTTGTACTTGTATTGTCGAGTTTATTAATTGGCTGATCTGCGTCTAAATCAGGAAGAAAAAATGCTGCAATCACTAAATCCACAATTCCCTTTGATGTAATTGGCGGGGAAATGGAAATTACTATACAATTAATATACATTGATATTTCAAAAAATCAGAAAGGAGTTTATTATGACTGGGAGAAAGAGAAGCAGGCCCTATAATGTAGATGATGTACGATATGTGCATAAGCATTATGCCGAAATGACGGCTTCTGAGATAGCCGACAAGCTTGGTATCAGCAGGTTTCAGGTATCAAAGATTGTCAGTGAACTCAGAAAGCACATAGATTTGCCTAAAAAGACTGTGCGTCGGCCTAATCCAATTCTTAAGTTTTTGGAAGAAGAAGGTATTGAGCCAAAAGAGGCAGCCAAGACAAAGACTAAGGGAAAGCGTAAGAAAGCTTAGCATCCACAAGCTATATCTGGAAGGATGAAAGCAGCTGTGTCAAATAATGATGCAGCTGCTTTTTTTATCCACAGATTACCCCAATGAAATAGAATAACAAAAGGCATTTCATGGGGCAGGCGCAGATTTCACAGATTTTCCTGTGTTGCACAATCTGACGTGTAACCGCACAGGTCGCAATTTTTCAAGAGGCTCTGTTTTGTGTGATATCTCGGATTGTGTCCTGTTGATTGAGATGGCATGGCGTGTTAGGCTAATGCGGCTTCGATGTGAAGAAGTATTCGTTGTGAAGGAATCTGGTTTATGGAATATGAGGTAGTAATAGGTCTTGAGGTTCATGTCCAGTTGCAGACTGAAACGAAGATTTTTTGCTCATGTTCAACTACATTTGGTGCGCCACCCAATACGCATTCATGTCCGGTATGTGCAGGAATGCCGGGAGTTCTGCCTGTGCTTAACAGGAAAGTTGTGGAATTTGCCATGAAAATGGCACTGGCTACACATTGCAAAATAGCCCCTTTCAGCGTTTTTGCCAGAAAGCACTATTTTTATCCTGATCTTCCCAAGGGCTATCAGATTTCTCAATATGATCTTCCTCTGGCTGAACGCGGTTGGGTTGAAATCGTTATAAACGGACAGACCAAGAGGATCGGTATCACCCGCATCCATTTGGAAGAAGATGCCGGCAAATTGATACATGATGAAAACAGGCCCGTCAGCTATGTGGACCTTAATCGGACAGGTGTGCCTTTGATTGAGATTGTGAGCGAGCCTGATATTCAAAGTCCTGAAGAGGCTGCTTTATATCTTAAGAAAGTAAGACAGCAGGTCCGTTATTTGGGGATCAGCGACGGCAATATGGAAGAGGGTAGCCTGCGCTGTGATGCCAATATCTCCTTGAGACCCATGGGGCGGGAAGACTTCGGCGTCAGGGCGGAACTCAAAAATATGAATTCTTTCCGTAATGTACAGAAGGCATTGGAGTTTGAGATAAGGCGTCAGACAGCTCTTTTACTTGATGGTCATGAGATAGTGCAGGAGACCCGTCTTTGGGATGCGGCCAAGTGTGTAACAGTCCCAATGAGGGGTAAAGAAGAGGCCCATGATTATCGATATTTTCCTGACCCGGATTTGGTCCCGGTCGAGATTGATAATGCCTGGATGGACGGTGTGAAGGCGGAACTGCCTGAACTGCCTGATGCAAAGTGCGCTCGCTTTGAGGAACAATACGGTCTTTCAGACTATGACGCAGGAGTCCTCACAGCCTCAAAGTCCCTGGCTGATTACTTCGAGAAATGCGTAGCCCTGTTTCCCAGTCCAAAGATTGTCAGCAACTGGGTAATGGTAGAACTGTTCCGTCTTCTAAAACAGCAGGATCGGGAAATTGATGCCTGCCCGATACCTCCAGCCGGCCTTGCGGAATTGCTCAAGCTGATAGATGATGGCACTATTAGCGGCAAAATGGCAAAAGACATCCTTGAACAGGCATATGATTCAAAAAAGAGTGCTAAAGAAATTGTGGAAGAACAAGGAGTTGCCCAGGTGAGTGACGAATCCACCCTCAGCGCTATAGTCGAGCAGGTAGTGGAGGCCCATCCAAAAGAGGTGGAAAAGTGCAAGGCTGGAAAGACCAAGATCCTGGGTTTCTTAGTTGGACAGGTTATGAAGGAGACAAAGGGACAGGCCAATCCCCAAAAGGTAAATGAGCTGCTGCGAAAGGCCCTGGGCCTATGAAAGACATTGCTGCCGGAAACTACGACCTGCCATTGAGCCTGCTTCATAGCGAAGGTAATACGTCTGTAGTACCGCTCCGTTGGGAAAAGCAAGTTCTTTATTTGTTGGACCAGAGGTTATTACCTCATGAGGAGATATGGCTTGCGTATAGATCTGCAAGAGATGTTGCTCAGGCTATAAGGGATATGGTGGTGAGGGGAGCGCCTGCCATAGGGATCACTGCCGCTTTTGGTATGGCTTTGGCCGCTTATGGACTCAAGGATAAAGACAGGGACCTCTTTGTAGAAAAATGGCTGGAGGAAGCGGCTTTCATGCTCCAGGCCAGGCCCACAGCAGTAAACTTGAAGTGGGCGGTAGAGAGACTAAAAAAGCTTGCGCTNATGTTGCTCAGGCTATAAGGGATATGGTAGTGAGGGGAGCACCGGCCATAGGGATCACTGCCGCTTTTGGCATGGTTTTGGCCGCTCACGGACTCAGGGATAAAGACAAGGATCTCTTTGTGGAGAAATGGCTGGACGAAGCGGCTTTTATGCTCCATGCCAGGCCCACGGCAGTGAACTTGAAGTGGGCGGTAGAGAGGCTAAAAAAGCTTGCACTCAGGCATTATGAGCTGAGCCCAGGCGATCTCGCAGCCATTTTAGAAAAGGAGGCCATTTCTATTTGGACAGAAGACGTAAGGGGCAATTTGGCCATAGGATTTCATGGTCAGGCCCTTTTACCGGAAACGGGCGGCGTGCTCACTCACTGTAATGCAGGCGGCCTTGCTACCGGTGGATATGGAACGGCCCTTGGAGTTATCAGGGCAGCCCTTTCTATGGGCAAGGAGATCAATGTCATTGCCGATGAGACCCGTCCTTGGCTCCAGGGTGCCAGGCTTACGGCCTGGGAGCTTATCAAGGACGGGATAGCAGTTACTCTGGTTGTGGATGGAGCTGCAGGTTTTTTGATGCAAAAAGGGCGGATCAAGGCTGTGGTGGTTGGGGCCGATCGCATTGCAGCCAATGGTGATGTTGCCAACAAGATTGGGACTTACACTGTAGCTGAGCTTGCCAGAGCTAATAATATTCCTTTTTATGTAGCTGCCCCTGTTTCTACTATTGACCCTGCCACCCCATCCGGAGATCAGATCCCTTTAGAAGAACGTGTGTCCCGGGAAATTACCACTTTTGCCGGAAAGGAGGTCGCCGCCCTAGGCGTAGGAGTTTACAATCCAGTCTTTGATATTACTCCTCACCATCTTATAACCGCCATAATCACCGAGTTGGGTGTGCTTACGCCGCCATATGGTCCTGGTATTTATGCCTGCTTCTCTTAAGCATCTTGTCCAGTTGGTTGCAAATGTTTTTGATTCCTTTACTGCCGCCCTGTTTATCCGTAGTCATCAGGGGGATGATCTCCACCTGATGGCATGGGAGAGTCTCAGTCCTTATATAGTGCCCGGATGCAATATAGGGGTTGGTCAAGGGCTGATAGGCTGGGTTGCACGGGAGGGGAAGAGGCTGCACGTAACCAATTTTGATAGAGATACCAGGACTCTTGGTATTTACAGCAGAGACGTTAATATAAAGGCATTTCTCGCAGCTCCCCTGCTCCGAGGTGCAGGTGTTTTGATGGTCGACAGCAAGAATCGTTATTCCTTTCCTGAAAAGAAACAGCGTATTTTAGAAAATTGTGCAATAATAGCTTCTGATTTATGGTTTTCCTGGAAAAACCACCGTGAACTCCAGTTCTATCGTCGTTGGAACAAATGGCACCATGGCCTTTCAGGAAAAATAGAGCATCTGTTGACAAGTCTGAAAGAATTGTTAGGACTTAGAAGTGGTCTTGTGGCCTTTCATGAAAGGGATAAAGATGTTTTCATGATAAAGGCCACTATTGGACTACCTCAAGAGATTAGTCTGGAAGGTCAGTGTTTTAATGTGGGAAAAGGCCTTGTCGGTTGGCTTTTGAGATACAGAAAGCACTTGATGCTTAGTCGCTATGGAACGGATAAGCACAAGTCTTATTTTTTATGGCCTGGCGAGCCCTTTGACAGAGGTCCGGTGCTGATAGGGCTCTTTCAGCCAATTGAAGCAGGCACATTGGTGTGGCTACTTACCGGAGATACAGACTTGTCAGGGTGGCCGGGAGGTCTTGCCGAACTCCTGGTTTTTTCTCTTGATCGAGTCATTAATAATTATACTGTAAAAAATCCTTGGAGATGCCGTGGCGCTTAAGAACCTTAAAAATATAATAAAACAGGACATGGCTATGGATTTGGGCACTGCCAATACCCTTATTTATGTTCAGAGAGAGGGGGTGGTCCTAAATGAACCTACTGTAATTGCGTGTTCAGGTGACGGATGGGTAATTGAGGTGGGGCTTGCTGCGAAAAAGTATCTGGGCCGGACCCCTGAGGGTATTACGGCTATGCGTCCTATGAAGGACGGAATCATAGAGGATTTTGATGCAGTAAGTCAGTTAATCAAGGTTTTCTTGAACCGTGCGCAAGAACGAAAGGGGATCTTCTCCCCAAGGGTGGTAATTTGTGTCCCTTCCAATATCACTCAGGTGGAAAAACGGGCTGTACTTGAGGCAGCTCAAGAGGCCGGGGCCAAGAAAATATTTTTATTGGAAGAAACCATGGCTGCTGCCATAGGCGCGGGTCTCCCCGTTCATGGAGAGGAGCCGCAGATGGTACTGGATATAGGTGGTGGCACAACTGAGGTGGCGGTAATAGCTAAGTGGTCGTATTTACATTGCGAGACTTTACGGGTGGCAGGGGATGAATTTGATGATGCCATCGTCCGTTGGTTGACCGAAGAACATGGTGTAGTGGTGGGTCCGACCACTGCAGAGACAATTAAATGGGAGATAGGAGCGGTCTGGGATGATGAAAAGGGCCTGGATCAAGAATACAACGTAGGGGGAAAACATTTTTTGCGAGGGGTACCGGTAACGTCCGCAATTACCCCCCGGGAACTGATGCCTGTTCTGGAGAAGCCGCTGGATGCAATTGCCAAGATGATAGAGGGTGTGCTTGGGGNGAGCCGCAGATGGTACTGGATATAGGTGGTGGCACAACTGAGGTGGCGGTAATAGCTAAGTGGTCGTATTTACATTGCGAGACTTTACGGGTGGCAGGGGATGAATTTGATGATGCCATCGTCCGTTGGTTGACCGAAGAACATGGTGTAGTGGTGGGTCCGACCACTGCAGAGACAATTAAATGGGAGATAGGAGCGGTCTGGGATGATGAAAAGGGCCTGGATCAAGAATACAACGTAGGGGGAAAACATTTTTTGCGAGGGGTGCCGATAACGTCCGTAATTACCCCCCGGGAACTGATGCCTGTTCTGGAGAAGCCGCTGGATGCTATTTCCAAGATGGTGGGGGATGTGCTCAGGGCTTTGTCTCCGGACATCAGAGCCTCGATAGAAGCCAACGGTATAACATTGACAGGTGGTGGGGCTTTGCTGAGAGGCATTACTCAATTCTTGAGTTTGAGGACCGGCCTTACGTTTAACCTTACAAGTGATCCGCTGACAACTGTGGTACAGGGTGCCGGGCGGACAATTGAGGCCTTTAAGGATTACGAAAAGGTCTTTATTAATTAGAGGTCTCGGAAATTCTACAACTTATTGAATTTACAAGGATTGTTGAGGTTTGGGGCGAAGTCCTGAGNCCCCCGGGAACTGATGCCTGTTCTGGAGAAGCCGCTGGATGCAATTGCCAAGATGATAGAGGGTGTGCTTGGGGTTTTGTCTCCGGACATCAGAGCCTCGATAGAAGCCAACGGAATAACATTGACAGGAGGTGGGGCTTTACTGAAAGGCATTATTCAATTCTTGAGTTTGAGGACCGGCCTTACGTTTAACCTTACAAGTGATCCGCTGACAACTGTGGTACAGGGTGCCGGGCGGACAATTGAGGCCTTTAAGGATTACGAGAGGGTTTTTATTAATTAGAGGCGATATTTATTCTTTTTTTATTTCTTCGTGAAATATTACTTTATTACCCCCTGCTTTTTTTGCGGTATACATTGAGACATCAGCTTTGTGAACAAAATCGTTAATGTCTTCGCGCAATCCACTGCTTGTTCTCCTGAAGCGGGAGATACCTGAGCTAAGGGAAGTCTTACCTATGTCCTCGTTCAGGTAATTGCGCCGTATACGTTCTGCTATCTGTTTTACCTGCTTTGTGCCGGCCTGGGGAATCATTACGGCGAATTCATCGCCTCCATAGCGAAACGGAATATCAACATTACGTCTGATGGAATTACTCAGCACACCAGCCAGGCGTTGGAGCACCTCGTCTCCTGCCTGATGTCCCAAGGTGTCATTCAGTTCCTTGAAATTATCCAGGTCTAATATGATTAGAAAAAGAGGATAGTTTTGGCGGGTGGCCCTTTGGGCTTCCTCTTCGAGCTTTTGGTCGAGAAAGCGTCTGTTGTATAGGTCTGTAAGGACATCTCTTATGGAAAGTCGTTTCAGCAGGGCCCTGTATCCACGTTCCCTGATTATCCTGTTGAGTTTGGCCTCTAATTCGTCCATATTAAAGGGTTTTTGTATGAAATCGCATGCTCCGGCTTTAATAACGTCAGTGTAATGAAAGTCTCGACTATATCCTGTTATTGCCATTACATCTGTTTCAGGCCAGAGTTTTTTGATTTCCCGAATAAGCTCCATTCCATCCATTCTGGGCATCAGGAGGTCAGTGATTACGATGGTGCTGGAGGACTGCTCCAGCAATGACATGGCTTCCAGACCGTCACCTGCTGTACGATATTGGTGCCCCAAATGGGAAACGAATTCTGCCAATAAGTTTAAGATGGTAGGATCGTCGTCGACAAGTAGGAGTTGTTGGGGTTCTTGTGGCGAGTCTTTTAAGAAAAAGCCGACCTGGCTTTCAGATGATTCTAAAATCTCAGGCAACACATCCTCCCGGACTGTATAAGTCTATAAGGTTATCTTGAATCAGTTGATTCAGGAATTGCTAATTTAAGGGATTGAGAAATTGAGAGTTGTTCTATCGATTTCAATTCCTCAATTCCTCAATT
>NKAJ01000715.1_pt2 | contig 10539 bp, 11 predicted proteins | sample 1556001 | NCBI WGS metagenome assembly NKAJ01 (sample SAMN06204642, study PRJNA360343) | marine sediment metagenome | isolation source: Jiulong cold seep at northern South China Sea | place: China: South China Sea, Jiulong cold seep | collected 2013-06 | reverse complement strand
GACCGTACAGGCAGATAACCGAGCGGGTGCATAAATACGGCAGCAAGATTGCATTACAGGTCGTACATGGGGGTAGACAGGCCCTGGTCACGCAAAAGTATCCACAAACCATAGCGCCCTCGGCAGTGAAGGACTCATCGTCTGGCAAAACGCCTCAGGCCATGACCGAAGAGCAGATACTGGGAACCATTGAGGATTTTGCCCAGGCAGTGCGCCGGGCACAAGCCGCAGGTTTTGATGCGGTGCAGCTGCATGTTGCACACGGCTTTTTGCTTAGCAGTTTTATTTCACCCTACACAAATCAGCGTACTGATGAATGGGGCGGGTCAGTGGAGAACAGGACGCGCATCATTGCACAGATTATCAGGCGCGCCCGGGAACTGGTGGGTGAGGACTTCCCGATAATGGCGAAGATGAATGCCACGGATGGTTTTGAAGATAAGGGTTTGGATGCGCCTGAGTGTGTAGAGATTGCTGTTGCGCTGGAGAAGGCAGGAGTATGCGCCATCGAGGTGAGCGGCGGGATTTTTGAGGCCGGAGAGGTGATGTCCAGGCGGGGGATTAATGCACCTGAGAGGGAGGCGTATTTCAGGGATTATGCCCGGATGATAAAGCAGGGTCTGGACATCCCCGTGATGCTGGTGGGGGGCATGAGGTCCAGGGCTGTGATGGAAGAGATGCTTGAGGGGGGTTATGCTGATATGGTGTCGCTGAGCAGGCCGCTTATTAGGGAGCCTGAGCTGGTCGTAAAGTTTAGGGAGGGGGAGCAGGAGGCTGAGTGTACTTCATGTAATGGGTGTTTTGATGAAAGCGGGGTTAGGTGTAATTCAGTTAGATAAGCACCTGAGTAATCACACATTCACATTGACAGCAAGAACAGACATAATGGGATAAACAATATCCAGCTANGGGAGGGGGAGCAGGAGGCTGAGTGTACTTCATGTAATGGGTGTTTTGATGAAAGCGGGGTTAGGTGTAATTCAGTTAGATAAGCACCTGAGTAATCACACATTCACATTGACAGCAAGAACAGACATAATGGGATAAACAATATCCAGCTATACCTCATAGGGATTCAACGAATCCCTATCAATTTTTTGGCGCCAGTTTTTACTCTGGTACAGTATCTATTTACAACAAATTCGTAACATTTTTTAACAAAAACATGACTAATTCAGTTGCATATGGTTAAACGAAAATTGATTGTCGAAATTAATATCAACGATGATCAAATAAACAGCATCGAAGATCTTGAGCAGGAGATACTTGCCCAAGATCTCTATGGACAAGTTGCCAAAAAGTATCTCGATAGTTTGCAGGATGATATGGCACAATACGTGAAAGCAAGAAAGGGGAGTAAAAATGTGCACATCAAAACACACCATTTTGAATTTGACTTCCAGGCAAAGAGAACACTCATATTAATTTTAACTGTCAAATAGTGTCAGGTGACACTATTTAAGTATTAGAGAGCTTGTAGGTTTGTCCTCATAGAGAGGAGGCTATTTAGATACATTTATAAATATGCTTAACAATATTTTTGGCAAAGTAGCTTTGGTTCGTGGTATTATGGCTCATAACATCAAAGATTTTTTATTTAACTTAATATTTTTAATATCCATCTTAAATTTTGTGTTCCTAATAATTTCTCCTTTTGCTTTTGAGCATTTTACCGGTAATTCAGTCCTTAAAGGAAAGATAGAGCCAGGAGATACTTTTGAAGGAGAATTTAATCTTGCTGATACCAACGAAATTTCAATTTTTTTAAGAGCTGTGACTTCTAGTACTATTCCCCAAAACGAAAACCTGGAAATTAATATATCAGATTCCAATGGATTGCTATTTACTAAGATAAAAAAATTTACGATTAGAAGTTCTGAATCGGGGACTACTACTTCACTCAGTGATCATTTGACATTTATACCAAGAACAACTGGAACACATTACATTATAGTTACCAATGCAGAATTTCCAACAGATATAGAAGTTAAATCGGGAGCATATAATATTCGAATAGATAAATCNTACCAATGCAGAATTTCCAACAGATATAGAAGTTAAATCGGGAGCATATAATATTCAAATAGATAAATTTTTTTTAACAGTATTAGGTTTATCAACTTTTATATGGGTATTTTTAGCCTTTATATTAAAGAGAACTTTATATAGTGTATCAATATTGGAGGTTATTATCTCATTCATCATAAGTTTAGCAATTATATATTTCGCAATATCATAGTTCATTCATCAATATAAATAAAATTAGCTTTGGTCATTTTCCCCCTTCTGTCGCCTATCCATAATCTAACAATTGATATTTTGGAATTCATCTAGCTAAACCGCTACCCTCCCCGGCCCTCCATCCTCATCGCCTGAGGGGCGGCTGTGTGAGATTCAGGCGGGCGGGAGGAGAGTGCAAGAACGAATGATGGGGCAGTTTTACATTATTTTTTAGACGCAGATTTACGCTGATTTACACAGATTAGATGTTATATATATATATATCCTAAATTATATATTTCAACAGCCATTAAGACACTCCACCACATTCCGCCCCTCGCCTTCACCCCGCCCGCAGCTATAGACGCAGGCGAGCCGTTTGCAGCCTGTTAGTGGAAGGAATGAATAGCGAAGTTGAGTTATACAATAAAGTATAATTATTTATACAATAGACTTCAATCTTATATGTGATCAGAATGTGCCATGCAACAGTTGAACTGAAGAGGTGGGGCAACTCCCTTGGAATAATCATCCCGAAAGACAAGATTGAGGAACTGGGTTTATCGGAACACGATATTATTGACCTGGATATTGTCAAAAAGGAAAAGGTCTCAGGATTTGGAATTGCAGAGGGAAAGGCTCCCTACAGGCGTGAACACGCTGCCGAGCATGAGGATTTGTGGTAATATGGTATATCTCCTGGATACCTACGCCTGGGTGGAATACTTCATTGGTTCAAAGAAGGGTGAACAGGTAAAGGGGATGGTGGAGGATGGCAACAATATCATCTATACTCCCGAATGCTGTCTTGCAGAACTTAAGGGCTGGGCTATCAGGGAGGGTATAGAGTTTGAGGAGTTGTACCGCATAGTGAGGAAGCTGTCTGATATCCAGTGTATTACAACCGGGGACTGGCTGGATGCAGCAGATCTCAGGAGCGAGATGAGGAAGAAGGCAAAGGATTTCGGGATGATGGATGCGTTGATCGTGGCACAGCAGAGGCGTCTTGGGTGTAAGGTTGTAAGCGGGGATGCGCACTTTGAAGTTGTGGAGAATGCTGTCCTTTTGTGAGCCTGAGGGTGTGGTGGGGTGAGGTGAGATTCAGGCGGACGGGAAGGTAAGTGCAGCAGGGCAGCACAGGTAAGTGAAGAATGACCGGGGGAGGAAAATAAATAAAAATTAACCACAGATGAACACAGATAAACGCAGATAAAGTTTTGTATGGGTGATAATTTAAATTAAAGGCAAGATATAGAGAGATTATTAATTTTAAAAGAAATATCTGTATTCATCCGCGTTTATTTGTGGTTTAGATAAGTATTACACAAGTTATATATTTTAATAGCCATGGCAACACTCCACCATATTCCACCCCTCGCCCCCGCCCTCCATCCTCATCGTAAGAGGGGGCAGATGTGTGTGATTCAGGCGGGCGGGTGAGTGCAAGAACAAATGGGGGACAGGAATCATTTTCCTATTTATCGCAAAGGGCATAGAGGTAAAATTTTGATTTCTAGTATCCTACACATATCTTTCGTTACCTAACCAGATTTAATTTCAAGAAAACAGGAGAGTATAATCTACAGTTTTCAAATATTCACAGCTATCATCACCGTTTTTTCCAGAGATTCAAGAGCGGAGAGAGAATGTACAGCCCTATCAATATGAGATTAACCCAGGCCGTTACCATGAGACCGGGCGTACTGTCCAGATAGAAAAACGCCACCACCAATATCAGCAGATAAGTCATCAANAACCAGATTTAATTTCAAGAAAACAGGAGAGTATAATCTACAGTTTTCAAATATTCACAGCTATCATCACCGTTTTTTCCAGAGATTCAAGAGCGGAGAGAGAATGTACAGCCCTATCAATATGAGATTAACCCAGGCCGTTATCATGAGACCGGGCGTACTGTCCAGATAGAAAAACGCCACCATCAGTATCAGCAAGACAGTCATTACNAATTTCAAGAAAACAGGAGAGTATAATCTACAGTTTTCAAATATTCACAGCTATCATCACCGTTTTTTCCAGAGATTCAAGAGCGGAGAGAGAATGTACAGCCCTATCAATATGAGATTAACCCAGGCCGTTACCATGAGACCGGGCGTACTGTCCAGATAGAAAAACGCCACCACCAATATCAGCAGATAAGTCATCAATCCAATGAGCCGGGCATCCCTGACCTTTGTGTACTCTATCCGGCTGACCATCAATACTGATAAAATCAGCATTGTAGCCAGCATACCGTACGAGAATAATTGTCCTTCTCCACTACCCAAAGCCAGCACATACAAGGCGACCATCAGGCCGGAAGTAGTGATGGGCAGGCCGATAAACCCGCCTTTTTGGTTAATTACACCAAACCTGGCCAGTCTCAGGATACCAGTAGCAAGGAATGCACCCCCTACAATACATACCGGATAATGATAATGGGGCGCCAGTATTGCAAATGCAATTACAACAGGTGCTGTTCCGAATGATATTAAATCTGCCAGCGAGTCAAGATGCTCCCCCAATAACCCGTATTCCAGTCTCCTGGCAATTGCACCATCGGCGCCATCAGCAATCACCGCCAGTACAATGAGTATGGAAGCATGCAGGACATTGGATGGTGACTGGGCCACCATAAGTATAGCTGTCAGACCGAGCAGTGCATTTAACAATGTCACCAGATCAGGCAGTTTTATCAATTTAACAATACTGGGGTTTTCATTGTCCTGCTGCATAGATGCTGGCTGCCTCCTTATCATTAATGTCTATCTTACTGGCAATAATTGTTTCTGCTGCCCGAACCCTGTCCCCCTTCTTGACTGTAAGCACATACCCAGGAGGCGGTGTCACATCCACCCGGCTTCCGAAACGTATCATGCCGATACGCTCCCCCCTCATCACCGTATCACCCACGTTAAAATAAGTATCTATCCTTCTGGTTACAGTACCTGCAATCTGGACCATCTTGACCAGACCAGAACCTGATTCTATGCAAATGGTATTTCGTTCGTTCCGGTGTGAATCCTTAAAGAATGCAGGCAGGTATCCTCCATCCTTGTGTTTCATCTTCACTATCTTTCCGCTTAAAGGAGCCCGGTTCACATGCACATTGTGTATATTCATGAAAATGCAGACCATACTTCCCCGGATATCCACCACCTTGCCGTCAGCAGGCGATACGACATCATCCTCTTCTCCACCGGGTATGCGTTCAGGGTCCCTGAAGAACCAGATAAATAATAAATCCAATAGAAATACAAGGGCTGATTCCCTGGCCAGCAGGTCCGAATCCAACACCAGGGCTGCCAGTGCCAGCGCAGTAGCAGTGACGAACAGTCCCGCAATCAGGGTTCCGGTGTTGCGGGCAAGAATGTCTATCCACCCCTGATGTGGTTCAGGTCATCCCTTACTAGCTTCCAGAGATTGTCAATGAGGTCCAGCAGTTCGGGTAAAGTTTTCAGTACCACATAGGCAATGAAGAACAAAGCTATACCTGAACCGCCTTTTGCCATCAGGTGATGGCTTAGGTAAAAGCTGGCTGAATCATGCAGGAAATATTCCTTGCCAAACAGGTTCACTATCATGGGTCCGCTTCCGANCCCCTGATGTGGTTCAGGTCATCCCTTACTAGCTTCCAGAGATTGTCAATGAGGTCCAGCAGTTCGGGTAAAGTTTTCAGTACCACATAGGCAATGAAGAACAAAGCTATACCTGAACCGCCTTTTGCCATCAGGTGATGGCTTAGGTAAAAGCTGGCTGAATCATGCAGGAAATATTCCTTGCCAAACAGGTTCACTATCATGGGACCGCTTCCGAACCATTCATACCCATAAGCCCCTATCACAAATACGTTCCTGATAACATTAAGAATGTAAATTACCGGAATAGATGCCATCAGTGCAATGAATACCTTTTTTGCTCCTGCCCTGGTCCCCAGGATGAGGCCAAAGAAAAGGGCAATACTTTCAATAGCAGTACATGCCAGTACTATCTCAACCCTGTATATCCCGAGCTTTATCATATTCCAGTCCACTCTCTCTACTGAGAATCCCACCTGTTGAGAGAGCCAGAAAGTCTGTGTGGTAACCGTTTTTATTATTAAATGATTCATTGATTCAATTTCAGCAAAAGGGAAATAGAACAAACATCCTATTGCAGTGACTGTAGTGACAGCCAGCAATGTCTTCTGCCTGTCAACTGGATTATCCAGTGGTATCCCTTTTTTTGACATCGAGTATGTGCTTACCATCAGGTGTGCAATTATGAGACAAAAAAGCGCCACCAATACCATCAGCAGTACCATTGAAATGTCGCCTTCTCTTATGTAATAGAAAGGCTGTAATGCCCAATATACAGCAAAGAAAATCCATCCGACAGCACCGACAGGCATTCGTTGCAGCTTGAATTTTTGAGGGAGTAAAGACGCAATGATGAAAAAAACCAGTGAAATCCAGAGAAAGTTTGTAGTCATGTCTATAAAACCTGAGTCTATAATTTACATCTCATATTGATGTTTCATGTATATAATTCATAACCACAGATAAAATGACATTTTTAAAACATTCAAATCATTTTTATATATAATTAAATCAAATAACTATTTGTATATTGAATAATATGATTACTAAGATGCAAAATGCTTTAGGCGTGGTTAAAAAAATAGTTGATACTTTACTTTATTCAGGGTATGAATATTTGCTCACCCAGGAAATAAAGGAATTCAGGGTACCTGAACATATTGCTATTATCATGGACGGGAACCGCAGATATGCCCGTAAGTTAAAAGTAAGCACCTGGCGGGGGCATATCAAGGGTGCGAATACCACTGAAAGAGTACTTGATTGGTGCTATGAACTGGGTGTAAAACAATTAACCGTCTATGCTTTCTCTACCGAGAACCTGAACCGTTCAGACGATGAAAAGCAGAAACTGTTTGAGCTTATGGGTATAAAGCTTGAGGAATTGATGGATGATGAGCGTACTCACAAGAGGGGTATGCGGGTCAGGATGCTCGGTAATATTGACCTACTGCCTGAAGCACTAAAGCAAACCGGGATGCGGGCAGAAAACATCACCAGGAATTATAGTAACCTGTACCTGAACATTGCCATGGCTTACGGGGGCCGGCAGGAGATCGTAGATACTGCACAGACAATCGCCAGTAAGATTTCCAGTGGTGAAATGGCAGTATCAGATATTAACGAAGACGTAATTTCGTCTCATCTCTACCCTTCTCCCGGTCTGGCAGTGCCTGACGTTGACCTGGTAATAAGGACTGGCGGTGATGAGAGGATGTCTAATTTCCTGCCCTGGCAGGCAAATGGCAGCGAATGTGCCGCTTATTTTTGTGCACCTTACTGGCCCGAGTTCCGTAAGATTGATTTCCTCCGCTCCATACGTACTTACCAGACAAGAGAACATGAATGGCAGAAAAATACTGTACTGCGCATTGTCAAACTGCTGGATCACACCGGATATATTGATGTAGGTCAGGTAGTCCGCATGAGCCAGAGGGCAGGGAATATCACTGACCGGGAAGTGCGAGCGATATTGAAAGAGCTTGTCAGTAGCAGGGAACTGAAAAGTCTTTCTCTGGTGTGGTAATACATTTTTGCGATTTTAACAACCTTTAAGAATCAATATATGCATCCTTCTGGACATGGATATTGAAGGTTACGCTAAACGTGCATTGTTATCGGGTGAGAATGAGGGGCAGATAGAGGAAAGGCTTGCCCGGCGCATACGTGAGATTAAGGGCGAGGATGTCACTGAACAGCATTCAAAAGAATTAGCCCATGCAGTTATGGTGGAAGCAAATGCCACCCTGGAACTGAAAGGAGATATTCTTGAACCAGTTACTTCAGGCATCACCATGGGGCAGTTCGGAGTGGGCAGCCGGGGAATGGGTGATTTTTATACACACGAGCAGATAGCCCGGGTGATTGGCAAGACATCGGCGGAAGTGGATTCCACGCACCTGGACGATTCGGGCGTGGTCAAGAGCGGTAGCGGTGAGTATCTGGTGTTGACGGTGGACGGCATCCACAGCAGGCTCAGTGATTACCCTTTCCTGGCAGGTTTCCATGTGGCAAGGGCGGCGCTTCGTGATATCTATGCAATGGGGGCCAGGCCACTGGCCATGCTATCCGACATCCATGTTGCCGATGACGGGGACGTGGCCAAGATATTCGATCATATTGCAGGCATCACCACAGTTGCCGAACTGACTGGTGTACCCCTTATAACGGGTAGTACCCTGCGTATTGGTGGGGATATGGTCATTGGTGAGCGTATGACTGGTTGCGTGGGTGCAGTTGGTATCACCCAGACCGTCTCTGCAAGGATACTGGCTGAACCAGGTGATGTTATAATTATGACCGAAGGGGCGGGTGGAGGCACTATCTCCACTACGGCTCTCTATTATGGTAAACATGACATTGTCGATGAGACCATCAATATCAAATTCATAGACGCCTGTGAAGCTATTATGGGTGCAGGACTGCTGGAGCACATCCATGCCATGACCGATGTGACTAACGGTGGTGTGCGTGGCGATGCCAAGGAGATATCAAGGACTGCAGGTGTTGAACTGGTATTCCAGGAAGAACGTATCCGTCCGNAAACATGACATTGTCGATGAGACCATCAATATCAAATTCATAGACGCCTGTGAAGCTATTATGGGTGCAGGACTGCTGGAGCACATCCATGCTATGACCGATGTAACAAACGGTGGTGTGCGTGGCGATGCCAAGGAGATATCAAGGACCGCAGGTGTTGAACTGGTATTCCAGGAAGAGCGTATCCGGCCACTTGTGAATCCTTTGGTTTTGTCAATGCTGGAAGAACTTGAGATTGATTACCTGGGCGTATCTCTTGATGCATTATTGATAATCGCGCCTGCTTATGCCGCTGAAGATATCTTGTCCGTACTCGGCTCAAAAGGTATTGCGGCTGATATGATCGGCAGGGTTGGGCATGGCAGTGGTGCAAAACTTGAGATTAACGGCAAGACCATTGACTTTTCTCCAAGGTTCAGGGAATCTGCATATACTCCCATAAAAAAACTGGTGGGTGAGGCTGAGCCATTGGACTTCAAAGCAATGTGTGACAGGATTGATGAAGCAGCCCGGATAGCTATTGATAAGAAACAGCGGATTGTAAAGCGTTTGAAGTAATTTCAGGTCGTGCTGTGAAAGATTATTAATAGTGGTTCGTATAAACCATATATTGGTGAAAAACTTTATGAGATGTAAAACGATTGGTGCTTTTATTTTTGCACTTTTATTACTCACACCGTTGGCTGTTTCTGCGGATACAGCACCCAGGGCTGACTGGGCCATAGATCTGGGCGGTNAGTGCTTTTATTTTTGCACTTTTATTACTCACACCGTTGGCTGTATCTGCGGATACAGCACCAAGGGTTGACTGGACCATAGATCTGGGCGGAAATCGGGAAGAGATTTTTTATGACGTGATACAGACCTCAGATGGCGGGTATGCTGCCGCCGGTATGACTCGAGGTATGAGTAACACTGAAGATGTATATGTGGTAAAGTTCAGCGCATCCGGGGATGTGGAATGGGAGCATAACTACGGAGGTGCGAAAGTAGACTATGCCAGGTCCATTCGACAGACCTCTGATGGCGGTTATATTGTGGGAGGAGGTACACGTTCCTTCAATGTAGGAGTAGTGGACTACTATATAATTAAACTGGATTCTTCCGGAAATATTCAGTGGGAGAAATTGTATGGCAGCAGTCAGACCGATATATGTGAGGCCATTATCCAGACCTCTGATGGCGGTTATATGGCGGCTGGACAATCATGGTTGAACATACTTGACGGCAATGCATATATTATCAAACTCGATTCCAGCGGTAACAAGGAATGGGTCAAGAGCATTGGTGGAGGGCTGGAGGATGGCGCTTATGACATCCAGCAGACATCAGATAATGGATACATCTTTGCTGGATATACCCGGTCTAACGGGGATGGCAGTTATGATATGTATGTCGTTAAAACGGATTCCAGTGGCAATATAAAATGGTCATCTGATTTTGGGGGCAACAATGACGACCAGGCATTTTCATTAGTCCAGCACAGGGACGGGTATGTTGTTGCCGGTCATTCAAAATCAAACAGTGTATTATCTAATTCTGATGTATATGTGGTCAAGCTTGACCTGGACGGTAAAAAGGTCTGGGAGAAATTCTATGGATCAGGTGATACAATCGAAGAGGCCCAGTCTATCCAAAAGACCAATGACGGCGGCTACATCGTTGTCGGTAGGACCAACCAGTACACATATGGAGCAAATGA
>NKAJ01000568.1_pt1 | contig 10565 bp, 14 predicted proteins | sample 1556001 | NCBI WGS metagenome assembly NKAJ01 (sample SAMN06204642, study PRJNA360343) | marine sediment metagenome | isolation source: Jiulong cold seep at northern South China Sea | place: China: South China Sea, Jiulong cold seep | collected 2013-06 | reverse complement strand
GCTGCAAAGGTCTTCAGGTCAGCCTGTATGCCAGCACCACCGCCGGAATCAGAGCCGGCAATGGTCATTACTACCGGGTACTCTCCCATAATNGCCATGACCGGGTCGACCACCAGGGGTATCCCGTATTCCCTGACCATTTCTGCAACGGTCAGGATAATGTCAGAAGATGAGAGCATACCGGTCTTGGCATGGGCAATATCCATATCCGATGCCACAGCCCTTATCTGGGATGCAATAACAGGCGGCGGAAGGTCATGGATATCCAGCACTCCGGTAGTGTTCTGGGAGGTAATTGAGGTGAGAGCACATGTGCCGTGGGCTCCCAGAGCTGCAAAGGTCTTCAGGTCAGCCTGTATGCCAGCACCACCGCCGGAATCAGAGCCGGCAATGGTCATTACTACCGGATACTTTCCCATAATATCACTTCAGGTTAATCCATAATGTGTTATTTGTAGCATTATTTACTCTACATTAGTTATCTCAAGCAATACCTCAAAAAAATATCCGGAACCGTAGTCAACATTTGTCCTAACGGTACCTGTGACCACGACATTGTCGCCGCTTGATACTACAAAGGAATTCGGGCAACTAGCCTTCAACTGTCCTGAGCCATCGTCCAATGTAAGGAACAATTCACTAATAAGCGGAGTAGATTTCACTACCACCGCAGTCACTTTCACTTCCTGTCCTGACAGGATTGCAGCATTTGAAATAATGTCTGCGATTTGCGTACTTCCTTCGACTGGTGTTNACTTTCACTTCCTGTCCTGACAGGATTGCAGCATTTGAAATAATGTCTGCGATTTGTGTACTTCCTTCGACTGGCGTGACATTGATGTCATACGTAACAACATTATTGTTAGCACTGCCATGGGGTGAATCTATGGTAGTAGTGGATGACCCATCCGAAATAGAATCCGCCATAAGCAGAACGTCGAATGTTTTACCCAACGATGTGCTAGGGAAGTTTATCATCAAATTGCCCGAGGCAGTGATCTCAGTGCCATTCTCAAACGAAGTTGTGTATCCTGCTATCCACATACTTTTGTTCTCATCAGTCACTTCTATGTAAGTATAGCCTTTGACATCCAAAGTTTGGTTGACTGTGCCTGAAATCTGGATATAGTTATATGCATAAGGATTAGACAGCACCTCACCGATTGAAACATCCACAACTGTTTCAGGGGCTGAGGAAGGCGAAAATGTATTACTGGCATCTGGTTCATTATCGGTGCAGCCTGAAACCAATAGCCCTGTCAGAACTATACAAGTTATCAATGTGATGGTGAATATATTTTTCATGTAATGTCCTCGATATTATGTTTTAAGTCCGAAAAGCCATAATTGCTTGGTTAAAACTCACTTTTATACATAAACGTTGTTATAATATTGAGCGTTTTATGGGTCGAACATTCAGCCATATCATGGCATGGAACGAAGAACACCGTCGAGGCATCTGGAAAGGACCGTACTCACTGGATTATTTCAACCAGTATGCACCATCTTCAGGTACTATACTGGATGTTGGTTGCGGTATTGGTAGATATGCCATACCTCTGGTAATGAAGGGATATAATGTGATGGGGATAGATGTCTCATTGGTTGCCCTGAGTGAACTGGGTGTGGCGAAACGGCGCCGGAGTATTGAGATGGACCTGGTGGCAGCTGATACATGCCATCTGCCTTTTCAGGATAATATATTCAAGGGGATGGTTTGTTATGGTNTGGTGGCAGCTGATACATGCCATCTGCCTTTTCAGGATAATATATTCAAGGGGATGATTTGTTTTGGGGTTTTACAACATTTGCTTGAAGCTGAGAGAAGAGCAGCATTGGATGAGTTCAACAGGATTTTGATACCAGGTGGCATACTTGTAATGGAAGTGCTGGGCAGGGAGGATATGCGAATGGGCGGATATGAAGTAGAACCTTTCACATACAGGCGGGACACGGGTTCAGTGTATCATTATTTCAACATTTTCGAGTTGTTCGGGTTACTCAAGGACTTTGATGTGTTGGATATCAAAGAAGAAAGGAATATTAAGAACCTGGGTGGCTCAAAACGCCTGAGACATACAATATCTGCAGCTGCAAAGGCGACAGAAAGAGATAAATAATTTGCTACTGAATATAATAATTGAGAAATATCTATATACATAGTATGTACATAGTATGAAACAAAAAAACGGATGGAATTTAACGATGAAACGTATAATCATAATGTTGCTGCTAGCTTTAATTGCAACATCACTAATTTCCTTTGGTCCTGCAAGTGCTGATTCGCCAAGATATCTTCACATAACTGAGATGACCATGGAACCACAAGGACCTCATGCTTCATTTACTGTTGAATATGAACTGGATTTTATTGCCCGGTTATATGTACTTTTCCTGGGCAGCGGAAACATTGAACCTGCCATCAACGACATGTTCTACGATTTTGATGAGATAAAAATAATCAGCATTAAAGAAAATCATGCCAAGGTATTGGCGTACAACGTAGGATACCAAGACGATGATATTGGTGGTGTTTATTTCTATGATTCCTATATGTTAGGTGCCACAGTAGACACTTTTATCGTGTTCCCTGACAGTGAGAATCCAGAACGGTTATATAATGTCGCATTAACACCCAACGTGTTTATGAGGCCGGCTGAATAGACTAACCTATCTCTTTCTCTTTTTTTTCGTCTTTTTGTTATCGAAGACTGAGGGCAGATGTACCATATAGGTACCATCTTCCTTCATTGCCATGATGATTTCCTTGCGTTCCAACAATGCATCAAGATTGAGTTCATAGGAACCAGGACCCATTATCCTTACTGATTCAATACGGTCTTCGTCAGGTTCTTGTTCAACTGTTTCTTTTTCTTCAATTCCATGGTCAACCATGAACTCATCGATTTCTTTCAAGAACTTCTTTGCAGGTTCGCGCTTCACATCATCGGCTACTGTATCGGACGGTGGTGCTTCTGGCTCTTCACGGACATAGAGGAACTTATTCCAGCCGCAGTTGGGGCATCCGTTAAGTATCTCCACGGCTCCATCCGTGAAAATGTTCTCACACCTGGTACATTTATGGGGCATATTTCCACTCTGCTATGAAATTCTGTGTTTTTCATCACTGGGACGAAACCAGTGCACTGATAAGGTCCCTGTCTTTTTTCAGGGTCTTTAATTGGTTTGCAGGGCCGATGACCGTTAATCTGGTCCTGATGACAGTTTTTCTGAATAATTTATCTAATAGTTTCTGGTTCTTTTTACTCGGATAACTCTCTATCTCAATACCTGCAAATTCATCAGGAGTAATCTCTGTCATGGTCATTTCGATAAGTTTAGCTTCTTCTGAAGGAGTCAGTCCTCTCTCAAGTACCAGTATCTTACCTTCCTTGACCCCGTCAAGTATCATCCGTATCTTCTCCATGGCTGTCATTTGAGACAGTTTATCTTCAGATATCAGGTCCATTTGTACGCCAATCATAATATCACCCGAAANTTTCGATAAGTTTAGCTTCTTCTGAAGGAGTCAGTCCTCTCTCAAGTACCAGTATCTTACCTTCCTTGACCCCGTCAAGTATCATCCGTATCTTCTCCATGGCTGTCAGTCGAGACAGTTTATCTTCAGATATAAGGTCCATTTGTACGCCAATCATGATATCACCCGAAATGGTCTGCAATCTCTTCATAGAGAGTATCTATATTCTGTCCATTCAGCGCTGATATGGGTACCATTGGATGTTGGGGGAAAGCACTACGTATCCTTGCCGGAGAAGATTCAGGCAGGTCTATCTTGTTGGCCGCGATGAGCAGTGGCAGATTTCTGGCTTCCATATTGCCTATAACGGTCACATTCACCTGTGTGAATGGGTCCTCGGTGGCATCCATTACAAGGATGACCCCATCAAGGTCTTCCAGCCATTTTACAGCTTCTATAATGCCTTCCGTAGCTTCCTTTGCCCTTCGCTTTGCCTCTTCTTCTTCTAACCCATGAGCCATGAAATCATGGAAATCTATCTTGGTAGCCAGCCCGGGTGTATCCACAATATCCAGGGTGACCTTTGAACCGTTAGATTCAATAGTAACACCTTCACGGCGGCGAGCCCGCCGGGTCTCATGTGGGACTTCAGAGACCGCGCCCATGGCATCTCCGGTCCAATCCCTGATAATTCTATTTGCCAGTGTAGTTTTTCCCGCATTGGGCGGACCATATATTCCAATCCGTGCTACCTTCTTTTTAAATATACTTTTAAATACTGAAGATAAATTTTTTTTTACTTTTTTTATTAATCCCATTCATGTTCCTCCTTATGTATCCCCTCACGGGATTATTTTAATTTTATCTAATATTTATTTTGATATAGTTGAATTTATCGCTATTTCTGCGATATTAACCCCANCCTAGTCACCAATCCGGTCAATACTGTCAGAGACAATGCGCAGGTGGAGTGCATCCCTGGCATCCATGGTGGTCAGTTTCCTGTTTATAGTATGCAGTGCTTTTTCAATGTCTTTTTTCATTCCTATTGCCATATTTGCCAGTTCGAGTCATACGAACAGCAGTATCTTCAATAATCTCGGGTCCAATGAGTTTGTAGGTGATTTACCTGATGATCTGTTTTTGTTCGGTAGAGATACGCGGTGATATTAATTCAATCATATTGAACCCTGCTATATATGATGCAATAATCTCCCTTACCAGAGGTTCCCCGTGTTTCCCTGTGACGTCAAGTTGTTTTTTAGAGGGGGATGGAGAAGAAATATCTGGTGNCATAGTCACCAATCCGGTCAATACTGTCAGAGACAATGCGCAGGTGGAGTGCATCCATGGTGGTCAGTTTCCTGTTTATAGCATGCAGTGCTTCCTCGACATCTTTTTTCATTCCGATTGCTATATTTGCCCTGGAGAAGAAATATCTGGTATTATAATGAGGGTACCGTCTGGTCTGATAGTAATTCCTACATTCGTGCCGTTGGTCACGCTTACTCTATCTGCCCATCTTTTTGGAAGGGAAACCATATACGTAGACCCTCCTGTCCGCTGAATTTTACGAATATCCATATTTTNCCCCGTGTTTCCCTGTGACGTCAAGTTGTTTTTTAGAGGGGGATGGAGAAGAAATATCTGGTGTTATAATGAGGGTACCGTCTGGTCTGATAGTAATTCCTACATTCGTGCCGTTGGTCACGCTTACTCTATCTGCCCATCTTTTTGGAAGGGAAACCATATACGTAGACCCTCCTGTCCGCTGAATTTTACGAATATCCATATTTTCATCAAGTTATATATTGAATATATATAATATGTGATAAATACATATAAGTTTCGGACATTTGTTTATTGGGCTATTTGTATTTTATACAAAGTACTAATTTGGTAATGTGAAAAATCAGACAATACCTTCAAATTAGTATCGTAATTTCGGAGCCGTTTGAATAGTAAGATTCTTATTTACCTAGCATGTATCAATATGTTGATGTCTGAAAATTTACCTGGGTCGATTGAAGACATTATTGAACGTAGCAGGGACATATTGTCTATTGAAATGGGATGCGATGATGTGCATTTATATTGCACCACTGGTAAGATTAGATTGTGGTTTGGCAGGCTGACCAGTCGTGATGTGATAGCGGCAGTATTGCAGTGTTTTGCAAAGATTGATCCTTCTTTTAACCATGAAAAGGAGATTATCTGTGACTATGATAGAATCCCGGTATATGAAAACCATGATTATACCTTGATGTCATACGGGAAAACTGATGGTGGGTACCGTGCCCTGTTCAATATCCAGTTCTCAAAACAGTATGCACTAAATCATTTCATTGAAAGTATCGTAAGAGAACTCATAAATGGTGATCTAGACAAGACGATTCACTGGAATGGAAGCATAGACAGAATAATTTTGATTAGTAAGGAACTGGAATCAATTGATAGCTGGAAGATCTCAAAAGTGGAATATAAGGATGAAGAATGACACCAAAAAGAAAATTTGCGAAAAGGGTTGACGAGATTGATATTTCAGGGATAAGGAAGATATTTGAGTCTGCCGGACCGAATTCTGTTAATATGGGTCTCGGACAGCCCGACTTTGACACACCAGACCACATTAAACAGGCGGCCATTGACGCAATTATAGAAGGGTTCACAGGATATACTCCTAACCTGGGGATACCTGAACTGAGGTACGCATTGTGTGATAAGTTCAGGCGGGACAACAATTTCGTAGTAGCCCCTGATGACATTATCATCACGTCAGGCGCATCCGAAGCACTCCATATCGCTCTGTTGGCGCTGGTGGAATCAGGGGATGAAGTGCTGGTCCCTGATCCCGGCTTCGTGTCCTATGCAGCTCTTAGCGAATTTGCAGGGGGTAAAGTGGTAGGTGTGCCGCTGAGCGAGAACTTTACCCTTACTGCTGATAATGTGGCAGAACATATCACTGACAGGACCAGGGTGCTTTTTATCAATTCTCCATCCAATCCTACTGGAAGTGTGCAGACACGGGATGAGATAAAGGACCTGTGCCAGTTGGCAGAGGACCACAATATCACAATAATATCTGATGAGGTGTATGAACATTTCATATATTCGGGCGAGCATGTTAGTCCTGCCAGTTTATACGAAAATACGGTAACCATTAATGCCACTTCAAAGACCTATGCCATGACCGGGTGGAGACTGGGTTATGTGGCCGCACCCCATGACATCACTGAGCAGATGGTCAAGGCTCACCAGTATGTGCAGGCGTGTGCAAACAGTATCGCCCAAAAAGCTGCATTGGCAGCAATAACCGGCCCACAGGACTGCGTAACTGATATGTACAATAGCTTTTTACGCCGCCGTGACCTGTTAATAAAGGGGCTGAAGGATATCGGTATTAAGTGCGTTGAACCCCAGGGCGCCTTCTATGCATTCCCGGAAGTTGAAAATTCCATGGAAGCTGTCCAGAAACTGCTGGAAGCAGGAGTTATTACCGCGCCTGGCGAGGCATTTGGACCAAGGGGGGCTGGTCATATTCGGCTTTCATATGCCACCGGCGACGAGGATATCCAGCGGGCACTGGACATAATGAGGCAGGTGCTGTAGCAAAATGATCATAGGGGCATCATCTTTTGCATCCACACTTGAGGAATTGATAGCTGAAGTTGACTCCGTGGAACTGTACATTCCCAAGATGGGTTTATATGAGGGACGTGAACTTCAGCATGACCGTGTAGAGGCTGTTAAGGATGTATTGTCTACGTCCAGCGGAATTACATCTGTGCATGCCCCATATTATGCTGATGCACAAACATATCCCAAACCTCTACGTGTGGATACGGCACACATGAATGGTTCCGATTTTAAGCTCATTGAAGAATCTATTGAAATCGCTGCATATTTTCAGTCAAATGTTATGGTAGTGCATCCAGGTCTTGTAGGAAATGATCGGCAGGGAAGTTTTGACAAAATGGTAGATAACCTTAAACGTCTGGCAGGGTTTGCAGAGGAGCACGGCATAGTGCTGGGCCTGGAAAATAAGGAGGGTACTGCTCCCGGCAACCTGTGCTGTGAAGCAGCTGAATTGGTAAAGGCTGTGGAGAAAGTGGATTCAGGCAATCTGGGCGTTACCTTTGATGTGGGGCATGCCAACCTGACCTCAGGGGGCGATTCCGGGCTGGTGAGAGCGTTCATGGAGATGGTACGGGAATGGGTGGTGCATGTGCATGTACACGATAATATGGGAGTATGGACCGGGGAGTACGATGGTGATATACACATGGCCCCCGGAACCGGCACGGTGGACCTGTCAGTGATAGGCGAATTAGGGTATGGCGGAATACACAACCTGGAAGTGTTCTCCATAGAGGATGTGATATCTGGCAGGGAGAGGCTGCTGGCGCTATAAAATATCATTTTAATCTTTGTGTGGCATCAGAGAGGGCCAGGGGCCAAACTGATTCTGCCTCCCCCACTATGTATAAAAAAATCTATAACAATTCACAGTATAATCATTACAATGTGAAAGATGTCAACTTAATCTTTGAAAAGCAACCGTTGNTTCACAGTATAATCATTACAATGTGAAAGATGTCAACTTAATCTTTGAAAAGCAACTGTTACATTATCTGCTCCTCATAATCCTATTGGGTTTAACATATCTTATCAGCAGAACAGGAGATTTTTTCGCAGGCCAGTATTATGGTATCAACACAATAATCTGGTTCTATCTTTCAATTGCCTTTCCTGTAATACACCAGGTTTATGTGTGGTTCTGCTGGAGAACTCAACTGCACTATTCCCTGGTCACGAGGATATTTGGCGCCCGGGGATTTACTTATTATTCAATCGGTTTTTTTACGTTAGCTCTTGTTAGGATTATTTTTGTGATCATCTTAGCCATATCCAACAGGAACTCATTCTATTATAACCAGTTTTCACTGAACATCCTGGCATTTATAATTGCCATATTGGCTGTTTATCTATTTTATTCGGTAGGCAGGTATTTCAAAATGAAACGTGCATTGGGCATTGACCATTTTGACAATTCTTATGGGGACAGGCCGCTGGTAAAAGAAGGAATTTATAGATTTGTCGATAATGGGATGTACCTATTCGGTGTTGCAATAATCTGGCTACCCGGGCTTGTTTATGCATCTAAGGCTGCCCTGCTGTCTGCCCTCTTCACTCATCTTTACATTTGGGTTCATTACTATTGCACAGAGAAACCTGACATGAAGAGAATTTATACAGTGGACTGATTTAACAAAAACCTTTATCTCCCTCTCCCCCCATAAATCTCCCAGCAACCATGAAAAAGAAACTCTACGTACCTCATCCCGGACATTTTGAAGGGCTTGAGCAATTACTGGCCAACTCCAAGGACATTTATTCAATTTACATGGCAGGTTCGCCGGATTACATCGGCACGGGCCGCGTCAATCTCGGGCATGCAAGTCTTGAGGAAATCGCCAAACATACCCAATACTGCCATAATAAAGGTGTCAAGATAGAAATAGTACTGAACAGTTCGTGCATGGGCGGCCAGCAGTTGACTACTGAAGGTTACAATCTCCTACACTGGTACCTTTCAAACNAGCAACCATGAAAAAGAAACTCTACGTACCTCATCCCGGACATTTTGAAGGGCTTGAGCAATTACTGGCCAACTCCAAGGACATTTATTCAATTTACATGGCAGGTTCGCCGGATTACATCGGCACGGGCCGCGTCAATCTCGGGCATGCAAGTCTTGAGGAAATCGCCAAACATACCCAATACTGCCATAATAAAGGTGTCAAGATAGAAATAGTACTGAACAGTTCATGCATGGGCGGCCAGCAGCTAACTACTGAAGGTTACAATCTCCTACACTGGTACCTTTCAAATCTGGAGGACATCGGTGTGGACACTGTTGTGGTGGCAGACCCTTACATTATAGAAATGTTAGACCAGGAGTTCAATATACCGTCTGTAGTCAGTGTATTGGCATTTGTGGACAGCTCCCAGAAAGCTGAGTTCTTTGAACAACTGGGTGCTTCGTCCATTGTAATTGATTCTAACGTGAACCGTCATTTCGATGTACTGGAAGCTATCAAGGATGCAGTGGACTGCGAACTCAAACTGCTTGTCAATGAAGGATGCCTGTACCGCTGCCCGTTCAGGTATGCCCATTTTAATTTCTTCTCCCATGTTAACGGACCGCCACCCCGTCCCAATGTACAGGATGACTATTATTACTACAAGTGCCTCTCGCTGCGCATCAACGACCCGTCCCTTATTATCAAATCACCATTTATCAGGCCGGAAGACCTTGAGGAATATGCCCATATTACAGACGTTTTTAAGATAGGGGGGCGCTCCCATTTATTGAACTGGATACTGAACTGTGTAGACGCCTATGCCAATGAGAGTTATGATGGCAACCTGATGGACCTGATGGATTGCCCTAAGGACCTTATCGACCTTTTTAACATTCCTAACAAAGCCCTGGACGNTGCGCATCAACGACCCGTCCCTTATTATCAAATCACCATTTATCAGACCGGAAGACCTTAAGGAATATGCTCATATTACAGACGTTTTCAAGATAGGGGGGCGCTCTCATTTATTGAACTGGATATTAAACTGTGTAGACGCCTATGCCAATGAGAGTTATGACGGCAACCTGATGGACCTGATGGACTGCCCGAAGGACCTTGTCGACCTTTTCAACATTCCTAACAAGGCCCTGGACGGTGCTATCGAGCAGTGGAAGACGCACAGTACTGTGTGCCACACCTGTGGATATTGTGAGCGCCTGGCAGATAAAGTTACACAGANCTAAGGACCTTATCGACCTTTTTAACATTCCTAACAAAGCCCTGGACGGTGCTATCCAACAATGGAAGACGCACAGTACTGTGTGCCACACCTGTGGATATTGCAATCGCCTGGCAGATAAGGTTACGCAGATGTATAGCCGCATGGGCACTCCTGATGAAAAGCTTGAGCAATGGACTACATTAACGAAAAAAGGGATTGATACATTATGACCCTGGATAATCTTCTAAAAACAAGAGCTAACCTGGAGGAAGGTATCAGG
>NKAJ01001256.1_pt2 | contig 10590 bp, 13 predicted proteins | sample 1556001 | NCBI WGS metagenome assembly NKAJ01 (sample SAMN06204642, study PRJNA360343) | marine sediment metagenome | isolation source: Jiulong cold seep at northern South China Sea | place: China: South China Sea, Jiulong cold seep | collected 2013-06 | reverse complement strand
AGTGTGTCCGATACAGGACCAGGTATTTCCCCTGAGGACCTTTCAAGGCTCTTTGAACCTTATTTTTCTAAAAGAAAAGGGGGTACAGGTCTTGGGCTTGCAATTGTAAACTCTATTGTAGCGGACCATAATGGACGCATATTAGTGGAAGATAATATTCCCAGCGGGGCTAGATTTGTATTGATTTTTCCTATTAACTAGTTCCTGGACGGAAACCTGCTCGAATAATTTGCCATGGTAAAGAAAAAGATACTTGTAGTAGATGACGAAGAATCAATCCTTCAATCTGTGACGGATATCCTTGAAGACGAGGGATTTGACGTGCAGACCTCACCGGACGGAGAGACGTCCCTTAAGATCATGGGAGAGGACCTTCCGGATCTTGTTCTGCTGGACATCTGGATGCCGGGCATGGACGGCCTGGAAGTATTGAAACGGATAAAGGCCGACTGGCCGTTTATCCCGGCTGTAATCATGTCCGGCCACGGAACTATTGAAACGGCTGTAAAGGCCACCAGGCTGGGGGCCTATGACTTTATAGAAAAACCTCTTTCCTATGAACATTTGCTTCTGGCGATCCAGAATGCCCTCAAATATCACGACCTTCGGGAACAAAACGTCTTTTTAAGGCAAAAGACCGGGGAAAGGCGAGAACTCATTGGTGAAAGCCCTGCCATGAGAAGGCTCAAGGAACAGCTCGCTATTGTTGCCCCTACTGATGCGTGGATACTGATCCAGGGGGAAAACGGAACGGGCAAGGAACTCGTGGCCCAGACTATTCATCGAATGAGCAAGCGAAACCGGAAACCACTCATAGAAGTCAATTGTGCTGCAATACCTGAAGAACTCATTGAGAGCGAGCTGTTCGGACATGAGAAAGGGGCCTTCACCGGTGCAACCACGATGAAAAGGGGGAAATTTGACCTTGCAAACGAAGGGACCCTGTTCCTTGATGAAATAACGGATATGAGCCTTAAGACCCAGGCAAAGATCCTGCGAATACTCCAGGAACAGAGGTTTGAGCGGGTCGGTGGGAGCAAGACCATAACGATAGACGTACGTATTATGGCAGCCACAAACAAAGACCTTGAAAAAGAGATAAGGAAAGGGCATTTCCGGGAAGATCTTTACTACAGGCTAAACGTGATACCTATAGAGGTCTCACCCCTCAGGGAGCGCAAAGACGACATCTTTCTTCTTACAGAAGGCTTTCTGAGCGAATTTTCCGGGAACACCGCCCATGGTCCCAAGAAAAGGGCAAACCATGAAGTAATTAAGGCATTTATGGCATACGACTGGCCAGGAAATGTGAGAGAGTTGCGCAATATGATAGAAAGGCTTGTAATTTTGACCAAAGGGCCGGAAATTACAATAGATGATCTGCCCCCATCTTTTCATCAGGGCCTCGGGGCCGCCGCCGAGGCCCTGACTAGTTTCTCGATTTCAGAGCCTGTTTGGCTGAGTTGCCAGGACTTCAGGGAAGCAAAGGCCTTATTTGAACGGGAATATCTTGAAAAAAAACTTGCCGAATACCAGGGTAATATCAAAAAAACCGCCCAGGCTATTGGTATTGAAAGGAGGCACCTGCACAGGAAAATTAAGGCGTTGGGTTTGAAAACATAAATGCCCTATCAAGAATTTGGTAAAGGACTCTTTTTCCCCCAACCCTTTTCTTCCCCCCTCATCAGTCGCTTAATGTTATCCTTGTGCCTTATCCAGATGATACAGGCAGTTCCCCAAGCCATAAGTTCAAGTTCAGGTGCAGGGCAGAAAAAGTGCATCAGAATGGGGGTAAATAGAGCTGCCGCAAGAGATCCTACCGACACATAGCCCCACTTTTTTAGCGCTATTACAAAAGCAACCACGCCAACGCCGATAGCACAGGGACACACCCCGAGAAACACTCCTGCCGCAGTGGCAACGCCTTTCCCCCCTCGAAATCCGCTAAATATTGAATAGCAGTGGCCCAGGACAGCGCTGATGCCTGTACATGCAATCCAGAAATCAAGATCAGCCGCTCCGGCCATTACCCACATGCAGCCAAGGACCGGCAAGAGGCCTTTAGCAAGGTCTGCTGTCAGTGTAAGAAGCCCCCAGCCCTTGCCCATCACTCTGGCTACGTTGGTAGCCCCTATGTTCCCGCTGCCATGTTTTCGAAGGTCTATGTCTTTGCAACGGGATAAGAGCAGACCAAAGGGTATGGACCCTAGAAGATATGCTCCAATTGGCCAGATTATTTGGGATAAAGGAGTCATTTCTCCGGGCAGGCTAAAAGGCGTCCTTTTATTAAGGCCTTTTTCAGTTCTGCAAGCAGTCTGCTGTAAGGGTTTTTCATTCTTTTTGCAGTGCCGAAAGACCCGGTCTGTTTATCTCCATATCCCAATATGCCGTCGCCATTGCGATCAAAAACCACATAGCTGGGAGGCCTTGAGGCTCCCTTTCCAAAGAGCAAGATCTCAATGGACCTGCTGTAGTCGTTCCCCTCTCTTAATCTCAAAAGGGCCTGACCAAAAACTGTAACCAACCCGAGTTCAGAAAGGTATTTTTTGCCTTTTCGTCCTGACTCTGAAGTCTGGTCTATGACCAGAGGATTTCCAAAAGGACGCATCATGTCAAAAAACTGGTGCTTACTGTTTAAAATAATTACCATATCCCCCACATTACAGAAAGAGTAAATGACATCCATAGCCTGATTATTTACAGCTATGCAGCCTTTAGTCCAGTCTCTCACCATGCATTTTCCGCTGTTACGATATACCCCCCCACCATGTATACCAATGCCACTGCCAAGGGATGTGTCGGCAGGTGGACAACCACCTGCTGATATGGCATTTGCAATTGAACTATATTCCCTTGAAAAAATAAGCCTTTTTCTTAATCCCAACCATGCATCCACCTTATTGGGGTACGAAAGGCCCAAGAACTTATAGAATTTGCTATCAGACTTTTTGCAGGTCACATAATAACAGCCCTCAGGAGTTGATTTGTCTCCCCTGCGGCGTTTGGGCGATACGGAATCTATGCCGAGAGATACAGCATAACTCTCTATGACCTTGCCATCCCTATGAAGGAACATTCGGTGGGTCCCCTTGTCGATCACTACACATTTTGAGGACATTTCTTTGGCATAGGCATACCCAAGCAGTAAGGCCAGACCTGCCAAAAACGAGACCAATGCAGTAAAAAGCTTGAATAGGTCGTTGTTCATAACTTTTATCCATCAAANTTTGAGGACATTTCTTTGGCATAGGCATACCCAAGCAGTAAGGCCAGACCTGCCAAAAACGAGACCAATGCAGTAAAAAGCTTCAACAAGCCGTCGCTCACATCTTCTCCATTCATGATTCACGAAACAACGGTTCAGGTGTTCATCTTTCGAAGTGACCGAAATTTTCCGACCTGTGCGGTTACATATCGGTAAACCTGTTCCATGTTCCGGCCATCGTGCGTCATTTTGTAGGGGCAGACCTGCGTGTCTGCCCAAACAACGGGCGAACACACAGGTTCGCCCCTACAACGGGTTTATCGAATATTTACAGGACATATTGGTTCATGGTTTTTTTAACCGCACAGGTGCAAATCTTCTGCCATTGAGATTTATATGCTTGCCTACCGGCAAGCTATCCTGTTATATTTTGTTTAATATATTTTTTCCGTCTGGAAAGGTTACCCTCCTGTCAGGGGCTTATACATCAGGACAACTGAATGGGTATAAAATAATTTCTGTTGAGCCATCTGCAAAACACAACCTTAATATCATTTTGTGAGGAGAAGCCATGACACACAAAATTCCTGAAAAAAAATGGATGATTCTGAAAACGGTCTTGAGTTTATTGCTTGCACTCAGCCTGTTCACTTTGCCTGGCTGCGGTCTCAGCGAAGAAGATAAGGGCGTAATAAAACAGGGTGTAAAGGCTGCCGAGGAGTCGAAAGCAGCAGCATCCAGGGCAGAAGCCGCTGCCAAACGTTTAGAAGACTTGGCTTCTCGACTGGAATCATCTGCACGAAAGGCTGAAGAGGCAGCGGCAGCGGCAGTCATGGCAGCCGACAGGGCGGATGCAGCGACAAACAGGGCCACTGAAGCAGCCAGCAGTGCTGAGACTACAGCTAAAAAGACAGAAAGAATATTTGAAAAGAGCCTCCTTAAATAAATTGAGAGCCGCGGCTCTGCTTACTAAATCTTCTATTCTCTGTCTGCCCGTGCCACAGGCACCGGAATGCCGGTTTGTTCCCTGATGGCCTTCTTGATTTGCCTGAAATCCATCTTAAGGGGGCCTATAGCCTGTTCGCAGGCAGAAATACCAGAAAAGGCTACTGCCAACGGATCATCAATCTTGTTTTCATAGTCTTGATATACCTGTAGCCAGCACTTGTCTTCTGCCCATCCAACCTTTATCGGTTCATAGATGATCCGGACCAGTGTTCCTACCGGCACCAACGGAAACAAAGAGGCTATATCTTCAGAATAAAGCCTTATACACCCATGACTGACCCGGCGCCCCACACCCCAGGGACGATTTGTGCCGTGGATACCATATGAAAGGCGTGAAAAGCGCAAAATGTATTTTCCTAGAGGATTGTCAGGCCCGGGAGGTACCTGTGGAGGCAACTCAGGATCTTCCTTCAGCACTGAGGGTGGCACAACCCATATTGGATCCTTGGCCTTACGGAACACAGTATAAATGCTCAGCTCTGTGGAATAGCCCTCTCTACCGACCCCTACAGGACATGTCCAAAAGCGGGACGGCCCCTCTTCGGCGGATTTGAAATAATACAGACGCATCTCAGCAAGATTTACTACTATTCCGGACGGCAGACGTCCTCTGGGCAAAACAAATACAGTGGGCACCAATACGCCGGCGCCTTCTGAAGGCACCCAGGGATCCATGCCGGGGTTTGCTGCTACTATCTGGTTGTACCCCAGGTCATGGTCCTTTGCTATGTCGAGCAGGGTTTGTTTGTGCCCTGCCTTTACTGTCCTCATTGTACCATAAACAGTTCGTCCCTCTTCAAGGTCAAAAACATTGAGAGCATTGGCCTTTGGAACTGCCGGGATAATTATTAAAAAAACGAGGCTTCCTATCACCAAAGCAGCTCTTAGGACCAGTAAAGGAATAACTCTTATTCCTTTACTGGTCTCAAGCGGAGAAAAACTGAACATATTTCTTTAGTAATATCCTTGTGAGTCAGAAGGGTTGGTAAAATTGGATTGAATATTGTATCATATTGTGTATTCTAGTGCATGCATCTTGCCTGGGAAAAGCATTATGAGAATTGCTGAAAATTTATTTATCATTATAAGCTCGAATTCTACCAAATTGGCTGAGGAAATCTCAGCAGGTTTCCTGAACGTCCTGTTTCGAGCTAAACCCGACAAATCACTAATTTAAGATTCTGCCTCCTGTCCTACGGCCCATCCGGCACGCGCGGCCAAAAGTAGGCTGGGTGGAACGGAATCTATGAGCTGTGACAAAAATATCGGAGGTCAATATGAAACACTATTTTAAGAAGNACCCGACAAATCACTAATTTAAGATTCTGCCTCCTGTCCTACGGCCCATCCGGCACACGTGGCCAAAAGTAGGCTGAGTGGAACGGAATCTATGAGCTGTGACAAAAATACCGGAGGTCAACATGAAACACTATTTTAAGAAAGCAGCAGTCAAAATATATGAAGATGCAAAGGGAGAAGGCCGGCTTATTGAAGGCCTTACCCTTGACAGATTCAAGGAGATTGCCATCAGACAGGATGGGGTAATCCGGACACAAATGGGTTCAGTGGCAGCTGATTCCGAGCCTATGTCCCGTTCAGCCCCCCACACCACTAACAACATTGATCACCCCTTTGGTGAAGAAGAAGAACAGTTGGCCCTGGAGGCAGTGGAGTATCTGAGCAGGGAACGAATAATATCACTGGATACCATAGTAGGGGACGGGCGGGATGAAGTTACGGTCCGATTTATAATTCCTGAAGTCTATGCCCAGCTAGCCTATGGTCTCAAGCTACTTATGGACTATCCGGCCGGCAGGGTGGTGGAAGATCCCACTTACACCATTATCTTTTTTACAGACGAGGCATTTGAAAACAACAAGCACAAAAAGCTTATTGACAAGGATATTGCCATCCGCCTCTGGATGGGAGAAAATAGGGGCGAGCAGGTAAAGATATGCAAAAACAGCCTATACGTTGGTGAAGGGAAAAAGGGTGTCTTCCAATTTGAGGACTGGCGGGTAAAAGCCATTGACAAGACAGGCATCTTCCTGCACTCAGGTGCCAGGAGGGACCGGCTCTGGATATACGATCTTGAAACCGAAAGACCTGAGCTAAAGGAAGTGGTTGCGGGTGTCTCGGGCCTCACTGCTACAGGTAAGACAACAACACTTTGCAGAAAGTTCGCCAAGCTTCACAGGGAGAGCTCTGAGATGATAGGTGACGATGGTGGTACTCTGGCCTTTGACGGGAGCTACGCGGCCTTTGAGATGGGAGGATTGTACGTAAAGACAGAGGGGCTGGATGAGAGCCAGCCTGAAATACTCCGTGGGGCAGACTCCCGTGATGCCTTCCTGGAAAATGTTGCCATTAGCAAATACCCGTATATACCTGATTTCAAAGATATTTCCAAGACGGCAAATGGCCGGGCCGTTATCACGAGAGAGAACCTTGAAATAGCAAGCCCGTCTTTAAGGGCGGACAGGCTGGATTATATAATCATCCTTACAAGAAATCCCATGATCAATGCCATAAACAAGTTGACTCCTGAGCAGGCCACCATGCAGTTTATCTACGGCGAATCAATTGAGAGCTCCGGAGGCAATCCCGAGGAGGCAGGTAAGTTCAAGCGAGTCTTCTTTCTTGATCCTTTTGTTTGCGGGAATCTTCTTGAGCATGCGATGATTTTCCATGATATTATCAAGAGAAACCGCATAAAGTGCTATCTGTCCAATACAGGCACTATAGGCGCGGACGATGCAAAGGTAACCCTGCGCCAGTCTCTTGGTATTTACAATGATCTCAGTCGCATAGAGCTGCGGTTCAGCTCCGAACCGGATTTATTGGGCTATCATTACCCGATTAAATGCGACCGGGCCAACCTGTCCCTCATGAATGCACACACTCTTTTTCCTGATAAGGAAATCCTCAAAAAGAAGATAAAGAATTTCCTCAAGGGCAGGACAGAGTATCTTGAGGATTTTGAGGCCAGGTTCGGTGGAATCCCCGAACACATAAGGGAATCATTGCCCTATCATGAAGATCACGTCTACAAAATAACTGAAGATCAAAGCGCCCTGGACTTTGAATAATAAGGTGTATCCCTGGTGACTTTATAACTTATGAGGCACAATCGCTGGAAGGATATAGATCAAGCCAGAAAGCTTCTCAAGCTTCCTGAACAGGTAACCAGGATAGAGATACTGGAGGCATACAGGCATCGCTGCCGAGATCTTCATCCAGACAGGAATCCAGGCATAGACACATCAGAAGAGATGGCCGGGCTAAATGCGGCCTACAGTATTTTGATGGAATATTCCGATAGGTATGAAATAAAGCTCAATCCAAATGAGGATGGCATGACCGAGGGAGAATGGTGGATGCATCACTTCGGACAGGACCCTATCTGGACCGGAGACCATGAGGAAGAATAGCTATGGCTCTAATCGTACAGAAGTATGGCGGTTCTTCAGTAGCTGACTGTGATCTGATTAAAAGAGTTGCAGATCATGTGATTGCCTGCAAAAAGCAGGGCGATGATGTGGTAGTAGTCCTCTCTGCCATGTCAGGGGAGACCGACCGGCTTATTGACTTGGCAAGGCAAGTGCAACCGATATCAGACCCCAGGGAACTTGACGTATTGCTGGCCACCGGAGAGCAGATGACCATCTCTCTCTTTGCCATGGCAGTCAGAGAAAAAGGCTTTGAGGCCACGTCCTTTCTGGGTTATCAGGTCCCAATCGACACGGATTCAGCCCACGGAAAGGCCAGGATCCTGGACATATCAACTAAAAGACTCAATGCAGCCATCAAATCAGGACATATTCCTGTTGTGGCAGGATTTCANATCACTTCGGACAGGACCCTATCTGGACCGGAGACCATGAGGAAGAATAGCTATGGCTCTAATCGTACAGAAGTATGGCGGTTCTTCAGTAGCTGACTGTGATCTGATTAAAAGAGTTGCAGATCATGTGATTGCCTGCAAAAAGCAGGGCGATGATGTGGTAGTAGTCCTCTCTGCCATGTCAGGGGAGACCGACCGGCTTATTGACCTGGCAAGGCAAGTACAATCAACGTCAGACCCCAGGGAACTTGACGTATTGCTGGCCACCGGAGAGCAGATGACCATCTCCCTCTTTGCCATGGCAGTCAGAGAAAAAGGCTTTGAGGCCACGTCCTTTCTGGGTTATCAGGTCCCAATCGACACGGATTCAGACCACGGAAAGGCCAGGATACTGGACATATCAACTGAAAAACTCAATGCAGCCATCAAATNTCAGAGAAAAAGGCTTTGAGGCCACGTCCTTTCTGGGTTATCAGGTCCCAATCGACACGGATTCAGCCCACGGAAAGGCCAGGATCCTGGACATATCAACTGAAAAACTCAATGCAGCCATCAAATCAGGACATATTCCTGTTGTGGCAGGATTTCAGGGAGTTACCCCTAGAGGTAATATCACCACCCTCGGAAGGGGCGGCTCAGACACAACTGCAGTGGCAGTGGCTGTAGTCCTTAATGCTGATATCTGCGAAATTTATACAGATGTAGACGGAGTCTACACAACAGATCCCAATATATGTCCGGATGCCAGAAAGATAGACAGAATCTCCTATGAGGAGATGATGGAAATGGCAAGCCTCGGTGCAAAGGTCCTTGAGATCCGATCAGTGGAGTTTGCCATGCGATACGGCATGCCTCTCCATGTGAGATCGAGTTTTACTTACAACACAGGGACCCATGTGGTTAAGGAGGATAAAACTATGGAACAGATCTTGGTTTCCGGTGTTACCTACAGCCGAAATGAAGCGCGTATTACCATCACCAAGGTCCCTGACAGCCCCGGGATAGCTGCCGGCATATTCAATCCGATCTCAGATGCAAACATTGTGGTTGATATGATCATCCAGAACACAAGGGCCGGTGACCTCACTGACATGACCTTTACAATTCCACGGGGGAATTACGACCAGGCCATGAGAATAGTGCAGAAAGTAGCCAAAGAAATCGGGGCCGAGAAGGTGGNTCCCTGACAGCCCCGGGATAGCTGCCGGCATATTCAATCCGATCTCAGATGCAAACATTGTGGTTGATATGATCATCCAGAACACAAGGGCCGGTGACCTCACTGACATGACCTTTACAATTCCAAGGGAAAATTACGAAAAGGCCATAGAGATAGTAAAAAAAGTAGCCAAAGAAATCGGGGCCGAGAAGGTGGCTGGAGACCGGAGCATTGCCAAGGTTTCTATAGTGGGAGTAGGCATGAGGAACCACGCGGGTGTGGCCGGCAAGATGTTCGATATCCTGGCCAGGCTTGGAATTAATATCCTCATGATCAGCACCTCTGAGATCAAGGTATCATGCGTCATTGAGGAGAAATTCACTGAATTGGCCGTTCGCGCACTGCACGAGGAGTTTGGTCTGGATCATGAATAAAAAAATCGAAATATATGACACAACCCTTCGGGACGGGACTCAGGCCGAGGACTTTAACCTCTCTGTCGAGGATAAGGTCAGGATAACATTAAAACTTGACGATCTCGGCATAGATTACATTGAAGGGGGCTGGCCGGGGTCCAACCCAAAAGACGAACAATACTTTCGCGAGATTCAAAACTATTCCCTAAACCACAGCAGGATAGCTGCCTTTGGCAGCACCCATCACGCCAGGCATCATGCCCACGAAGATCAAAACCTCAAGGCACTCGTGGCAGCCAAGACTCCAGTTATTATAATTNTCCCTAAACCACAGCAGGATAGCTGCCTTTGGCAGCACCCACCACGCTAGGCATCATGCCCACGAAGATCAAAACCTTAGGGCACTCGTGGCGGCCCGGACTCCAGTTATTATAATATTCGGAAAGACATGGGAAATACATGTAAAAGACGTCTTGAGAATCTCCCCGGAGAGAAACCTGGAACTGATAGAGGACTCCCTTTCCTGGCTGAGACCCCAGGTGCAGACACTATTTTACGACGCTGAGCACTTTTTTGACGGATACAAGACCGACCGTGACTATGCCCTTGAGACCCTGCGCCGGGCATTGACCGGAGGGACGGATTGTCTTGTGCTTTGTGATACCAATGGCGGAACCATGCCATATGAACTGACGGAGATTATCCAGGATGTCCGAAAGACACNTCCAGACACTATTTTACGACGCTGAGCACTTTTTCGACGGATACAAGACCGACCGTGACTATGCCCTTGAGACCCTGCGCCGGGCATTGGCCGGAGGGACGGATTGTCTCGTGCTTTGTGATACCAATGGCGGAACTATGCCATATGAACTGACGGAAATCATCAGGGATGTCCGAAAGACACTGGGAGACGGAGTTCAACTGGGTATCCACTGCCACAATGATGCCGAAGTTG
>NKAJ01002053.1_pt1 | contig 10623 bp, 10 predicted proteins | sample 1556001 | NCBI WGS metagenome assembly NKAJ01 (sample SAMN06204642, study PRJNA360343) | marine sediment metagenome | isolation source: Jiulong cold seep at northern South China Sea | place: China: South China Sea, Jiulong cold seep | collected 2013-06 | reverse complement strand
TTAATTGCCTTTGGCTTATCTACTAAATTTTCTGCGTAAATAAAACCCAAATTATAATGAGTATTAGCGTCATCAGGATATACTTCCAGGGCTTTAATAAACTCCTGAATCGCCAGTTTATATTCTTTATGGAGAAAATAAAAAACACCTGTATTATAATGTAAGGTTGCTGTTTGCTTGATGAGCTTTTGATTCTCATAAGCCATTTTGGCAAACTTTTTTGGCACCTCAACAAGATCTTTCCTCAAGCCTTTATTTTCTAAAAAAAGTGCTTTATATACTTCCTGAAGCTGCACAAATTCATCTTGGAGTTTATCAAGACCGCTTTCTGTATCTATTAAAAGGTTGTTTACCTTTTTTTCTCTTTTTTTGCTATTACCAACCTGTCTTTCTGACTGTTTCAAAAAACGGCTTAAATCTTTTTTTTCTTTTTTTAAAGAAGCTATTTCTTTTTTTAGCTTCTTTAATATTTTTGAACGAGNTCTGTATCTATCAAAAGGTCGTTTAACTTTTTTTCTCTTTTTTTGCTATTACCAATCTGTCTTTCTGACTGTTTCAAAAAACGGCTTAAATCTTTTTTTTCTTTTTTTAAAGAAGCTATTTCTTTTTTTAGCTTCTTTAATATTTTTGAACGAGCTCCTTTATCCATCTGCTTTTTGAAGCTTGCGATAGATTTCTGCAATAACTTCACTTCCTCTTCTTTTTCGGTTAATATTTTCTCCCGTTCGATTTTACGCTTAGTGATCTCCCTGCTTAGACTAATATTATCAACATTTGCCGCTTTGATTTCTTCACCTAAGGCATTATTTTCTTCCTTAAGTTTTTCTATGGACATTTTTGCATTCTGATAAGTTTCTTTTTCCTTAAGAAGAATTCTAATTTGTTCCAAAATATTATCTCTATCTCTTCGTATGTGTTCTTTCTTTTTAAGAAGGGCTTCGTATTTCTTTCCCAATTGCCCGTAATCTTGCAATTTTTGCTCTTGCGGCTGAACTTCCGGAATTTCCTTTGGGCCTTTTGATTTTGGAAAAGGAAATTCAAAAGCATAAACGTATTCAGCATTAAACATGACAATTAAAATAAACCCGATANGAAGGGCTTCGTATTTCTTTCCCAAGTGCCCGTAATCTTGCAATTTTTGCTCTTGCGGCTGAACTTCCGGGATTTCCTTTGGGTCTTTTGATTTTGGAAAAGGAGATTCAAAAGCATAAACGTATTCAGCATTAAACATGACAATTAAAATAAACCCGATAACTAACAAAAAATATCTTTTATTCACCACCATTCTCCGTTTTCGCGGCGCTATAAACACTGTAGGACTTGATATTTCCTTTTTCAACTTTTCCAAAGCTGCCAGGTTTCTTCTCTGTTTGGGCTTTTTCACGGAAACTATAATCGCGATAAGGCTTAATACCCTCTTCTCCAATTTCTTTAAAGTCTCCGGTCACCAACACATCCCCCTCCACAATACGAGGAGTAATCAAAATCAACAACTCGGTCTGTTCGTTGTCGTGAGTATCGGACTTAAACAAGTTGCCTATTATAGGTAGCTTGCTGAAAAAAGGAACTTGCTTACTTGAATACACTTTTTCATCCTTGCGCAGGCCGCCGATTATAATGGTAGAGCCGTCTTTTACCATAACTGTGGTTTCCGCCATTGACGTATCTACAATGGGTATCAAATTTGCGGAGGGGGTTTCCAGCGTCCCAATTACGCTTGAAATTTCCGGCCTTATCTTCATTGTAACGTATCCATCGGCATTAATAGTCGGGGTCACTGAGAGTTGAATTCCCACATCAATAAAAGTTACGTCCTCAGATATAGTACTGGTAGTCTGACCGGTAGTAGTAGTGGTAGTTACATAGGCTTCACGTTTTCCCACATGAATCTTTGCCTCCTGATTATTGACTACTACTAGTTTAGGATTAGAAAGAAGCTTAGTACGGCCTATTGTTTTTAAGAAGTTGAATACCGCTTCCCATTTATTTACTTTCCCGAAATAGATTTTTTCGCTCAAGGCCGTTTTAGATCCCGCGGTAGGCATAGAGGTACTGGTAAAAATCCTATTCCAATCATCGGCAGCAGTCGCATCAGGAGTGCTGGCAACGCGGGTGGCAAAGTCATCAATAAAACTTTTGCCTATTCTATCCATAGGGCTAAAAGGATGACTGCCGATAAAATCCAGGTCGCCATGTGCACCGAACGATTCAAACAACCCTTCCCACTCAATCCCTACAGACGAATCATCTGTAAGCGTAATCTTTATAATTTTGGCATCGATAAGCACCTCACGCGTTTTTCCATCGAGGGCACTAATCAATTGTTCGGTCTCTTTCAACCGTTCAGGTAAGGCCTGAACAATCACTTGATTATTGCGTTCATCGNAAGGGCACTAATCAATTGTTCAATCTCTTTCAACCGTTCAGGTAAGGCCTGAACAATCACTTGATTATTGCGTTCATCGGCTTTAATTGTTCCCGCTTTCTTAGCATCCAACTTCTCTTTAAGCTGCTCTTCAATATCTTTAGCCTTTGCATACTTTAACTCAAATACCTTAATAGTGTTTCTCTCCTCTAACACAGAAATGGCTTGCTCAACCTCTTTAATCTTCTCCGGAGTATCCATAATCAAAACAGTGNCCTAATCAATTGTTCAGTCTCTTCCAACCGTTCAGGTAAGGCCTGAACAATCACTTGATTATTGCGTTCATCGGCTTTAATTGTTCCCGCTTTCTTAGCATCCAACTTCTCTTTAAGCTGCTCTTCAATATCTTTAGCCTTTGCATACTTTAACTCAAATACCTTAATAGTGTTTCTCTCCTCTAACACAGAAATGGCTTGCTCAACCTCTTTAATCTTCTCCGGAGTATCCATAATCAAAACAGTGCCCGAATCCTGGTCAATCACCAGACGTCCAATCTCGCTCTTCAGAGCATCAAGCAGGGTAAAAGCATTTTCGGGAATTGCATATTTAAGGCGGAACATCTTAACTTGGCGCACGTCGGAAAACTGCTTCCCATAACGCTGCTGATATTCTTTTTCGGTCATAACGTTATAAACATTACCTTTTTTCTCATAGGCAAGACTACTATTACGCAGGATTAAATCAAAAATATCCCTTATGGACACATCGGTCAACATAAATGTAACCTGGCCGGTAACATTTTTACTGACTACGATATTCATCCCGCCCCTCACTGACAAATACTTTAAAGCATCTGCGATATCCAACCCCCGCAGGTCTAAAGAAATCAATTGGTCTATTCCTCCTTCTGCACTCCCAATTCCCTTTGCCTCTTCCATCAAAATATTAAAATTATCTGGTTTTTCCGCACGTCCTAATTGCCCTACAAAGAGAATGCAACCTAACAGAATTACACTAATCAGCTTAGCAGGTCTCATTTTTAAATTTCTCCTTGCCGCCGCCTAACGTAGCGTTAATTCTTCACCTTCATAACNAAATATTAAAATTATCTGGTTTTTCCGCACGTCCTAATTGCCCTACAAAGAGAATGCAACCTAACAGAATTACACTAATCAGCTTAGCAGGTCTCATTTTTAAATTTCTCCTTGCCGCCGTCTAACGTAGCGTTAATTCTTCACCTTCGTAACTTAAAACTACCTTGTCCTTAAACACAGTCTCTATCTTTACCTTACCAATCATCTCGCCTTTTTTTAAAATATATACTTTGTTTAGTTTTGTATCTTTAATCAACACATCAGGGTCATCGCGCCAGGATATACCCACCAATTTTAAGCTCCCGGCTGCCTCGGTTATCTTTAAGACAGACCTCCGCTTTTCTCCCGTAGTTTCACCCGATTCCTTCACGGTCAACAGCGGATTAAAAATATCTCTTACCCTGACTTTTTCCAGATAATAAGAAAGTTTTTTTAAAGACGAAGATGCCGTTAATATTGCACCCTGTTTAGCGACCTTTATTTTTAAATTTAGTGTGGATCTCTTCTCTAAATTAAGCGCTGAAATCGTAAAACTGGTTGTAAAGTAAACCGCTAGAATAAAGACGCTAAAATAAAGAACTTCATTGATTCTCTTTATGTCTAAAGGTTCTCTTTTAAAAGATAAAAAAACTTCTATATTTTTTTTGAAAAAAGAGTATCTCCCCTTAAGCGTCCCCCAGGAAAAAAGACTAAAACCGGCTCGTTTGATTGCTGTCTGCTGGATATTGCTCGGTTCCGGCCTTTCAATTAAGTTTAATAATTGCTTTTCTGGAGCAGGCTTTCTTTCGGAAACCATCCCTCCCGCACCTCACCTCTAACCATCTCTTGAACAATATATTTATCCACAACGAATTTATTTTTTATCACCAAGTACTTTAGGAGCCTGTGACAAAGCATGGTAACCTGCCGAGGATAACCACAGGTATGCTGATGAATTTCCTTTACCGCATCGGCTAAAAATAAGTGAGTTTTTGACTTAAATCCTGCTTGTCTGATACGAAATTCAATTAACTCTTTTGTTTCATTATAATCCAAAGGATTTAAAGTGTATTTAAAACTAATACGGTCAAAAAAGTTAGGGATACCCATTATCTTGCTGTGCAGCTCCACCTGGCCTAATAACACTAACTGCAAAAGCTTAAAGTTATTTGTCTCGTAATTTAAAAGCAGGCGCAAGCACTCCAAGGACATCTCGCTCAGTTTTTGGGCCTCATCGACAATCAAAACGACAGTCCTGCCTTCTGTAACGCCTTTTTGAAAAAGAAATCTCTCCATGGATTCCCGAAGCTCGAGCACATTCAACGAAGGGTTAACAGAAAGAGAAATCTCGAAATTCCGCGCCAAATAGGCAAGAAATAGGCTTTCGTTCTCAAAAGAGGGATTCAGGATGATGTGGAAGATAAAGTCCTCTCTTCCTTTCAATTCCTGAATAAGTTTTCTTGATAGAGTTGTTTTTCCGGTTCCCACATCCCCTAAAATTACACTTAGCCCTCTCCTTAAACGCAGCTCAATCAAAGTATTAGTCAGGGCTATTTCGTGTTCTTTCGAAAGATAAAAGAACTCCGGATCCGGGCTTGTGGAAAATGGCTCTTTTTCAAAACCTAAGACTCTAAAGTAACTCATAGTAAATACACTTTTAGCTTGAGTTAAACCTTTATTTTAAACCCACTCTGCTATAATATATTTATATTACTATACTATGTAAGCGGCGTCAAGACAAATACCCTTGTCTATAGTTTCCAAGCGGCCTNCACTTTTAGCTTGAGTTAAACCTTTATTCTAAACCCACTCTGCTATAGATATATTTATATTACTATACTATGTAAGCGGCGTCAAGACAAATACCCTTGTCTATAGTTTCCAAACGGCCTTTTACAGGCAAAAAGATAAAAAACAATAGAATATGAATTCTCGGCAAGTAAAAAAGGTTACTCTTTTTCTAACTTGCCTTTTTTGAGGTAGGTCTTAATAATTTTCTGCTCTTCCAGAGGCTTACCCTTGGCATCAGCGGCAGAATTATTTATTTTTTCTACTATGTCAAACCCCTGAACCACTTCTCCGAATATCGTATGTTTCTTGTTCAGGTGAGGGGTTGGTTTTACAGTGATAAAAAATTGGCTTTTATTTGTATTAGGGCCTGCATTGGCCATAGCCAGAAGGCCGGGACGGTCAAAAAGGAACTCATCACTTACCTCATCCTGAAAAGGTTCCCCCCAGATTGACTCACCCCCCGTGCCTATGCCTGTGGGATCTCCGCCCTGAATCATAAAATCCTTAATTACCCGGTGAAAGAGCAGGCCCTCATAATAGCCTTTCTCTACCAAACCGACAAAATTTTCACAAGCTAAAGGAGCTGCCTCAGGATATAATCTTAATTCTATAAGGCCGACAGAAGTCTTAAGTACAACCAAAGATTTCTTTTTAAGCTCTTCTATTTTAGCAGCACGTTTCTCTTCTGCTATATAATCCCTATAATTTGCCCGTTCAAGCAAATCCTCAAAGTAATCTTTGACGAGCTTGCGCTTTTTAACCATGGTAAGCATTTTTCTGTAATATTCTTTCTTCTTTTCATCATATTTTTCCATATCGGCTTCTTTCTTATGTAGCAGACGAAAAACCGCATCGCCATAAAAGAATTTGGCAGCAATAAACTCTCCCTCTTTGCGGCTGAGAATTCGATAAGCATCTTCCTTAGGTATTTTCCAGAGATCAATCAAAGCTTCTAAAGACATTACGTTTATCCAAGCGGCTCCCTTCTGGCCTTCCGCCCTTTTCTCAGTATAAGTATCTTTCCAAAACCTTGGGTTTTGCTTGACCTTTTCAAAAAATTCTTCTGCTTCTTCTTCATTTTCAAATCTTATATATTCGCTTTCAAAAGAATTATACTGATTCAGAAATTTCTGCTTCATCTCTTCTTCTGTTACTGACACTTCGGGATTAGTCTTGAACTCCATAAATTTGTTGATTATTAATAAATCCTCGATCCGGCGCTTAAAAACACTGTCGTTATCATTCAATTGCGTCATTATAAAAGCATGATAGCCTTCAGTGCCATACTCTATGCCCTTTTCAGATAATAAGCGATTTAATTCTTCTCTAAGTTCTTCCTGGCTAACGGTAATATTTAATTCATCGGCTCCCTGCCTGAATATCAAATTCTGCCACGCTTCCTGTATAACCTCTTCATCAGGACGGTCTTGCTCCCCCGAACGCGTAAACAAAGAAGCTGTTTTAAGATAATAGCCGAATTCTTGCCCGCTCACTTCTCTTCCAAAAACTTCACCAACCATATTCGCCTTTAGATAATCTTCCTTAGCAGCCTCGGCCAAAGAAAAAAAACTTAAGCAAGTTAAACAACATAGCGAAAAAGTAACTAGACAAATTTTAAGATAAAGCTTCATTTTATTCCGCCACTTTTATTGTTACCGGCTTGGATTTAATTTTATCCCCAAAGGCATCTATTCCAATTTCCGGCCCATACATATTTTGATAAACTGCCGTAACTTTATAAATTCCCGGGACACTTAAGTCAAAATAAGCCTTTAAGTTTTTCTTTCGTTCTGAGATTGTGCCTTCTTTAGGTCCTAACAATACAAAGTAATCTGTTTTGGGAAAACCAGTACTATAATACGACGCCTTATACGGCAACTTCTCTCCGGAAGGCCCTTTTATCTGAAAAAATACCTCCCTATCTTTAAGATCAGAATCTTCTGAGCTTACATAGAATCTTTTATTGACATAAACCGGCTTAGAGCCTTTATTCTTTAATTCAAAGTTTACATAAATCGGGTCTTTTGTTTTATACTCATCTTTGTCAAAAGAGATGGAGAACTGCAAAATCGAAGCCGGTTTTGCCTCTATTTGCCAGCAAAAACAACCAACAATCAGAATAATAGCACTGAACTTGAAAAGCTTCATTCCTCTTCCTTCCGGTTATCTCGTTTGTCTTTCTCCTTTTTTTGTGAAGAAGGAGTTGAGGAAGGCCGGAGCTTTTTATGGATTCGAAGAGTAGTTTCAAGTATGTCTGTAAGTTGAGTAAGGTTTGCTTTTTTAGGAAAGAAACCGGAAATGCCTAGTTGATTTACTACAGCTGTCACCTTTGAATCTCCATGTGCGGTAAGCAGAATAATTGGAATTTCCTTGTTGAACTTNGTTATCTCGTTTGTCTTTCTCCTTTTTTTGTGAAGAAGGAGTTGAGGAAGGCCAAAGCTTTTTATGGATTCGAAGAGTAGTTTCAAGTATGTCTGTAAGTTGGGTAAGGTTTGCTTTTTTAGGAAAGAAACCGGAAATGCCTAGTTGATTCACTACAGCTGTCACCTTTGAATCTCCATGTGCAGTAAGCAGAATAATTGGAATTTTCTTGTTGAACTTTCTGATGCGGGCCAGCGCCTCAATACCATCCATCACCGGCATATTGATGTCCAGAAAAACTATATCCGGATGGTCCGATTTAACCAGCTTAATCGCTTGCTGGCCATTATTAGCAAGTATAACCGAATACCCCTTTGATTTGAGCCAAAAGGATATCGGTTCTAAGAAATCACGCTCATCATCCACTAAAAGAACTTGAATTTTGTTTTCCATATTCTCTCCTTCTTTTAAAAAAGTTTGGGAGCAGGCCGGCCCAGAAAATAGCCCTGACCAGCCTCAATCTTCAGATTAATTAATGTATTCAATTCGTCTTCAGTTTCAATTCCCTCACCGATAGAAACAGTTTGATTTTGTTCGCAGAGCAATGCAATTGCCTTAATTAAATTTTGTTTTTTGGGTTTATTATTTATATCTCGTATAAGACTGATATCAATCTTGACAAAATCGGGCTCAAGCTCAGCAATAGTACCTAAACTGGAATAGCCGCTTCCTACATCATCAATGGATATCTTAAAGCCTTTTGCCTTAGCCGAACTNCCTTAATTAAATTTTGTTTTTTGGGTTTATTATTTATATCTCGTATAAGACTGATATCAATCTTGACAAAATCGGGCTCAAGCTCAGCAATAGTACCTAAACTGGAATAGCCGCTTCCTACATCATCAATGGATATCTTAAAGCCTTTTGCCTTAGCCGAACTTAAAATCTGATAGAACTTGGGGAAATTTTTAACCTCTGCACGTTCAGTAACCTCTAAAACAATCTGCTCTGGATTAGCATAAAGGGAAAGGACCTCTTTAAATCTTTCTGATTCTATCAGATAAGGATTATTATTAAAGAAAAACAACTTTTCTGCGGGCAAATCATCTACTTTAGCCAATGCTTTTTTGCGGCAGACCATCTCTAACTCAAAAAGCATTCCGTAATTTAAGGCACATTTAAACAGCTTCTCAGGATTTTTCAAGGGACTTTTCTGCGGGCCGCGGGTTAGCACTTCGTAACCGATCAGCTGACGTGTTTCTAAATAAAATATGGGCTGAAAAACCATTTCCACTAGTTCTCTCTTAATAATCTCCTTTAATTCTTTGATTAGAAAAGCCTTATCCTTCTCCATTTCTTCAAAGAAGCTACTCCGGCGCAACAAGGCCTCAATGCGGGCAAATAATTCCTCGGCATCAAAAGATTTGGTAATATAATCATCGGCACCGACATACAAACCTTCAACTTTATCTTGAGACATCTCTTTTGCGGTTAGCATTATTATCGGAATAAGTTTTGTTTCGCTATCTTTGCGAAGCCTGCGGCAGACCTCATATCCATCCATAGAAGGCATCATCACGTCCAGCAAAATAAGGTCCGGTTTTTCTTTAGCCTTTTCTAATGCTTCTTCGCCGCTATGAACTACGCTCACCTTGTAACCCCGCAGTTTAAGACGCATAACCATTGTTTCCGCAAAATCAACTTCATCATCAACAAGTAAAATACGTTTTTTTGGCATAATCTAACTTTTTAATTCTTAACTAGTAGTTATTGGTAAAGTAAAAAAGAATTTTGCTCCCTGTTTTTTTTCGCTTTCTGCCCAAATTTTTCCTCCGTGCAACCCAATAATTTCTTTGGCAATAGATAGCCCCAGGCCAGTTCCGCCTATATCGGTTACGGCTCTTTCTCCTACCTGTTGAAATTTATCGAAAACTCTACTTAGATTTTCTTTGGCTATTCCCACACCGGTATCCGCTACACTGACCAACACATTTTTTTGAACCCCATCTAATCCGGCTTCAACGATTACTATACCATCCTTAGAGGTAAATTTAACAGCATTACCGATGATGTTATTCAAAACCTGGATCATTCTATTAAAATCCAAATTAACTTCAGGAATATTTTTCTGAATTCTTTTTTCAATTTTAATGGTTTTGGCTTTAGCCCAGGCAACTAAGGTATCGCAAACCTCATCAATGAGCTTTTCAATTGAATGAGGCGCGAACTCCATCTTCATCTTAGAAGCATCAATTTTAGAAAGGTCCAGAATATCATTAATTAAAAGACTGAGCCTCTTTAAGTTGCGCTGGGCAATAGTAAGAAATTTCTCCTGATCTTGAGTAAGGGGCCCTGTAGTCTTATTTAAGAGTAAAGATATGGAGTTTTGGGTAGTTACGATTGGTGTGCGCAGTTCATGAGAGACCTTAGAAACAAAGTCTGACTTCATCCGGTCTAACTCTCTCTGCTTGGTTACATCGCTCAAAACAGAAACCATACCTACTGTTTTCCCATATTCATTCTCTATTACTGCTGTGCTTGCCCTTAGCACTTTTTTTGTCTCCTCCCCGCCACTGCTAAGCTCCATTCCTATTCTTTCTTTTCCTTCTTCGCCCTGAGACTTGGTTGCTAAAGAAATTAATTGCTCGTCTTTAAGGTCTTTTAAAATAGACTTGCCTATCTTTTGCTCTTTTTTAGCGCCGAGGAGTTTTTCTGCAGCCGGATTCATTAAAAGAACCTCGCCATTTTCATTGACTACTACCAAGCCTTCAGCGATGCTGCGGATAACCGCTTCTGTTTGCTTCTTCTCAATGCCCAGCTTTTTGTATTTCTTTTTAATAATCTCGGTTCCTTTTTGAATATGGTCAATAACTTTTTCATACTTCTTATCCAGTTGCTGGTTAACCAAACTTACTTTCTTACTTAGTTCCTCGGTAAAAAGATTTGATATTGCTTCAGCAGCCTGCCTTTGGCTATGAGGATGAGCTGGTAATTTATCCAGTTTTTGAAAGATAGCCGAAGTCAACGATACAT
>NKAJ01001129.1_pt1 | contig 10623 bp, 9 predicted proteins | sample 1556001 | NCBI WGS metagenome assembly NKAJ01 (sample SAMN06204642, study PRJNA360343) | marine sediment metagenome | isolation source: Jiulong cold seep at northern South China Sea | place: China: South China Sea, Jiulong cold seep | collected 2013-06 | reverse complement strand
GAACTATACTGGAAAGAAAAGCTGGGCATCAAAGGCTGTTTTAATATCCAGATCGAAGGGGTTCAAATATCATGATGCCACAACTTTTGAACGTTACCAATTATTTAGGCGCTTATTTTTCTTTGAAAAATAATCATTTTTCTCCAACCGATCACGTCTTCTCTGTAAACCCATGATGTTTTGAGAATCAGTATACACAGTCACCTTACTACCCAATGCTTGAATATCGCTTAGCGCCCATAATAAAGTCTGCAATTCCAGCTTCGCTGAAGACGTATGCTCAAATCGCCTCACTTTCACGCGCGCCCTCAACAAATCCACCGGAAGTCCACGTTCAGACACAGATAGGTAAGCCCCATATCCAATATTTGAATGAGTATTCACACTTCCATCCGTAAATAGGATCAGTTCATCCATAACGAGAACATCTGCAATATCGAAATCTCCTTCATGTCGACAATTACGTCATTTCATATTCGCGATTTTTTAACCGTTTGTCAATTCTGTATACGATTTCAGTTTGACTGACCGTTGTCTGCTGTCTAATCGGTTTTTCCTTGTCCGATTTTATGCGAATTTTGACTATCACGAATAACTAATAAATACCTGAAAAAAGGATTTGCTTTCACTTCAAAAAATGATAGGGTGCCGACTTCTATGCCGCAGGATCTGTTCCTGTGGTTTTTTTTATTTAATGAAAAGGAAACAAAATAATGATTTTCGCAACCAACGTTACCCTCGCCTACGGCAAGAGGGTGCTGTTCAAAGACGTCAACATAAAGTTTACACCGGGCAACTGCTACGGACTCATCGGCGCCAACGGCGCAGGGAAGTCCACATTCCTGAAAATTCTTGCTGGGGATATCGAAACGGACTCGGGAAGCGTCTCCGTGGAATCCGGTAAGAGAATCGCGGTTTTAAGACAGGACCACTTTGCCTTTGACGAGAAGACGGTTTTAAACACTGTAATCATGGGCCATGAAAAGCTGTACAGAATTATGACGAAAAGGGATGCTCTTTATGCAAAGCCCGATTTTTCCGAAAAGGACGGAATCAGGGCAGGTGAGCTTGAGCTCAAATTTGCGGAGATGAACGGCTATGAGGCAGAGTCTGAAGCGGCGGTTCTCTTAAACAGTCTGGGCATTACCGAAGAGATGCACCCGAAAAAGATGAAGGAACTCGAGGGCGGGGAAAAGGTGCGAGTGCTCCTTGCCCAGTCCCTGTTTGGAAACCCGGACGTCCTGCTCTTGGACGAGCCTACCAACAACCTGGACATCAAGTCCATTGCCTGGCTTGAGGAGTTTCTCTACAGGTTCCAGAACACGGTAATCGTGGTATCACATGACCGTCATTTCATGAACCAGGTCTGCACCCACATTGCAGACATTGATTTCGGCAAAATCTCGGTGTACATGGGAAACTACGATTTCTGGTACCAGGCCAGCCAGCTGAACCTGAGACAGAAACAGACGGAAAACAAGAAAATAACTGACCGGGCCAATGAACTAAAGGCTTTTATCCGGCGGTTCAGTTCCAACGCCTCCAAATCGAAGCAGGCCACCTCACGAAAGAAACTCTTAGAGAAACTCACTATTGAGGACATGCCGGCGTCGTCAAGAAAATATCCGTTTATTTGCTTCAAGCCGGAACGCCCCTGTGGTAAAGTGATCCTGGAAGTGGATGGTCTCACCAAGACCATCGATGGTGAAAAGGTACTGGACAACGTGAGTTTTACCGTGAACGGCGGGGACAAGATCGCCTTTATGGGCGGAAACAGCCTGGCCAAGACAACCCTCTTCCAAATCCTGGCCGGGGAAATGGAACCGGACAGCGGTACTTTCTGTTGGGGCGTCACCATTACCCACTCCTATTTTCCCAAGGAAAACCGCGCCTATTTCAACGACGACCGGAACCTTATCGAGTGGCTCCTGCAGTTCGCTCCCCCCACAGAGGGAGAAAGCTTTGCCCGGACCTTCCTGGGACGCATGCTCTTTTCCGGGGATGAAGCCATTAAAAAGATCGGCGTGCTCTCCGGTGGGGAAAAGGTTCGCTGCATGCTCTCAAGGATGATGCTTTCCGAATCCAATGTCCTGATGCTGGATGAACCCACCAACCACCTTGACCTGGAATCGATCACGTCATTAAATAAGAGCCTGCTCAACTTCCAGGATGTGATTTTTTTTACCTCCCATGACCACGAGTTCGTGAATACCGTGGCAAATCGGATTATCGAAATCACCCCCGGCGGCGTCATCGATCGGCTCATGACTTTCGACGAGTATATTGAAAGCACGGAAGTTTCGGTAATCCGGGAAGCCATGGTCCGGGAGGCCGCTTAAGCAAACGGTTTCCTGTTCAACAATAGATTATCACCATCACAAAAACAGGAGAAGCCAACCTCAGTTGTTTTTTCCAATCTATCCGAGCACTACATAAAAAATATAATATTATCAATATGCTAAGGTGCTAACTGATTTACAAATGGACGTCCCGCAAGTTCCCTCACTCGCAACTAAGCCAACTATAGTCGCAACTATTGATGCAGTTATGCCCGTCAAAAACTCCATTTAGTTATCCTCTATTTAATATTGTATCCACCTTCTAACCCGCCGCGCCTGACCAGCGGGCGCGGTTTTTAGCCCGTCTGCGTCAAGGCGCTGGTTATCTCTCATGCAGCAACTATCCTTTTCCCTTTTGCTTTTTATATTCGTCATGCGCTTTGAGATATTCTTTGTATTCCGGGGTTGCCTCAAATTCGTGCTCATTTAATAAGTTTATTCCCAGATGCTTGATAACTTCAAGTCCAAATGGTGTCCATCTGTAAGCATGTTCACGACCTTTCTCATTGATAGCAGAGGCAAACCATAAAATACCTAAATCGATTAACCTTAGAACAGATATTTTAAACTCAAGGGGGCGGCCAACTATATTGAAATGGTTTTTTCCTTCAGGGAGGCGGCCGATTTCGTACATTATGTTAAAAGCAATGTCATCAATAGATTTTGCCGCCGTATCAACACGTTTGCTCATGTACCACTTTTGCCCTTCTAAGGCTTCTGTTAATTTTTCTGATAGCCAATCTATATTAAATTCACCCGTATATATGTTGATATTTAATCCACTTATATCAAAAGGTATTTTTACCGAAGATTTTTCTCTAATCAATACAATATCCTCTGGTTCACGAATAGCAGTCGCAACCCCCAGCTCATAAAGTACATTGCCGTTAACCTGTTTGGAATACTGGCATGGTGATTTAGGGTCATCTGTCAAATCAAAGAAGAGCATTTTTGAATTAGCAATCCCATCAAAAATTCTGTCGGTTATGACATTAGCCTTCCAATCCTCTTTTACCCTGTCTGCTTTATCGAACCCTGCCGTCTTAGCACTGGGGTCTATAATATTCCTAAATTTGTCATCGAAAGAATCGTGGAAAGGCATACAGACAAAAAGCTCGTTTCTCTGGTCTGCTGCCGAGAATCGTTCAAAGAAAAATTTTGGGTACATGTTATCTCCTGTAAAATTCTTATCTATGAAATGAATTTAAGGGAAAACCATATAACGCCAAACTCACAGGCGCCCGCTGTTAGGCGTCCTGTGAAGTGATAGGTTCGGTTTTACAATTGCTTTACAACCAAATGTTTTATAATTTCATCGGAATCATCACTCCAGATACCATCCCATGCTATTTCTATTTTTAACATATTTGATTCAGTCTCATCGGCAAATGCTCCTAACTCGACAATAATTTTTTCTCCCTTTTTCACAGTACCATCAAAAGAGATATTACGATAAAGAGCGCTTAGTCTGAAGGGCTCATTTTTTCTGAGAAAGCCAAGGTCGCATGTTGATTCGGCACCTATAGTTTGAAACTGTGGATTTGATCCCTGGAATTGCCACGCTAATTGAATTGGACCTGAAAGTGGGGTAAGACACATTGTACCATCAGCTTTAGGACGAAATATGCCCTTAATAACTACACGCACATTGTGTGCTGGTGCTGTGCGACGTTCATTAAACACTCTTAAATGGAAGTACCTGGAAATTACACCATCAGTGAATTCACTTATTTCACCTTTTGGATTTTTAAGTGTTATCTTGAGTTTAGGTCCGAACCAACGCTCACGAATGATATGCCCCCAAAGAGCGACGATGGCGAGCGTTAACGTGCCAACAACTACCGCCCATTGACAAACCATATACCAAAAAAATTGTGATTCACTCATAATCTTCCTTTTTGAAACCGAATGCCGAGTTGAGCTGTGCTCTCCCGATTTGTTCGCGCCGCCGCAGGCGGGGCGAATGCCCCGGTTCACCTGGCGCAGGGGATTCCAGAAGTTTCTAAATATCGAGGCATTTCGTTAACCCAAAAACTATGAAAGCGGCTCGGCCCCTGCGATCTGGTGAAACCGGTTGTTATCCCTTCTCATTTCTTGATATCATAATGTCCTGAGGTCGAAACCTTTCACAAAATTCTGCTGCGCTATATTTCATTAATATTGCTACAACCCCGACTGCTAAAATAGGGAGGCCAATGCTAAACTTGGCACATGTTGCTGCGACTGCTGAGGCGAAGTATCCTTTGTTGAAAAATTCAGGAACTTGATTTTTCCATAGATTATAAATTTCACTTTCAGGGTCACAGACTGCCCGCCAACCGACCCTCTTAACTGTTTCAACAGCTTTTTTACCAAGTTCATAAACAGAAATAGAAGAAGGAGATGCCAATAATTTTTGGTCTCGAATTGGTAACAGCTTCACCGAATAATTTTTTATCTCTTGAGTTAATTCCAAGGCTCCTTGCGGGATATTAGCCCCCACCATACCAAATATTTCTTGGTCTGATTTAGTTTGCAATAATTGAACAGCCTCCTTGTGTAAGTCTTCTGGATTTAATATTTGAGCAGATTCTGTATAAAGTTGGCCCAAAATACACTCGAGCTCTATTCGCTGTATTATTCGCTTTTGAAGCTGATGCCTTCTTTCATCAGAGGTTACATTATTGATACGTAAAATCGATTCCCTTATGAGTTTTTTTGCAAGACCAATTTCTCTTCTGCGTAGGTGACATATTCCTAATAAAATCGTGGCTTCCAAATATGTCCTTGTATTATCATTAGCTCTTATGCGTACGCTCTCAAAACCACGAATTGCGAAATCAATTCTGTTGTCCTCAAGAGCTGCTTGGAAAAACCAATTTTTAGCCTGGAGTACTCGATAATGATTGCGGTTATTGATAAATAAGCTTTGAATAATTTTAATAATTCTTTCAGCTTCAGAAAAATTTCCATACTTTGCTGAAAGCCTTAGTTTTGGTTCAAGTACTCTAAGCTTCTGTAATATGTTTTCTGGTAATTTCTGTTTCATAATTTTAGGATAACGCCCGCAGTCACCAGCCGCGAGGTACGAGCGGTCAGGTGAACTGCGATGTTGGGTTGTCCCCTTGCAATATCTCAGGGGTAAAGTCCATGAATTCAATATCATTCGGTATGGATGTGTCAGCATACCAGATCTTGTCAACATCATTCGGTGGTCCACTGGGGTATGCTATTTGGATCGAATATAGAATTTTCCCTTCGTTCATTAGAGCAATATCGTCATTTTCAATAAGAAGCACCGTCGTTTTGTCCGGGCTATGGTATTTTGCGAGTTTCTTCGCTTTTCTGTCGAAATGTTTCCGAATACGGACAGGGAGAGTATCGTCCTTAGGCGCAAATCGAGCGAAAAATATTCCTGGACGTCTGTCACTTGCCTTCCTAACACGAAGACGGAATGGGATCCCATGAACATCTTCGAGAACGCTTCGCCCATCATTTAAGCGTGGTGACTCGTTAATTATCCAAGTCTTTAGATTTTGGCGAATAGTCGCCCAATCCTGCCCTTTTGTCACGGCGTCATACTCGATAGTGATGTTAAGGCAGAACGGAATCAATACGGAGAGTTCTTTTTCAATCCCACCAACTGCTTGTATAAACCAATCAGAATCTCGGCGTTGATTCGGAAGCGTGTCAATGCTGGTGTGCTCGATCGCAAAACATCCGGCAATCGCGTCAATGTCCGAGGTCTTCCGATTCTCTTTATCGGGCAACCGATCAACTTTAAGGTCGGGAAAACCAGCTTTCCGCAGATAAGCTACGAAAGCATTTATGACATCCTGATCATTCATGAAGTATTACCTTTTTTATGAGTGCAACCCAACGCCTCGCATAACCGGATGACAAAAGGTGCAAAGCGAAGCGGCGCAGCTTTTGTCAGTCCGTGTTGATGCGTTTGTGTACGCCCGGCATGGGCGTGAACTTATGGGGTGAAAGTCCCCTATACGTGAACCCTGTTAATATATTACATATTAGCAAAAGTATTAGCCGAAGGCAAGGAAAGTATTAGCCGAAGGCAAGGGCGGAATCGTGAGGTTCTGTCTGAAGGGCTGGAGCAAAGCGGAAGGCGAGCCGCAGGCGAGAGCGACTGAAAAGGAGCGGCAAGCCGGAGTGCAAAGCTATGAGCCGACGAACAGAAACAGCATACAAGGCCAAGTCTCTGGGTGAGTTAGCACAACATAACGAAGCTCAGCGGTTCAGGAGATATGGTAAATGCTGCGGTTGTGTAGCAAAAGTTCATGCTCTTATCCGGGGAGATCTGTTTGACATGCGGCTTTTGATTTTTCATTCTACCATCCGGTGAAATGACCGGCAGGGGCGACCGGTTTACCAAGCCCCGGCAATATCGTGAGAGCATCCAGCCTGATATCGAGAGACTAAACAAAGGGGAGCGATTGCAGGATGGTGAGAGATGAGCGCCAGATGGCAGCGCTTTATGGGGCAACTCATAAGGTGATTGGGCAGAAGTCAGCAGAGGCCATATTAGCCAAATGCCTGCTTTAATCGGCAGGACATGGTGAAGATGGTTACCAGCCAAAGTATGATTGTACCTATCATCTATTTACTCGCTCGATCCCATATTTCTTTAATGCTATTTCATTGTGATTTATGGTAGTCGAGATCCGCTTTACAAGCTTGAATGAATGTATCAGCATTGTGTAAAAATTCACTCAGATCAGGCATATCGCCTCCGGGGACTAATATTTCAAACTTCTTCAGGTTATCAATTGGCTCACGGCAAAGCCGGATAAATTCAGACTCAGAGATATTGGAATTCATAGCATGCGATAAGGTACATTTCACTCGCACTGCATCAGTAATGATCTGTCTGAGCTTCTCCTCCGGCTTTATCCCTTTTTCTATAACAATTTTCACATTGTTAAAATTGTCCTCATTTTGAATAAAACGCCGACCTGTTTCGTTTGAAGGTAATTCCGAAAAGACCGTATTGACCACAGCAGCCACTAAAGGAGCAGCGTAGTCTTTACCAAAGTTGGCCTCACATTCTGGTAAGAGGTAGTACATGAGTCCGACCTTTACCATGTCAACACCATTCATGGCGTCTTTATACATTTTCTTTTTCGAGCCGAGCAGACGATCTAAAAGTCCCATGACGCCTCCTATCCTTTATAACTTCAGTTGCCTAACAAGATATTATATGGTTTCCGGTGAATTCCTGAAACTATATAGCCTTCACAAGCATTTTGTTATTTTTTGAGATTTTTCTAACCGGATATCATCACATATAAATGTTATCCGGAAAACCGTAAAATCCCGCAAAATAAAAATTCCTCATGAAATAAGGGAACTCACAAATACCACCAAAAAATGTTTAAGACTCAGATTTGCTGTTAATTGCCATTACCGATGGTCGTTCAAAATTTAATAATGATTCAGGTTTCGTTTACCAGTCCTAAGATTTTCGGCACTTTGAAACCTTCCTTTGATAACAGTAGTTCAAACCGTAACCATTAAGTGTAAAGAAATAAATCAATGATATTAGCTATTGCTGACTTATTTCTTGATTTTAATCATTTATTAATATTGTATCTCTGATTCCTTCGTTTATAAGTTTGTATCGTCAAGAATAGAACAGCTAAATCTTTTTTTAATTCATAGTTTCGGGTTCCGGGCCTGTAAATCAAAAAGCCCCATTTCTTCGGTGATANAGCCCCATCCTTCATATCACCGAAGAAATGGGGCTTTATTTTTTTGTAATCCAATGATTGGTCACCTGATCCTCCTGTTTGAGGTTGAAGAACCCTGTAGCCCCGTATAAGCGGGATCTTCGCTTCCGCTTCGACAATCTACAGGGAATCTTCGACCGTAAGGAAGTTAGCCGTTTTTAGATTCGCTCGCTAACCCCGCAGCCCCGTATAAGCGGGATCTTCGCTTACGCTTCGACAAGCTGTGGGGAATGCGCTCGCTATTGCAGTTCAAAAAACAGACCTAAATAAATCTAAGTCACTATATATTAAGTGAATATACAAGTCAATTTAATTTGTTATCTTTTCAATGAGTTATCACTATTGTTCAGCCAATCCATTAATATACAATGGCTAACTTGAGCTGCGAGAGTGTCTTTTTTTTGCCCGTTGGGGGTGTGGTTTTTCTCCCTGGAAGGCCGGGGAGACTTTCTTTCTGCGGCGAGTCATGCGCTTTTTCTTTGAAAAGACCGGTTTAGGCATGGTGAGCCATTCTTCCTCCGGCTCGATGCAATCCAGCTTGCGGTCAATGAACTTCTCGATGGCGGGAATGTAGAAGGAATCATCCTCATCAGCGAAGCTGACCGAAGTGCCGGTAGCGCCGGCCCGGCCGGTTCGCCCGATCCGGTGCACGTAATCTTCAGGATCATGCGGCAGCGTGAAATTGATAACATGATCCATGCCTTCGATGTGAATGCCGCGTCCGGCTACATCCGTTGCTACCAGTACCCGTATCTTTCCGGCTTTGAATTTATCAAGGCGTTGAATCCGTTTTTTCTGTGGAACATCACCGGAAAGCTTGGAGCAGTTTATTCCGTGGCGGGTCAGCATCTCCGTTAGACGTGTCACCTCGTCGCGCCTGTTGCAGAAAACCAGAACCCGTTCAATGTTCTGTTTGTCGATGATGTTAAAAAGGAGTGCAAATTTTTTGCTGGATGTCACGATGTAAACGATCTGTTCCACGGTTTCCACAGCGACCTGTTCCGGTTCGATCTCTATGGTTACGGGATTTCTGGTCCATTGAGAGGCGAGACGGGTAATCTGCCCGGTAAGCGTTGCGCTGAAAAGCATCGTCTGGCGCTTGTGTTTTCCCGGTGTGCTGTTGATGATCTTTCGGACGTCCGGGATAAAACCCATATCGAGCATCCTGTCAGCCTCGTCGATGATTAGTACCTCGGTCTTGTTAAGGGTAATGTCGCGGTTGCGCTTAAAATCGAGCAGCCTGCCGGGCGTTGCCACAATGATATCCACTGGACCGGCGCCCAGCTCCTTTTTTTGCTTTACATAATTCATACCACCGAACACGGGTACTATTTTCAGACCACAGTACTTGGAAAGCTGGCGAGCTTCATCGGAGATCTGGAGCACCAGCTCCCGGGTAGGGGCAAGGATCAATATTCGGGGTGTGCCTGGTTTTTGTTTTATCTGGAGGGGATTTTTCAGTATCCGGTTGATTACAGTAATCAGAAATGCGGCAGTTTTTCCAGTACCGGTTTGAGCCCTGCCGCTGGCATCTTTGCCGGACAGGGTGCTGGGAAGAATTTCAGCCTGTATAGGTGTACAGTACTCGAAGCCCAGGTCGAATATGGAATGAAGCAGAGGGTTGGGAAGATCGAAATCGTGAAATCGGATCCTGCCTTCTACCGGTGGAACCTTGAACTGTGAAACGTCCCACCTGTCATCCACTGCAGAACCAACGGATGCTGCCGGCGCATCCTCGCTCCGGCGGTTTTTCTTCACTTTTTTCCAGGGGGACAGCCTGTGAAATGAACGGCTTTCCCGATCAGGACGCAACAACCCGGACTTTGGTTTAGCGGTGGATTTGTTCCCTTTCGGGAGTTTCTTTTTCATCAGGGCTTATATACCACACAACATCAATCATGGTAAACAGTTAATAAGAACGATGCGGTACATCAATTTATAAGGGAGAAATATATAACACAGTAAACTATTAAACTTGATTCATGCGGGGGATATGTTATTCGAATTGCATGCCGAGAAAATCTCGAATAGAGATAAACTCGTAAAAAAGGTTGCAATCGGAAAAAAACAACTTATCTTTTAGAGCACTCCTTCGAGACACGGAGATGCCGACAAGGTAAAAAAATAAAAGGAGATAAAAATAATGACTGACTATTTTGATGTTACTCTTTACAGTGGCGGACATAAGGGAGCCGAGGCCGAGTTCGGAAAGCTTGCAGAGTCCTGGGGGATTCAGGAGGTTAACTTTTCGTTCGAGGGACACAATATCGAACGTACCAGGGGTGTCCGGGTGCTGAGTCCGGAAGAACTTGACAAGGGGGATGTCAGCATGGAAATAGTCTCTGCCCGCATGGGACGGAATTATTCAAAGGCTGAAAAAATACGGAAGGTCATACAGTCTATTTTTCACATGGTCAACAATGGCTACTACGTGATAGCGGTCGGATGGATACAGTCAGATGACACCGTCAAAGGAGGAACCGGTTGGGGCGTTGAGCTTGCAAAACTCTTTAACCGTCCAGTCAACGTATATGACCAAGAACGCAAAACATGGTTCTCAT
>NKAJ01001254.1_pt1 | contig 10664 bp, 7 predicted proteins | sample 1556001 | NCBI WGS metagenome assembly NKAJ01 (sample SAMN06204642, study PRJNA360343) | marine sediment metagenome | isolation source: Jiulong cold seep at northern South China Sea | place: China: South China Sea, Jiulong cold seep | collected 2013-06 | reverse complement strand
CCGTCAATGGTTCCGCAATCCTCCTCTGTTATGGTGGCGTCCTGAGCAACATCAACCAGACGCCGGGTGAGGTAGCCGGAGTTAGCGGTCTTAAGGGCCGTGTCTGCCAAACCCTTCCGTGCCCCATGAGTGGAGACAAAATACTCCAGCACACTCAAGCCCTCACGAAAGTTTGCCTGAATTGGAGTCTCTATGATCTCACCTGACGGTTTAGCCATCAGGCCGCGCATTCCTGCAAGCTGCCTGATCTGGTCNGCTGGATAATCTCACCACCCTCCAACAAATGCCCAATCTCTATGCCGTCAATGGTTCCGCAATCCTCCTCTGTTATGGTGGCGTCCTGAGCAACATCAACCAGACGCCGGGTGAGGTAGCCGGAGTTAGCGGTCTTAAGGGCCGTGTCTGCCAAACCCTTCCGTGCCCCATGAGTGGAGACAAAATACTCCAGCACACTCAAGCCCTCACGAAAGTTTGCCTGAATTGGAGTCTCTATGATCTCACCTGACGGTTTAGCCATCAGGCCGCGCATTCCTGCAAGCTGCCTGATCTGGTCCTTACTGCCCCTGGCGCCTGAATCAGCCATAATAAAAATAGGATTGAAACTGGGGGCGGATACCGCCTTTCCGTCAGCCCCACGGTGGTATTCTACTGAGATACCCTCCATCATCTCCTTCGCCACCTCATCGGTGGCCCTGGTCCATATGTCAATCACCTTGTTGTACTGTTCTCCGTCAGTAATAAGACCCTCAGAGTACTGATGCTGGACCTCTGCCACCTCTTTCTGGGCTTTTTCAAGAATTTCCTCCTTTTGCACCGGAACCATCATATGGTTTATGCCAACGGAAATCCCGGCCAGAGTGGCGAAGCGATATCCCATGTCCTTGAGGCGATCCGCCAAAATTACTGTCTTCTTGGCCCCTGCTTTGCGGTAACTCTCATTAATGAGTCCGGCAAGGTCCTTCTTGCGCATGGTCTTATTAATAATAGAAAAAGGCACCTCCTCAGGTAGAATGTCCGAGAGGATCACCCGGCCCACAGTGGTCTCTGTCAGCTCGCCTCGAATCCTGACCTTAATCCTGGCCTGTAGATGAACAACACCCGCCTCCCACGCAAGTAGCACCTCTTCCCTGGAACCAAATATCTTGCCTTCACCCTTTGCATTTAACCTGTCCCTGGTCATATAATATATACCAAGGACTATATCCTGAGTAGCCATGATAATAGGCTCTCCATGGGCAGGAGAAAGCAGGTTGTTGGTTGACATCATGAGTACCCTTGCTTCTGTCTGGGCCTCTACTGACAGGGGAACATGGACTGCCATCTGGTCCCCATCGAAATNGAGAGGATCACCCGGCCCACAGTAGTCTCTGTCAGCTCGCCTCGAATCCTGACCTTAATCCTGGCCTGTAGATGAACAACACCCGCCTCCCACGCAAGTAGTACCTCTTCCCTGGAACCAAATACCTTGCCTTCACCCTTTGCATTTAACCTGTCCCTGGTCATGTAATATATGCCAAGGACTATATCCTGAGTAGCCATGATGATAGGCTCTCCATGGGCAGGAGAAAGCAGGTTGTTGGTTGACATCATGAGCACCCTTGCTTCTGTCTGGGCCTCTACTGACAGGGGGACATGGACTGCCATCTGGTCCCCATCGAAATCCGCATTGTATGCAACGCACACCAAAGGATGGAGCTGAATGGCCTTACCTTCAATGAGTATGGGCTCAAAGGCCTGAATACCCAAACGGTGTAGAGTAGGAGCACGATTCAGCAAAACAGGATGCTCCCTTACAACTTCATCAAGGGCATCCCATACCTCTGAGGCCTCCTTTTCCACCATCTTCTTTGCACTCTTGATAGTGGTAACAAGCCCCTTTTCTTCGAGCTTATTGTAAATAAAGGGCTTAAAGAGCTCTATTGCCATCCGCTTTGGCAGACCGCACTGATGAAGCCTGAGTTCCGGACCTACTACAATGACCGAACGTCCTGAGTAATCGACCCTCTTTCCAAGGAGGNNGGATGGAGCTGAATGGCCTTACCTTCAATGAGTATGGGCTCAAAGGCCTGAATACCCAAACGGTGTAAAGTGGGAGCACGATTCAACAAAATAGGATGCTCCCTTACAACCTCATCAAGGGCATCCCATACCTCCGGGGCCTCCTTTTCCACCATTTTTTTTGCACTCTTGATAGTGGTAACAAGCCCCTTTTCTTCGAGCTTATTGTAAATAAAGGGCTTAAAGAGCTCTATTGCCATCCGCTTTGGCAGACCGCACTGATGAAGCCTGAGTTCCGGACCTACTACAATGACCGAACGTCCTGAGTAATCGACCCTCTTTCCAAGGAGGTTTTGACGAAAACGCCCCTGCTTGCCCTTCAGCATATCTGATAATGATTTCAAAGGACGTTTGTTCGGCCCTGTAACTACCCGGCCCCTCCGGCCATTATCAAAAAGGACATCCACTGCCTCCTGGAGCATCCTTTTTTCATTACGGATGATGATGTCCGGGGCGTCCAGCTCTTTAAGCTTCTTGAGTCGATTATTCCGATTGATGACCCTGCGATAAAGGTCATTGAGGTCCGATGTGGCAAATCGCCCTCCATCCAGGGGGACCAGAGGTCTCAGATCCGGAGGAAGGACCGGAATAACGCTTAGAATCATCCATTCAGGCTGGTTACCTGAATCACGAAAGGCCTCAATGACCCTCAGTCGCTTGCCAAGCTTTTTTCTTTTGGCTTCTGAACGGGTCTTGATCATCTCTCCCCGGAGTTCCACGGACAGGGCATCCAGATCGAGACGTTTTAACATCAAATGTATTGCTTCCGCCCCTATATCTACCTNCATTCAGGCTGGTTACCTGAATCACGAAAGGCCTCAATGACCCTCAGTCGCTTGCCGAGCTTCTTCCTTTTGGCTTCTGAACGGGTCTTGAGCATCTCTCCACGGAGTTCCACGGACAGGGCATCCAGATCGAGACGCTTTAACATCAAATGTATTGCTTCCGCTCCTATATCTACCTCAAACTTATCGCCGAATTGCTCCTCATTCTTGAAATAGGCCTCATCGGACATAAGAGTGCCCACAGGGATGTCCGGCATCTCCGATTCGATCACTATGTGTGACTCAAAGTACAGGACCCTTTCGAGCTCTTTCAAACTCAAATCCAAAAGAGCGCCGATTTTGCTGGGAAGGCTCTTTAAAAACCATATATGAGCTACCGGAGCTGCCAGGGAAATGTGGGCCATCCGCTCCCGCCGGACTTTTGACTGGATGACCTCAACTCCGCATTTTTCGCAGATGACGCCCCGGTGCTTCATGCGCTTGTACTTTCCGCACAGGCACTCATAATCCTTTACAGGGCCAAAAATCTTTGCACAAAAAAGGCCTTCCCGTTCCGGCTTAAAGGTCCGGTAATTGATCGTCTCAGGCTGCTTTACCTCTCCATTTGACCTCCCGAGAATTTTCTCAGGAGAGGCCAGAGAAATCCTGACTGATTTAAAGCTTAAAGGATCTTTTGGCTTTGTAAAAAGAGAAAGAAGATCTTCCATTCAGTAAAACCCCCGTATCACTCCTGCAACTCTACATCCATACACAAACCCTGAAGTTCCTTCACCAGGACATTAAAGGACTCGGGAAGACCCGCCTCAAGAAAATTGTTGCCCTTGACGATCTTTTCATACATCCTGGATCTTCCGACTACATCGTCGGACTTGACTGTCAGGAACTCCTGAAGAGAATAAGCAGCGCCGTAGGCCTCCATGGCCCACACCTCCATCTCACCCAATCGCTGCCCCCCAAACTGGGCCTTTCCTCCAAGGGGCTGCTGCGTGACCAGAGAATATGGACCTGTAGAGCGGGCATGTATCTTATCATCCACTAAGTGGTGAAGTTTCAATACATACATGACCCCGACAGTGACCGGCTCGGCTATAGCCTCTCCCGTATAGCCATCGTAAAGAATCACCTCGCCAAGTTCTGATTGTCCTGATTCTACCAGGAGCTTGCGGATCTGTTCCTCATCTGCTCCGTCAAACACCGGAGATGCAACCGGTACACCCTGTTCAAGGCTCANTAGGCCTCCATGGCCCACACCTCCATCTCACCCAATCGCTGCCCCCCAAACTGGGCCTTTCCTCCAAGGGGCTGCTGCGTGACCAGAGAATATGGACCTGTAGAGCGGGCATGTATCTTATCATCCACTAAGTGGTGAAGTTTCAATACATACATGACCCCGACAGTGACCGGCTCGGCTATAGCCTCTCCAGTATAACCATCGTAAAGAATCACCTCGCCAAGTTCTGATTGTCCTGACTCTACCAGGAGCTTGCGGATCTGGTCCTCATGTGCTCCGTCAAACACCGGAGTTGCAACCGGTACGCCCTGTTCAAGGCTCAAGGCAAGATTTCGCAACTGTTCGTCATCCATGCCGCTTATCAAGGCATTCAGCTCGTCTTGCGAATAGATATTGGCCATTCTTTTCTTGATCTTGTCGATCTTATAATCTTTTGCCAACTCAGCCAGTTGTGCCCCGAGATTTTTTGCAGCCCAACCCAGATGGATCTCCAAAAGCTGACCCACATTCATCCGTGAAGGTACGCCCAGGGGATTCAAAACAATGTCAACCGGAGTACCGTCTGCGAAATATGGCATATCCTCTATCGGCACGATATTAGAAACCACACCTTTGTTGCCATGACGCCCGGCCATCTTGTCACCTACAGCCAGCTTCCGCTTCATTGCCACACAGACTCTGACCATCTTAATCACACCTGGCGGAAGGTCATCCCCCTTCTTCAGACGCTCAATTTTACCCTCAAAGTATGTGGTTATTCGTTGGACCTCACCCTCATACCAGGACAGCACATCACTCACTACAGGAATCAGGCTCCTGCGACCCTCCAGCATGAGATCTCCCAAACGATGGATAGGTATCTTCCAGAGCATATCACTTGTAATCTCATCCCCAGCCTCAAGATAGACCTTGCCCTTACTGTCTATTATAGAAACCGATGCCTTCTGCCCCCCGAGATGACTCTCCAGCTTTTTAAGAGCAGTCCGACGAATCACATTGATCTCGTCCACCTGATCCTTAAGTACACGTGCTATTTCAATGTCCTCAATGGCCTGGATCCGTTCGTCTTTTTCCACACCTCTGCGGCAAAAAACCTTAGCATCTATCACCACACCATGGATTCCCGGCGGCACCCTGAGAGATGTATCCTTTACGTCTCCTGCCTTCTCACCAAAGATGGCCCGAAGGAGCTTCTCCTCGGGAGTAAGCTGGGTCTCTCCCTTTGGTGTAACCTTGCCTACAAGTATGTCTCCGGACTTAACCTCTGCCCCTATACGTATTATGCCGCTGTCGTCCAGATCACTGAGGGCGTCTTCCCCTACATTAGGTATGTCGCGGGTTATCTCCTCCTTACCCAGCTTAGTGTCCCTGGCCTCCAACTCAAATTCCTCAATATGTATCGATGTGTAAACATCTTCTTTGACCAGACGTTCACTCACGACCATTGCATCTTCAAAATTGTAGCCTCGCCAAGGCATAAAAGCCACTACAACATTCTTACCTAATGCCAGTTCTCCATTGTCAGTAGATGGACCATCTGCAAGAACGTCTCCTTTTTTAAATTTCTGCCCTGGAATCACTATTGGTCTTTGATTGAGTGTTGTTGTCTGATTGGATTTCTGGTACTTGGTGAATTTATGTATCTCGACCTCTACCGGTAGTTCCTTGGACTCATCCTCATCGTAAACCACTACCAAGCGTGTAGCATCGACGTCTTCAATATATCCGTCCCTTTTTGCAATTACAGTCACACCGGAATCCATGGCCACTATTTTCTCCATCCCGGTACCAACGAGCGGAGCCTCTGAAACCAGCAGAGGAACTGCCTGCCGCTGCATGTTGGAACCCATCAAGGCCCTGTTTGCATCATCATTTTCCAGAAATGGTATAAGACCTGCGGAAACACTGACCAACTGGTTGGGGGCCACGTCTATGGCAGTAACCTCCTCTGCCGGGACAATAACGAACTCGCCCATTCTCCTGGCACCAACATTGTCATCAATAATATATCCGTCATCATCAAGACTGACTGTTGCCTGTGCGATAGTCTCCTTTTCATCTTCAATAGCAGTCATATAGGCCACTTTCCCTGTAGTCCTGCGGTCCTCAACCTTACGGTAAGGAGTCTCCACAAAACCATACCTGTTTATTCTGGCAAAGGAACTCAGAGAAACTATCAGTCCGATATTTGGACCTTCAGGTGTTTCAATGGGACAAATCCTCCCATAATGAGTGGGATGTACATCTCGCACCTCAAAGCCGGCCCTCTCCCTGGACAGGCCACCCGGCCCCAAAGCAGATAACCTTCGCTTGTGAGTGATTTCTGCCAGCGCATTGGTCTGATCCATGAACTGGGAAAGCTGACTGGAGCCGAAAAACTCCTTGATGACAGAAGTAACGGGTTTAGGGTTTACCAAATCATTAGGCATTAACGCCTCAACTTCCTGAAGGGTCATTCTCTCTTTGATAGCCCGCTCCATCCGGACCAGTCCGACCCTGTACTGATTCTCTATAAGCTCACCCACTGATCTGACCCGGCGGTTGCCCAGATGATCTATGTCATCTACCGGCCCCTGCCGATCCTTTAAACGGACCAACTCCCTCACAGTTTCCATTATGTCCTCAGTCGTAAGGACTTTCAGGGAAAGAAGCAAATCCATGCCCAGCCTCTGATTGATCTTATAACGGCCTACCTCTGAAAGGTCATAGGTGCCGGGGTTGAAAAAAAGAGAATTAAAAAACTTCTCAGCCACCTCGGGTATCGGGGGACTACCGGGACGGAGCCTCCGGAAAACCTCTATAATGGCCTCTTCCTGATTCTGTGTCTTGTCCTGACATAACGTGTCCCTTATGGAAGAACTTACCTTGATGCCATCGATAAACAGGACCTGCAACTCTGTGATTCCACTCTCCCTCAAAAGCGCCAAATCCTTTTTCGTGACCGGAGAGTTCATGGGAATCAACACCTCCCCGGTTTCAGGATTTACCACATCAAGGGCTGCGATCTTTTCTATTAGATCATCTTCTTCAACAGGTACCATGATGACACCTGATTCCTCAAACTTCTTCATCATGGTCCGGGAAAACTTGCGATTCTTGCGTAAAAGGATATCGCCTGTATCGGGATTCACCACGTCCAGAGTAGCCTTCTGGCCTAACATGGTCTCTGTATTCACCCTGCGATACAGAAATTTACCATCAATTACATACGTATCCCAGTTATAAAAAATACTTAGCAAATCTTCAGTGCTGTAGCCCATGGCTTTCAGCAACACTGTTACAGGGAATTTCCGCCTGCGATCTATCCGGACATGCAAGATGTCTTTGGGATCAAACTCTAAGTCTATCCAGGAACCACGGACCGGGATGACTCTGGCTGAGTAAAGCAATTTCCCACTGGCATGTGTCTTTCCCTTGTCGTGGTCAAAAAACACCCCTGGAGAACGCTGAAGCTGGCTGACCACTACTCGCTCAGTACCATTAATAATAAAGGTGCCGGTTCTGGTCATAAGGGGAATTGCGCCAAAGTAAATCTGCTGTTCCTTGATATCCCGTATACTTTGTACTCCGCTTTCTTTATCTACGTCATAAGAAAGGAGTCGAGCCACCATCTTCACCGGCGACTCATAGGTCACGCCACGGGAAAGACATTCTTCCTCAGAGTATTTGGGCTCACCTATAGAATATTGAACAAATTCAATAGAAGATGCACCTGTGAAATCCGTTATCGGAAAGACGCTTTGAAATGCTGCCTGAATCCCCACATCCTCTCTGGCTTCCGGAGCCACATCTTTTTGCAAAAACTTGGCGTAGGAACGCTGCTGCATCTCGATTAAGTTTGGAATATCAATGACTTTTTTTACACGACCAAAATTCTTTCTCACGGGTAGTGCTTGATTTTTTGTCATAGAGTACTGCCTCGGGGTAGCGTTTTTCGTTGCACATTATTGACAATTGGGGAAAACCTGAAATGTATGGGCGGGGTTTATCCACGCCCATACAAGATGATCGAGCGGCAACCGGCATTGAATGCGCAATTTTTTATATCGTTGTGAATATTTCCTGGTTATTTTATCTCTACCTTTGCGCCGACACTCTCGACCTGTTCCTTTATCTTCTCGGCCTCGTCTTTGGAAACACCTTCTTTGATGGGTTTAGGCGCGCTCTCAACCAGATCTTTAGCTTCCTTAAGGCCCAAGCTTGTTACGGCCCTGACCTCCTTGATTACCTTGATCTTCTGGTCGCCGAATTCTACTAGGACAACATCGAACTCTGTCTGTTCCTCAGCAGGGGCACCGCCCCCTTCACCGGCAACTGCACCGCCGGCCGCTACTGCGACCGGCGCCGCTGCACTTACACCAAACTTATCCTCCAACTCCTTGACTAGCTCAGAGAGTTCAAGCACTGTCATATTAGAAATAAATTCGATTACATCCTCTTTGGAAATAGTCATTTCAGTCTCCTTATTAACTATCTATGATTCCGCTGAAAAAACCCAATCTGCGGCGCACTATAAATGTTAAATGTTAAATTTTGAATGTTGAATTAAGGTATATGTTTTTTAAACGTTCTTCCACAATTCAGCATTTAGCATTCACAATTCAGCATTATCTATAAATAAANATCTGCGGCGTTGCATAAGAGCTGAAAGCCTGAAGCTGAAAGGGGTTGATTACGATCGCCCTTTGAGCTTTGAGCTTTGAGCCTTGAGCTGATTTCGGCGCCTTGCATCTCGGGCTTTTTGATTTGAGCAGAACCACTTATTCAATTGTCATCATTTTTCTGATCTTCAATTGCCCTTAAGGCATAGAGCAGCTTTCGCGGTATACCTGACAGGGCCCTGACAAGACCTGTAGGAACAGCGACAAAAACTGTGAGCAGCTTTGCAAGCAGAACCTCCCGGCTTGGCAGTTCTGACAAGGCCTGGATTTGGGCAACGTCAATGAATTTTCCATTCAAAACGCCGCTACGGATCTCAAGGATCTCACTCTTCTTTGCGAACTCCACCAAAACCTTGGCCATAGACACTGGATCTTCAGAGGCAAAGGCCACGGCATTAGGGCCTAAAAACTGATCTAAAAGCACTTCTGCCGACGTGCCCTTTATGGCCCTTTTAAAAAGAGTATTTTTTGATACCTTGAACTCGGCACCTGACTCCCTGAGCTTCCTTCGAAGTNCTCACTCTTCTTTGCGAACTCCACCAAAACCTTAGCCATAGACACTGGATCTTCATGGGCAAAGGCCACGGCATTGGGGCCTAAAAACTGATCTGAAAGCACTTCTGCCGACGTGCCGTTTATGGCCCTTTTAAAAAGAGTATTTTTTGATACCTTGAACTCGGCACCTGACTCCCTGAGCTTCCTTCGAAGTTCATTGGCACCAGCAACGTCGAGACCTGAAAACCGAGTCATAATTACAGCTTCAGACCTGAAAAACTTCTCGTGCAGATCCTCAACTATGGTCTCTTTTTCCTTAAGCTTTAAAGCCAAATTTCTCCCCCCTTTCTACCATAGGCAGTTATTTTTTACTGCCAAAGGCAGAGGTCTCACCTATCTAGGTAGGTAGAGCTAAGTGCCGGACCAGCTCTATTAAACACATAAGGCGTACCTACTGTCTCTGACTAATGAGCAGACATGGAAATGTTGAATGCTGAATGTTGAATTATGAATTGTGGAAAAAAATATAATCCATTACCTTAATTCAACATTCAGCATTCAAAATTCAACATTATATTATTTATGAAGTNTTTTTCCTTAAGCTTTAAAGCCAAATTTCTCCCCCCTTTCTACCATAGGCAGTTATTTTTTACTGCCAAAGGCAGAGGTCTCACCTATCTAGGTAGGTAGAGCTAAGTGCCGGACCAGCTCTATTAAACACATAAGGCGTACCTACTGTCTCTGACTAATGAGCAGACATGGAAATGTTGAATGCTGAATGTTGAATTATGAATTGTGGAAAAAAATATAATCCATTACCTTAATTCAACATTCAGCATTCAAAATTCAACATTATTATTTAGGAAGCGACTGCTTTAACTTCAGCGGGATCCACCTTCACTCCTGGTCCCATTGTAGTGGACAGTGCAACGCTCCGCACATAGGCCCCCTTGCTTGTAGAAGGCTTTATACGGAGTAATGTCTCAGCAAGCGATGCGAAATTCTCCTTGATTTTATTGGAACCAAAGGAAACCTTGCCCAAGGGAACATGGACAACCCCACCCTTGTCTACCCGGAAATCCACCTTTCCTGCTTTTATCTCATTAACCGCCCTGGCAACATCAAAGGTGACGGTTCCGGTCTTGGCATTCGGCATCATACCCCTTGGGCCGAGAATCTTGCCGATCCTACCCACCGTTGACATCATATCGGGAGTGGCAACAACTTTATCAAAATCAAGCCAACCCCCTTTTATCTTTTCTATCGCATCCTCGGCCCCAACATAGTCGGCGCCAGCATCTTCAGCCTCTTTGGCTTTTTCACCCTTAGCAATTGCCAGGACCCTTTGAGTGCGTCCCGTACCATGAGGAAGGACAACGGAGCTTCTCACATTCTGGTCTGCCTTCCTGGGATCGACCCCCAGGACTATGGCTA
>NKAJ01001751.1_pt2 | contig 10710 bp, 8 predicted proteins | sample 1556001 | NCBI WGS metagenome assembly NKAJ01 (sample SAMN06204642, study PRJNA360343) | marine sediment metagenome | isolation source: Jiulong cold seep at northern South China Sea | place: China: South China Sea, Jiulong cold seep | collected 2013-06 | reverse complement strand
CTCCCATACTTAAAGGTGCAAGGCCCAAGGCGCACGGCACATGGCACATGGTTAAAAAAAATTTGAATCTAATTCAGCCTTATGCCTTGTACCCTGTGCTTTGCGCCTTTTTCCTGTGTCATTTCTCACAGCTTGTTTGTGTCATATGACTCAATTCGGCTTCAAGTCATAATCCGGCAATTCAGGCTACGAATACTTTATTAATATAATACCAAATTTTTAAATAATTTATTTTCTTCAACACGATTGGCATGCTCCTTGCTTTATAGATGGGTGTTCCTTTCAAATGATTGGGTAGGTGTCCATACTTGCAATCAAACCCATTTCAAACAAGGACATCTTAGCCGTAAAGCCGCGCTATCTTGCTCGGCAAAAAATTGTCAATACTTCGCGATAGATCGCAAGGGGGAAAGCAGTAAATTTCATTATAAGCTTTAATTGTTACTATGCAGCTTTATCTCTGTTACGTTGAAAAGAATCCGCTGGACCAAAAGCATTATGGCTTCCGGAAACATTGGATTATACCCATTCTGATTGTAATGCTTTTGGCTTTATCCTCGTTGAGTCCTTCCGTTTTTGCGGCTGATCAGGTATTTGTACCCGGAGCCTACATTATCGACATGGGCCGAAGCCCTCAAACCGTTGCGAATGGATTAAAACCCTATGGGCTCATCTATGATCTTATGAGAAATGCACAGGTACCTGTGTACTGGGCGATTAGACCCGGCAAGCTCAAAGATGGTGTCGATTTCACAGCCGACGGTAAGGATTGCCGTGGCGGCTCAATTATCATATCCGCAGAGTTTGCAGCAGATGCGATCGCTACAATTAATCAGGGCGGCGGATTCATCTGGGCCGCCTGCCACGCTGTAAGCGCTCTGGAGAACGTTGATGATCCCGGTGATCCGGATACCGATCCGGACATGAACTTTTTATCCGAGCATAGCTTGGTGCTATGGGGAGATCACGGCGACGGCACGCCGCCTTATCTTTACAACGACAGCGATCATCCGATTATGCAATTTCAGGGTACCTACAAAATTTGCAGGGTTAATTCGATGTCCGTTCACGATAACATGCTTATATAACATATTATTTCATAGATTCATATGGCACATATTTTGCTCCTTAATTCTAATAGGTAATAATGGAAAACCCTCCTGACGGCTTGTGGAGAGCAGGGAGGAAAAATTGTTAGAAATAAAGATCTGACCCCAAATGACAGACAAAAATAACTTATCTTTGCGATGGACAAGGCCATTGATTCTGGCTTTCTTGCTTGTCTCCGGGTCTTGCGGATTGATCTATGAAATCCTCTGGATGAAGATGCTCACCCTGGTGATCGGCAACACGGTCTTTTCCATCACTACCGTGCTGACCGCTTTTATGGGCGGGCTGGCCCTGGGGAGTTTTCTGGCCGGGAGGTTTATTGATAAAATCAAGGATCCCTTGAGGACTTACGGCATTCTGGAGGGGGGTATCGGTGCGTATGCGCTGCTCCTGCCTCTTTTCATTGCAGGGACGGAGCCTCTATTCCGGATCATCTATCAGAGCATTGACCCGTCTTTCTATGCCTTTAGCCTCCTGCGTTTTTTTGTTTGTGGAATCATCCTGCTTGTTCCCACCACCTTGATGGGAGCGACCCTTCCGGTTCTCAGCAAATATTTCGTAGAAAGACCAACACATCTTGGCTGGACCGTTGGCATGCTATACGGAGTGAACACATTTGGAGCCGTGTTGGGCTCCTTTGCCGCAGGGTTCGTTCTCATTCCGATCCTGGGAATAACCTGGACAATCTATGGTGCCGCTCTGATCAACCTCTCGATTGCCGCCAGCGTGTTCATTCTCTGCAAGAAGAGTGTGCAAGCGGAACATTGCGAAAGCAAAGAGAGGCTCAAGCGTAAAAAGCAGAAGAGGGAAAGAGTAGAAGAGGTCGTTCAGGAAGGCTGGGGGGCCATCACATTGGTTGTCATGTTGGGGATCGGAGTCTCCGGCATTGCCGCAATGATCTATCAGATTGCCTGGACAAGGGTGCTGTCCCTTTCTATTGGCTCTTCTGTCTATGCATTCAGCCTGATTGTCACGGCCTTTATCTCTGGCCTGGCTTTAGGAAGTCTCATAATCTCTAAATTCATTGACCGGAGAAGGGACATGGTCCTGGGGTTGGCCCTCACGCAAGGTGCCATAGGGCTGTCTGCCCTTCTGATCGTCCCTGTCCTTGGCAGGCTGCCGATCTATATCGCCGAACGCGTACTCTATTCTTCCAATTCCTTTAAGTACGTCCATTTTGCAGAGTTTGCCATTATCTTCGGTCTCATCCTGATCCCCACATTCATGATGGGGGCCGCGGTCCCCATGGCAATAAAGATCTGCACCACGGATGTCAGGCGTGTTGGGAGGTTCTTTGGCAATGTGTATGCGGTGAATACCCTCGGTGCGATCATCGGATCTTTCATCGCAGGTTTTTTCCTGATTCCATGGTTGGGTGCGCAAAATAGCATTTTGATCGCTGTGGCGATGAATATAACCGCTGCGGGCATAATCCTTCTTTACGCTCCAACCCTTTCTCTGTCCAGACGCTTTGCAGGAGCGCTGGTGACTGCCGCGATAGCTCTGCTGGTATGGTTCCCGATTTCCACATGGGATGCAACTATCCTCACCAGCGGCCCTTACCTTTACTTTGACCGATACAGAGATACTTCAGCCTCAAAGAGGATCGATCTTGAGGTGGCAATGAAAGAGGGGCGTCAACTCCTTTTCTTCAAGGAGGGCCTTCATACCGTTGTTTCCGTGGAAAAAACCTCTGAAGGGGATCTAGCGCTGGAGATAAACGGCAAGACAGATGCTACGGCCAGGGATGACGCCGCGACCCAATTGATGCTTGGGCACCTGCCGTTGTTGCTTCATCAAGGTGCAGAGAATGTCCTTGTTATCGGGCTGGGGAGCGGGATGACCTTGGGAGCGGTGGCGCAGCATCCAGTGAAGGCAGTGGATGTGGTCGAAATAGAGGCGGCTGTGGTGGATGCCAGTAAATATTTCCAGGATTTCACCGGTGACTCGCTTAACGATCCCAGGGTCAACCTCATTGTGGCCGACGGGCGCAATCATCTTGCTCTCACTAGCCGGCAATACGACGTGATCATCTCAGAACCTTCCAATCCCTGGATCTCAGGGATGGCAAATCTCTTTACCCGAGAGTTTTTCGAGCTGGCAAAACAGCGCCTCCGGATGGGCGGGGTGATGTGTCAGTGGGTGCACGCCTATTCAATGTCCTCTGTTGATTTCAAGACTATCGTGCGCACCTTTCACGCCGTTTTTCCAATTGTTACGGTGTGGGAGGCCGATCTGGGGGCCGATTACCTTCTTATAGGATCCCCACAAGATTTGAATATGGACTACGAGATGCTCAGGAACCGCCTGGGTTTCGAGCGGATTAAAGCCGATTTGAGGAAAATGAATGTCACGGACCTTGCCTCGTTCATAGGTAAGCTTCTCATGGCTGATGAGGCGATCGCCCAGTACACAAAGGGAGCGCCCCTCCACACCGATGACAATGCCCTGTTAGAGTATTCCGCACCCAAAGCCCTGCTCAAGGGCCGGTCTACAGCGCTTCTGGGAGAGCTCTATCAATATAGATCGGATCCGGCGAATATGCTGCGGTCTTTGGGCTGGACCGAACTCGCCGCATGGATTGAGAATGACTCGCCCGAGATGTTTCAGGCCAAGAAGGAAGTCGTGGGTGGATTTATCAGTTATGCAAAAGGGCCGGTACAAGATGCGATCAAGAGGTTTGAAGATGTGCTTGCACTAAATCCCAACGATTATGACGCGACCTATTTGCTTGCAAGGCTCTACTTTGAGATCGGAGAGCGCTCCATGGGTGCACAGCGCCTGGCCAAGGCAACCAGACCCTACGAAAAAAGCATAAAGGCCATAGACAACTTTATCACAGGTGAGAGGGCACTGTTATCTCATCACTTCGATTTAGAGGTGATTTATGCCAAGGCTAATCTTGATCTGGGGATCATGGCCCTCAAGGCAAACCGCCTGAAACAGGCCGCAGAGGCATTTCAAAGATCCGTGTCAGGAGAAGTGCGGTACGCCCAAGCACACAACAATCTGGGTGTTGTCTATGAACGCATGGGCAAATACGACGGGGCGGTGAATCAGTACCAACGGGCAATCGACATGAACCCGAGCCTTGTTTCAGCACGCATGAATACTGGCAATATCCGCCTTCGGCAGAAAAAATACAAGGAGCCTATCGAAAGCTATCGTCAGGTCCAAAAGCTGAGACCAAACTTTGCGATCACGAACTACAATCTGGGCGTTGCCTATTTCAAGAAGAATCAATGGGCAAAGGCCGAGAAGGAGTTTATGCAAGCCCTGGCGTTAAATCCAGATCTTTCAGAAGCACAAAGAAGCCTGGACCTTGTTCGCAAAAAAATGAAATGAGGATAAGATGAAAATAGAAGTAAACATAGAGAAGGGATGAACACATTCATGAACCTGAACAGGAAACTTATATTCCTGGCCGGTTTCCTATTTCTGTCTCTAAGCCTTTTTGGATTTGTGGCGCCCGTTGAAGCGCAAACGATCTCCTCGGAGGCCAATCAGAGCTTTACGGTGGGTGATACGGCTACCGATATCAGTACGATCACGATCACCGATGACGTGGTGACGCGGACGATAAAGGCGAACAAAGATATCCGGATCCGCATCCCTTCGACCTTCAACATGACCTGGGATACCAGTATTACCACGGTGACTATTGGAGGCGGGGCCTCAGGCAAGGTGAATACCACCTTGAAAAACTATGAGGATGGGAACAAGACCCTGGTCATCGATGTGGCGAATGACTTTGCAGCGGGTGACCAGATCACCGTATCCGGTGCGAAGTTTGCCGACTTCGGTGTTCCGTCTTCGGCCGACAATCTGGAGTTGGACGTGGATGATGATCAGGTGGGCGATGCCACCGATGACAAGACTATCGTCATTTTACCTTCTTCTGCAGATATTATTGTGGTCAAGTCGTTTCAGACCTTCTCAGATCCCTATAATGGCGAAACCAACCCCAAGGCGATACCGGGGGGTGTTATGCTGTACACCATTATCGCCACGAACCAGGGAGCGGGCGCCACCGATGCCAACACCGTAGTCCTTACCGATCCGATCCCGGCAAATACCGCCCTCTTTGTGGGTGACATCGACGGTCCCGGACCTGCTACCGGTCCGGTTCTCTTTACAGATGGAACGCCTCCAGATGACAGCGGTCTCTCTTACACCTTTACCAGTCTCGACTCCCTGACGGNGCACCACGTATACCTACATTCCCGTACCCGATGCCGATGGGTTCGACACCAATGTAACACACCTGCGCATCAATCCCAAAGGCACGTTTAATGCGGCAAGCGGAGGGGATATCCCCACCTTCGAGGTCAAATTCAAGGTAAGGGTGGAATGAGATAACCCTAAGGCGCAAGGCGCGAGCCACAAAGGAAAGCATGAGGAGATGTTATGCAGAAACACTCCAATCGGAGTCTTGAACAATTATCGGTTTGACTTTCTGCCATTCTTTAGTGGCGTGTGCTGTATGCCATAAATCATAGTTTTTTTGGAGATTTAACCATAGATCCGGGGTCGTATTTAGAGCCTTTGATAACCGCAAGGCCATCTCGGGAGTGATCGATTTGTGCTCATTTACAATACTGGCTGAGAAAGCGGGACATCCTATATTGCCCTTGTCACCAGATGGATTTCCCCACACCAGCCTCACCTACGACCCCCACGACCTGGCCCGATCCGGATCGAGCTTTCTCGAAGGCGTCTTTGAGGCCTTCTGCCTCCCTCGTCCGGCCGACGAATCTTGTGAGACCCTTGGCAGCAGCAGCTTCTATTCTCGTTGCGACCTCACTGGCCTCCACGAGCTCGTAGACCTCCTGGGATTCCTCTTTTCCTTTCACCTGGAACTTACCCAAAGGCCTAAAATCAAAGAAATCCCTGGCCAGCCTGTAAGTGCTAGCGGTCCCCAGGATGGTGCTAGGCCTGGCCATGCTCTCCATCCTGGCTGCCAGATTGGTGGTATCTCCAACGGCGGTATAGTCCATCCGCAGATCATCCCCGATGGAGCCCACCACCACTGGCCCTGAGTTAAGACCCACCCGCATCCTGAATGCCAGTCCCAATCTCTTCTCCAAATTATCACTGTATCCTTCAAGGGCTCTCTGTATTGCAAGGGCCGCGTGGCAGGCTCTTTGAGCATGGTCCTCATGCGCCACAGGAGCGCCAAAAAGTGCCATAATCCCATCACCCGTAAATTGGTTGATCGTCCCCTCATACCTGTGGATCTCATCCATCAGGATCTTGAAGCAACCATCCATGATCTGATGGACTTCCTCAGGATCAAGCTTTTCAGACATGGATGTGTAGTTAGCCACATCAGCGAAGAGAACCGTCACCAACTTTCGCTCACCCTCGACAGAACTCCGTGTAGTAAGGATTTTGTCTGCTAGGTGTTTCGGCGTGTAAGACTGGGGTTGATCGTAGTCAACTGGAGGAGCTTCTTTGGGTCTTCCCAGGTCATGGCCGCATTCATTGCAGAATTTGCTGCCAAGCGGATTCACCTTCCCGCATTCAGGGTCTGGAGTGTCCTGTTTTTTGTCACCTTCGTTAGAGCCGTTGGCTGGTTCCTGGTTTTCACACTGTCGTTTTGGTCGCTTGATTTTTGTTGTTTTGCTGATGTCCATGTAACGGCTTCGGCACGTCTGCTCTTTAAGGTCTTATGAATCCTCGCAATGGTAGCCGCCAGTTTTCGAGCGCCCAGATCCGTCTCCTGATCCCCCTGAGAGAGCATAAGTTTCAGCATGGCTGTTTCGTCCATATCCGTCAGGGCAGGAATTCCATCGCGGCCTATTATGGCCTTGAGACCGGTGCCAGAGGGGAAAAACGCATTTAGGATGACTCATCTCATCATGTTCACCAGACGCGAACTGATCTTTATTTGGACGCCCACCTACTGACCATGTCACGCACCGATTGCTGATCAAACTTGAAGCGGAACTGCACAAAAGGGCCTTTGGCAGTAAAGCTCCCTTTCGAAAAATCTTCATCCTCAAAGCCAAGGAAATTGTAGCCCACACTCACCCAGGTATTTTGCACAATATTGTATCCGAGTGAAACGCCGGTGCCGTAATCAAACTGATCCGCGTTCCAGGAGTGAAGCACACTCCCTCGGACCCCGATATCCCACTTCTCGGTTAGGTCATACCGGGCTTCTAGCCCTACAAGATCTGTAAAACCGCTGTATTGATCGCCATCGATCGTGTCCTGCACATATTTTGTCCCGTATTGAAATGCGATCTGGGTTTTCCAGTTGAGCTTATAGTTGGCGTTCAGGTTGTTCACAATCCGCCAGTTGTCAAAATCAAAGTCGCGGCTCTCTTCTTCCTCGAATATAAAGTCCAACCGGTCCAAGACTATCCACGAGGTGTTTCTCGGTCTGTAGGCCAGTCCCAGTCGGATGTTCCCATCGGTCGTATCCGCGCCTGCCTCGGCTTCGGTTCTGAAGATTTGAATACCGGCGGATAACCCAAGACCCTCCCTCGGCTCCCCATAAATACCGCTATAAAGCCCCCACTTGTCTTCGGTCTCGGAATCGCGATACTCCCCGCGCCAGGTCCAGGACCACTTCGCCGCCCGGTAGGTTGTGCCCAGTGACACGGCTGCAAAATCATCTTTTTCGCCGGATGCCGGCGGTACGTTTGTATTAAAAATGTAAAATCCTGAGTTTCGCGCCGTCCAGCTGCTATCGAATCCGCCGTCGACACTCCACTTCTCATCGATTTGCCAGGTTTGCTTTAATCCTAAATTTGCAAAAACCCGGGCACCGTTTTCATTATAATCCTGCCCAACCGACGTCCCCACTTGTCCGCCGCTCCATGGGGTTGCCTTCATACCGAGCCGGGTGCCGAAGGTGTCCTGGGTCGAATCACTGAATGTAAACTCCTGTTCGGCAAAAAGGGTCACAGAATCGCTTAGTTTGTAATCCGCGCCGAGGACCGTACGGGTTGGAAAATCCACGTTTTCGTTATCCCACAGAGACAGTGCTTGGTCGGCTCTTAATTGCAGGCGTTTATCAAAGAAAAAAAGGCCGCCGCCGGCCGTAATCTGGTTGGATGTTNTTATCAAAGAAAAAAAGGCTGCCGCCGGCCGTAATCTGGTCGGATGTTCGGTTGCTGCCGTCTCCGAGATGGTCGTTGGCATGCAGAAACCCGCTGCGCAGCGAGAACCGATCCTTCCTATATTTTACAGAGGCTTCGGCGACGTCCCGTTTAGCGTCGGTAACCAGGTTGTATTGGCGATAGGCCAGTACGCCAACGGACATATCCTGGGTGAAGCGATAGGATGCTTCTCCCCCGAGCTTACGCGTCCCGGACTCACTGCCGTTTTGTTGACCAAGACCAAAATCCTCCTGCTGCTCACGCGCATACAACGAGCCGTCAAGTTTCTCCGAGCGATGGGCCAATTCAACAAGATAGGCATTGCCTTTTTCGTCGTCGCCAAAATTTTCTGTACGGGTGGTCGCTGCTTCGGCCCGAAGCCGAGTGTTTTTCCCGATGCTAAAGGTCGCATCCAGACCGTAAAGATCACCATCTGCACTAACCTGGTCTTCGTGTACATAGGTTGCACCAACTTCAGCCTTTTGATCAAAGAATTTTACCACCCCCCGCCCCCCATAGTTGTAAGTGTCGTTGGCTGAATCATCCGTCTCGTAATCGACCACGATAAAAATAGGGTTCAGGTTCTCATCTTTGCTGTAAATGGGTTCTTTGAAGTACAAGGTGCCTTCATAATAGTCGATGTTGTAATCGATAAAACGGCTCAGCTTTTGTGAAGAGTCAATCACTTCGCTGCGAAATCGATCCCTGGTTTCGATCACGACTTTTTCGGAGTTTATGACAATATTTTTTTGCGACAGCCGATACAAGCCGGAAGTACCGTCACCGCGGATCTCATCCCTGACAAACGCTTGGTCAGTATCACTGACAAACAAATTGTATCCATAGTTATTCTTATGCAATTCAGATTTCAGCCCGGTTAAACTGCGGCTGTAGCGTGACAATTCGGTAGCCGTCAGTCCCGTATTGTAGTCCCCGAACATAGCGTAGAACTGGTCGCGCTCAATTTTCACATACACTTTTTTCGTACTCGCCGCTTCATAGTTCTGTTGCGATCCGTCCCCATAAATGGTGTAATACGTATCCGGGTTAATGGTTTGAAACAGCCCGTCTCCCACGGTTTGCTTTTCCGTATCATACGCCAGCGTGAGCAACCATTTGCCTTTTATTTTGCCTTTGGCAAAAAAGNGGCAAAAAAGGCCACACGCCCATCATCGTAGTACTTATCGTCAACATCGGCATCGGCCAGGTTTTGCATGTTGCCTGAAACCGTATTATACCCCACCGTCCCCTCAGCCAGTCCCACCAAAATCCAGTCGCGCTCTTCGGGTTGCAGCCATATGCGCAGCTCCTGATCACCCTGGTTAAAATAAAATTTCACCACCGCTTCCCCGGTTTGAGAGGTGGCCTGCAACTTAATCAACGCGATGCCATCTTTTCCGATCGTGTAATGGGGTTTATTCTTGTTCAATCCGGACAGGGGGTTTTTCTGAAATGCTTCGATCTCCTGATAGGAGGTATAGGGAGGATCTACGGTAAATTCGCCGATGACGTCTTCACGGGCTGGATAGCCGTCCTTGTCTGTTAAGCGCACAGCTATTAATGGTGTCTCTTTACCATTTGCTACAAGATTGCACTTTTCGTTAACCAGCTCGGCGTGCACGGGAGGTCCGGAGTAATGCACCATGCGCTGCAGACGGTTCTTCTCGTTTCCGTTGCCATCGAATACAATGAGCTCAAAGTGATTGTCGCCTTCATGAAGGTCAACACCTGTCCAGCGGCTAACGGCTGCCGTTCCGGCCTTATTTTTGCTCATTCCCTCAAAATTTAGCGGATTGACCTCTTCACCATCCAACAAGAGCTGTAGTTTGTCCTTGGGGTGATGTTTAATGGCTAGTTTGAGGCTGGGAATCGGGGGATTATGGTCTGTCTCCGGCGACAGCCACTCTAAACCGGGTTTAGCAGCCTCAAGCCATGCATTGTCATAGTCCGGTGCCGCCTTTGGAATCTTTTTATCGGCCTGGGTCGTTTCCCACTTCTCACCGGGCCGGAGGCCTGTAGTTTCAACCCTTACACGGTCTCGATCTTTTAACATCTGAAAGGCAGTATGGCGGTCAACTTTCTGGGTTAGGNAGGCAGTATTGCGGTCAACTTTCTGGGTTAGGATTCTCACGGTCACCCGCCGGTTCATGGCTCGGTCCTCGGCGGCCGCATTGCCGGCCACCGGCTCATCCGGACCCTTGCCGCGTACGGTGACTTGTGAAGGAGCAAGATTCAGAGCTTCCGTGAGATATCGCCCGACACGGTGGGCACGCGCCTCGGAAAGGGTGTAGTTATCAGCGTAAATGTGCATGCTCTGCTCTCGGATGGGAACGGCATCACTGTGGCCGGTCACCTCAATATGGTTGACCTTCAAATCTTTCAAATCCATGACGAACCGGTCGAGCATGTCTTTATCTTTTCGATTGAGTTGTGCGCTGAATGAATCGAATTTCGGGTATAGAACAATTTCCGGTTGATCTTTGACATCGGT
>NKAJ01000521.1_pt2 | contig 10735 bp, 18 predicted proteins | sample 1556001 | NCBI WGS metagenome assembly NKAJ01 (sample SAMN06204642, study PRJNA360343) | marine sediment metagenome | isolation source: Jiulong cold seep at northern South China Sea | place: China: South China Sea, Jiulong cold seep | collected 2013-06 | reverse complement strand
AAGTTGGTGAAAAATTAGCTAAAAGAATAGAATTGTTGAAAAATAACTGGAACCATAGTGAAAGTCCAGAATTTATTCTCAATTTAGTAAAAAGAAAAGAAAAGATACAATAATGCACCGAACAGAAATTGAACAAACCCTGGACGATCTTTACGAAACAGATGGAGTTGATGCGTGTATTGTATATCGTATTGATGGTATTCCTATTACAGTCAGGACACCGCTTGACAGTGCAATTCTGGAAGTTATGTTCTGGCTTGAAAAACAGATCAAACACGTACTAANTAGTAAAAAGAAAAGAAAAGATACAATAATGCACCGAACAGAAATCGAACAAACCCTGGACGATCTTTACGAAACAGATGGAGTTGATGCGTGTATAGTATATCGAATTGATGGTATTCCTATAACAGTCAGGACACCGCCTGACAGTGCAATTCTTGAAGTTATGTTCTGGCTTGAAAAACAGATCAAACACGTACTAAGAAATATGAACAAAGAAGGTTTAAAGGCAACTACATTTGATTTTAAGAATTACCAAATTCACATTACACCTACATCCAGATCAACAATATTAACTACCATTATTGACCCCGATGCTCATCAACAACTAATTTCAATAGAAATTGCACGAGCAAGATCAATTATACATAGATGTGTTTCATAATGAAAGAAGTTTCTTATTGCTAATTATTTTCNAAGGTTTAAAGGCAACTACATTTGATTTTAAGAATTACCAAATTCACATTACACCTTCATCCAAATCAACAGTATTAGCTACTATTATTGACCCCGATGCTCATCAACAACTAATTTCAATAGAAATTGCTAGAGCAAAATCAATTATACACAGATGTGTTTCATAATGAAAGAAGTTTCTTATTGTCAATTATTTTTTCAGTTGAAACTTTGATCTTCACCTTAATATTCTTAAATTCTGGAATACCATCCGTTGTTTCACCAGAAACCAAAGCGTTTGACCAGGGGCTATTAACCATAAATCCTATTCCTTTTTGTTCCTCTCTTGGTGAAAATACAGCCTTAACAACTATACTGCCCCATTTTGACGTGAGTTTGACATTCGCACCATCTTGAATACCCATACGCTTCATTTCAGCAGTATCCAGCACTATCACAGCAGATAGTCGTTCACACTCCTCGCCGTTACGGTCCNAATACCCATACGCTTCATTTCAGCAGTATCCAGCACTATCACAGCAGATAGTCGTTTACACTCCTCGCCGTTACGGTCCTCTTCACAAGCAGAGGACTGAAACACATCCCTATAGGTAACAACTGTTATATCATATTCAGGGGCCCTTATGAACTTACCAACATCCACTGCCATCATCCAACCTCCTCTATGATTCGTCTAATTATCATCTCATCAGACATGTTATCTCCCTGAACTAGAGATGTGATATCCATGGTCTTACCGTCCATACGTACTGCAGTCCCTCCCACTTCAATTCCGGATGTACTGCAGGGAATGGTCACATCTGCAACCAGGGATGTCAGGTTCATGCAGGGATCTACCAGTACGAGAGGAATATCTTNCCAACCTCCTCTATGATTCGTCTAATTATCATCTCATCAGACATGTTATCTCCCTGAACTAGAGATGTGATATCCATGGTCTTACCGTCCATACGTACTGCAGTCCCTCCCACTTCAATTCCAGATGTACTGCAGGGAATGGTCACATCTGCAACCAGGGATGTCAGGTTCATGCAAGGATCTATAAGTACAAGAGGAATATCTTTCAACCGTCTTGAAATGGATGCAGGAAGACTTGCAAGTGGGTCTGACCCCACCACCAAAATTGCATCTGCACCGCTTTTTATCTGCTCGATCACAGAGTACTGCACGCCAGATACCGCCTCCCCTTCATCGAATTTTACACGATAAATATGTCCGGTCTTCTCATGCAAATTATGATTAAAACCCAGCATATTGAAATGACCTGCCATCGGAATCAATGAAAAACTGGAAAACTGGTTCAATGCACTCATAAATTCTGACAGCAGGGCAATATCTTCCTTAATAGAATAAACCAGCCCTAATCCTGCAAATATCACACCGAACTCAGCTTTCTTCAATATAGCAGCCAGTTCAAGTATACGTTTAACATCATAGTCAAAAGATAATTTGGGTACACGTCCAGACAGTGCATCTATCAGACCCCGCATGAACTCGGCATCCCCCTGAGGAGGTATCTTGTGAAACCCATCCTTACATATCTTTGCAGTTCTGGACTGCCAGACATCTATTGAGATTGCGGTCCTGTCTTCTTCATATCCCCGCTGCCTTAATTCACCCCTTGGAAAATATGAATATTTGGACATATGCCTGGGATGGGAACTCATAGGGTCAGCACCCCAGAAGACCATAACATCAGCTTTTTCCCTCACTTCATCCAATGTGCACGTTGGAATTGTACCATTGAGTATTTCGTTTATGGTAATACCCTGGCAGAAGGATGATGTGGAATCAATAACACCCCCTAATGTACGGGCCAGTTCGATACCTGCCATCTGGGCTTCATTTGTGGAATTGCTCCACCCATAGAGCAAAGGATTTTTCGCTTCCTTTAATATCCGGGCGGCTTCTTTAATAGCATCATCAATATCGGCTTTTACACCATTTACTGTAGAAATAGCCTTATCTTTACATCCAAAAATCCGGGCTCTGCCTTTTATGCAGGCATGCTCAACCTGCTCAATTCTGTTATCACCTATGCTTACCTGGATATCCTCACAAAGCAGTGCGCATCCGGTACAGGTCCATGTAACCATTTCTGTCATAAATAAGCCTCATCCAACTTACACAAATTCAATTGCTTCAGTTGGGCATGGGTCAATACATGCCCTACAAAGTATCTTATCCTTGCCAAACCGCCGGCATTCCTTCACATTGGCTGCTTTCACTTTACCGTCAATCACCCTGAATATGACTTTATCGTTAGTTGGACCTAATCCCCTGCCTGAACCATGTGGGTCATTAGCCACATTTACAGGGCAGGCAACCACGCAGTTCCCGCACCCGGAACAGAGTTCTTCATGTATGATAAGTCCGGTCTCTTCTGCACCTTCCAATGGTTTTAGAATTTCTTCCAGTTTCTGCTTTGAATCGCTGTACTTCTCCTCATTCATTAATGGCGGGCATTCAGTAAACCGTTTGGTGCCTGAGAGCAGTGCAACACCAAATGCCATGCAGGTTGATTCCCCACATTCCTTGCAGTTGGTTTTAGGCAGTAATTGATATATTTCCATTGCATTTGTCATTGTGTAATCCCGAATTAAAGATGAAACTATACAGTGTATATGTGAATTATATGAAGTTATTTGGAGTTATGTTATAGTATGGAATACTAATAAAAACTTCCTGCAACTTGTAAATTCGAGTTGTAAATAAATATCAAAAAAAGAAAAAAGAAAGAATAAACCGGTGTTTTCACACCAGTTTATTGATTGGATGGTTTGGATCCAGTACTTCCATACCCAAATCGCGACAAGTTTCAGCCAGCATGATATCCACCAGCGCAACTGCCGGGAATACTGACCTAACGTTCTCGATAGGACCATACAGCAGGCAATCTGCACCTACTACCTGGGATACAAGGTTGGTTCCAATATCTGTGGGCATATAGGCTTCTTTGTGTTCCTTCTTGAACTTCTTGAGCCAATCCCATGCAGATGCCATGTTATGGAAACCGCCGCCTGTAGGCAGTCCCAGGTGTCCTTTTACAGTCATGATAGACCGAANCCGGGAATACTGACCTAACATTCTCGATAGGACCATACAGCAGGCAATCTGCACCTACTATCTGGGATACAAGGTTGGTTCCAATGTCTGTGGGCATATAGGCTTCTTTGTGTTCTTTCTTGAACTTTTTGAGCCAATCCCATGCAGATGCCATGTTATGGAAACCGCCGCCTGTAGGCAGCCCCAGGTGTCCTTTTACAGCCATGATAGACCGAATGGTTGCACCAGAGCCAGCACCGGGTGGCATGGCTGCTACATCAACANCCGCCAACTTCAAGGATATCCATTTTACCTTTCACACTGGGGTCAGTAGCATTGAATGCCAGTACAATGGCTGCATNAATTTCCAGCATACCTTTAGCCTGGCCTGTACCGCCAACTTCAAGGATATCCATTTTACCTTTCACACTGGGGTCAGTAGCATTGAATGCCAGCACAATGGCTGCATCCAGGTCGCTATCCCTCNTCCAGGTCGCTTTCCCTGACTGCTGCAATCTCTTCATCATTGACACTGGCATTGATTGAGTTGTGTATTGCCCTGTCTGCCACGCCAATCTCTGTACAGTACGNCCAACTTCAAGGATATCCATTTTACCTTTCACACTGGGGTCAGTAGCATTGAATGCCAGCACAATGGCTGCATCCAGGTCGCTATCCCTCACTGCTGCAATCTCTTCATCATTGACACTGGCATTGATAGAGTTGTGTATTGCCCTGTCTGCTACGCCAATCTCTGTACAGTACTNTTTTACAGTCATGATAGACCGAATGGTCGCACCAGAGCCAGCACCGGGTGGCATGGCTGCTACATCAACAATAGGACGGGTTATACCACAATCCTTGGCAATTTCCAGCATACCTTTAGCCTGGCCTGTACCGCCAACTTCAAGGATATCCATTTTACCTTTCACACTGGGGTCAGTAGCATTGAATGCCAGCACAATGGCTGCATCCAGGTCGCTATCCCTCACTGCTGCAATCTCTTCATCATTGACACTGGCATTGATAGAGTTGTGTATTGCCCTGTCTGCTACGCCAATCTCTGTACAGTACGCTGCTGCTGCAGCACGTACGTCACCAGCTGATGAATCTATCAGGAATGCAGTTTTATTATCCACTTCAACGAACCAGTCTATAAATTTCTTAATAGCTTCTGGTGTTTCGCCTACTATCTGGTTGATATATGGTACACCTGTCACGTCCCCCATTTCTTGCTGGGTTGTCCATAATCCATCAGCCGCATCTCTATCAAATATACCTTTATCTTCATCGCTCACGATTTTGTGCTTGCCATAGAACATGGTACTAATGAGGACAGTTGGATATTGCCCTGGCTGTCCTCCCATCTTTACGCCGCCAAAATCAAAAACTTCTTGTTCTTTATCAAATCTGAACATCTATTATCACCTCATAACAATATTCTTATTACTGCTGACAAAAGGGACTCGCCCTCTTGTAATTGAACTGTGGTTGCGGGAGTTAATCCCAATGTGGTCACTATCAATAGATATATTACCACAAGAATAAGTCCAATACACATGCCGTACAGTATTCCAATGTCTCTGCCCAGTCGTTTACCGACTCTCTGCTGCATCTCGCTGTTTGTGAATTCTATCTTTTCATCAATGAGGTCAAGTTTCTTGATGACCTCCTGATAATCTGATGCATCCACTATAATCTCAGGAACCTTATTTTCAGCCATGTTAGATGCCTCCACTGCAAACAATGGGCAGTCCTATCATTATGACCGCAAATAGAAATCCAATGACAAGACCTTGGAAGCCAGCAGCAACTCCAGAATCCAGTTTTTGGTTCCTGGCAATAAGCTGTCCCTTGTACCTGATACTCTCAAGAAGTTTATCAAAATTACCGGCACCTGGTGGTTTTACCACCATGGGAACTCCTGTTCCGTAGACATACTCGTCTGAGTCTTCAGCCATTTTATACACCTCCCATGATGAGTAATCCAAGAATTCCAAGTGTCAGGGTTAGCCCCATCATTACTCCTTCGATCTTACCGGAATAGACACCTGATGCAAATTTATTCAGGTTGCCTATATCAATCGTCGCACCCTCTACATCACGAATCCTTGACTGTNCTGTCCCTTGTACCTGATACTCTCAAGAAGTTTATCAAAATTACCGGCACCTGGTGGTTTTACCACCATGGGAACTCCTGTTCCGTAGACATACTCGTCTGAGTCTTCAGCCATTTTATACACCTCCCATGATGAGTAATCCAAGAATTCCAAGTGTCAGGGTTAGCCCCATCATTACTCCTTCGATCTTACCGGAATAGACACCTGATGCAAATTTATTCAGGTTGCCTATATCAGTTGTCGCACCCTCTACATCACGAATCCTTGACTGTATGAGAGCAACCTCTGCTGCCATTGGTCTAACGCCTTCGAATTCTTCTTCACCTTCACCTTCTTCAGTGATTTCAATTACCATTGGTTCAGCATCAAAGGCACCAGGGTCTTTACCAGCAAGTTCCTTTATCTTGGCAGATATTTGTCCCTGGTCTTCTGTGTTGATTAAGTCAATACATTCGACCTGTTCCTGGAACCGGTCGAATGTATTGACTTAATCAACACAGAAGACNATGAGAGCAACCTCTGCTGCCATTGGTCTGATGCCTTCGAATTCTTCTTCACCTTCACCTTCTTCAGTGATTTCAATTACCATCGGTTCAGCATCAAAGGCACCTGGGTCTTTACCAGCAAGTTCCTTTATCTTGGCAGATATTTGTCCCTGGTCTTCTGTATTGATTAAGTCAATACATTCGACCTGTTCCTGGAACCTGGCAATTGCTTCCTCGGTCAGATTCTCGATATAAGGAATTGCTCCCACTGCATCGATGATCCTGTTCTCCTTGGTACCATTTGCATGTATCTTTAATATGGCATCTCCGGTAAGGTGACCTTTAACCTCAGAACCGGCAACCAGAAGGAATCTGATATTTGGATTTGAGATGATATTGGCCACAAGCTTTTCAATGCCGATATTCTCAGTCTTGCATGGACCTGTAATGGAAGCCCCTGCTTCAAGATGAGGTTCTGCCGAAAGATGGGAACCCAACGTGGTCACAGCAACCGGATTATTGGGGTCGGCGATCTCGTATTCACCCTTCATGACAGGCCATCCAACTGATGGTTCTCTTTTATCAGCCATTTATAAGCCTCCTAATTTCAATAATACGGCAAACAGGGTCATCAGTATAAGACCTCCAATGAAGCCGTAGAATATGTTCGTCCATACACCTGCAGTCACTGCTGCTTTCTCCCGACCCGGGAATGTTGCCAGTAGAGGTTTATCCGGACCCAATGAGTTCATCATGTCGGTTACAATTAAGTCCAGTTCGTCCACCACTGTTGATATGTGGTCCAGAGAATACTCAAGTGTATCATCTTTTTCCTCTGCCATAATACCTGACATTGGTTCCAGTATCAGATGGAATTCAGGCGCAACTCTTATGTGGCTCATTCTAATTCCTCCTCAGTTGGCAGTAAACCTGTACCTGTAACCAGGTATGAATCACGATGGGTATTTTTCATGAACTTCTTGAAATATACCACCCAGATTACTAAGCCTACTATTATGGTCAAAGCACCAGACATAGCGTCCATACTTTCAACTGCCAGAGATGCAAATCCAACAAGTGCCATGATAAGCGCTCCCTTTGAAACTGCAACCCCAAGAGTCCTGTCCTGTTTTTCGTCAGGACCGAGGCAGGCATTGAATGGATGTAATATTGTCATCGCACCACCAATAAAGACCAGTGCAATGAATCCTGTCTCAACTACTGCCGGCATTATAGCAATTATATCAAAACTTCCTGCAATAGCTGTTGACAGGCCGATCATGACAAGTGATCCTGCACCTGCAATCTCAACCATGGATTTTTCCATGATTGGGATGTTCATCATCAGTATCTTGTTAGACATAAGACCAATAAGAAGTCCAATTATGGCTGCTATAATGAATGATATGATCGGGCCTGCAATGGTTGGAATTGCATATACTTCGGGTAAAGTCAATCCGNCCAATTATGGCTGCTATAATGAATGATATGATCGGGCCTGCAATGGTTGGAATTGCTGCAACTTCAGGCAAGGTGAGGCCANAGGCCGATCATGACAAGTGATCCTGCACCTGCAATCTCAACCATGGATTTTTCCATGATTGGGATGTTCATCATCAGTATCTTGTTAGACATAAGACCAATAAGAAGTCCAATTATGGCTGCTATAATGAATGATATGATCGGGCCTGCAATGGTTGGAATTGCATATACTTCGGGTAAAGTCAATCCGAACATGGTTGCTACAATACCCATACCGAGTGCCACCATACCAATTGAAGGTACACCGGTACCCAGACCGTAACTACATACACGTCGTACGGCATCCGCACCCCAGACTGCTCCAAATATTGCACCTATGCCGCCCAGGAACGAGAATATTGTTGTATCCATTGCCTGGTTAAGCATTGTAAGGTATATTCCGGCAAGTCCTCCAACTGCACCGAGAATAATGATCTGATTTGGGTTAAGTACCCTNACAATACCCATACCGAGTGCCACCATACCAATTGAAGGTACACCGGTACCCAGACCATAACTACAGACACGTCGTACTGCATCCGCACCCCAGACTGCTCCAAATATTGCGCCTATGCCGCCCAGGAACGAGAATATTGTTGTATCCATGGCCTGGTTAAGCATTGTAAGGTATATTCCGGCAAGTCCGCCAACTGCACCGAGAATAATGACCTGATTCGGGTTAAGTACCCCTCCTGCGGGTCCTCCTGCTGCTGTTGACATTAAACAACACCTCCCATGATGGGTACTGCAATAATAGCACACAATAGTGAAGCTATCAGGCAGGAAATAATTGCTTTTGGTACTCTCTTGAACTTGGGATCATGGAAACCTTCGATTGTACCACCTATATTATAAGAAGCCAGTACTGCATTCACGTAGAACACTCCGGTAGCAAAGATACCTGCTAGAGCTACGACAGCCATATTTGATGGGTCACTAACTATTTCCATTAACTGGACATAGATCAATGAACCGCCTAAACCTCCGAGCAAACCACCGATGGTGCCGCTCACAAAACTGACTGTAGGAACTCCGTGTCCTTCTGTGCCCCTTGATACATATAAGTCCTGCACATCACCGGTAATGGGGTCTTTCTTGACCTTTGCAGATACTGGTGGTACACCTACTCCATAGACATAAACTAACTGACCAATGAACATTGTCACAGTTATCATGATCATTGCACCTATTGCTCCTGATGCAATCACCAGCATGAAATCCGAATTCGTGAATATACCATCAATTGCCAGGTGGTGATACATGTATCCAGCACTGATAAGTCCTGTCAGACCTGAACCGGCAGCCAACTGTACCGTACCTGTACCTACACCGGTTGCCTGGGCCATAGCCGCTGGGGCACCGCCCACAGGTATAAAGTGCACACCTAAACCAATGAGAACTCCTCCCAATGTAATAAGTATGATTGTTATTGGGTCAATCATGCTATTTCAACTCCATCTTCATCCTTGTATGGTCCGTATGCCTTCCTTGCTTTGACCTCAACCATCCTATTGGCAAGAATCAGTATCAAAACAATTATCAGACCGGCGATTATTGTATTCATTCCTTCGAACACTGTCGTTCTCCAGTTATCAAGGAATACTGTCATACCAAGGGCAAGTCCTGTCAGGGGACCTCCATACTTCGCACACGCCCAGACATTATCAATACCATTACGAAGACCTGCTTCGCCCTTTCTCACTATGTTACCTGAGAATGCAGCATTTAATCCGCATCCGAAAGGCTGGTTCTGGAACTCACGTTCTGCTCCGTAGTGTACATCACCAGTTGATGAACCTATTGCACCAGCGGCAATTCCCCAAAGGAATGCCAAAAGCGGCAGTGGGAAAGGATGTCCCATAAAGTGGTCCATTATGTATGAAAATGCTACAATACAAAATATTGCGATATATCCATGTGCCATTATTGACGGGACATGTCCGATGACCATGTCCATATAAACCGGCTGTTTAAATCTTTTCTGACTTGCTGTCCGCCCCATGTGGGCGGTCACAGCGAATAATCCCAGGATTATTGCGGCTACAAATGAGCCGATTGCGATAGCAAAAAATATTGACATTTCTTTTGCCATTAAAACGCTGGCCACCGTTGCTCCGGAAGCACACCAAAGCCCGTAAGCTGGTGGTTCACCGGATATGGCCTTGTTAAAGATCCTATGTGGAAAATTCATTTGAGCGGCAAGTTGCACCTGTGAGTTCGGATTACTCTGAGAGCCGACATCAGACTCAAGGTCTTCAGCCGCACCGGCAATAGTGGCCAGTGCTCCGGTTAGTGCAACAATGCCCAGGTCCATTACTATTGGATCAACCATTGTTCTATCCATCCTCCTTTACTTTATATAAATATGAATAATGAAATCAAATCACATTGTAACTCAATCACATCACCATTTATGTCCAAAAACTAGTGTGGACTAGTTTATATTGGATTGCCAGATACCACATATAAAGTTTTCTAAATTAACAGGCGTGAACGAGTTGAGGGAAAATAGTCTCAATGTATGATTAGCATAAAAAGTGGAAAGGATTGTTGTCAAATCCTTCTAAGTTCCCGTTTCCCATGCATCCATATAATTAAACTGGTGAGGTTTTATTTTATCGATTGAAATCCCCAGTGCTTCAAGTTTCAGGTNTATGAATAATGAAATCAAATCACATTGTAACTCAATCACATCACCATTTATGTCCAAAAACTAGTGTGGACTAGTTTATATTGGATTGCCAGATACCACATATAAAGTTTTCTAAATTAACAGGCGTAAACGAGCTGAGGGAATATATTCTCAATGTATGATTAGCATAAAAAGTGGAAAGGATTGTTGTAAAATCCTTTTAAGTTCCCGTT
>NKAJ01000842.1_pt1 | contig 10755 bp, 11 predicted proteins | sample 1556001 | NCBI WGS metagenome assembly NKAJ01 (sample SAMN06204642, study PRJNA360343) | marine sediment metagenome | isolation source: Jiulong cold seep at northern South China Sea | place: China: South China Sea, Jiulong cold seep | collected 2013-06 | reverse complement strand
TGCAGATAATCAAGGAAACATTAAGTAATGCAGAAGTGATATTGGGCATACATAATATCAGCATTACGCTTGATAACATGAATATCAAGGTAACTGATTCCTCATTGGCAAGGGTTAATACTCTAGACCTGATCGAATTATATGATGATAAAGGTGAAAAGCGGATCTTATTGCCTGGCTGGTATCCTGCTAATGAATTGCCAGTCAGAAACAGGTTTGACAAACCTGGTGCATGGTAAATGGAGATATCTACTCGTTGTATCAGGGTTAGATTATCTGAAAAACGGTGCTTTTGGTGATTTAAGCGTATACATAAAATCTCTTTGAGCTGCGTTTTCTTGCTAGTGTCTTTCGAATTTAATACAACATACACAGTAAGCAAGATATTTTATTGCTTGTTGGTGGTGATAGATCAAGTCAGAGTGCAAGCATCCCTTAAAATAGTCACATACTCATTTAGAGTTCTCCATATTTATGATGGGAACCTATTAATAATAATGAAATAGGTGTTAATTTGTAGGGGGATTGTGAAGGTCCGTTACTGCAGCGATTTTCACTGTCTGAAAAAGTTGCCTAATGGCTGTTAATGATTGACACCCGAAGATCACACAAGATTAGCGAAGGTCTTCTGTTGGTGAAAGCGGGCGTTCGGCATATGATTGTTTGGATGACTTCGACCCGCCGATTTAATATTAGTTGCTCTGCCTATGCACCTTCACTGGTTATGTATGCTCGTGATTGATATACCCTAACTGGTAGACATTTGGTTCGCGAGCGATTGAGTGTGCTATTCAGATCGAATATAGAGCTAGATGAGGTAATGATGGTGTCTTTTTTCGTTAGTCGTACTTAATAAGATTTGTGTACTATTGTTTATTTTACGATTGATCCATAGTAATGTTGCCCTTAACCCGTTATCCTCGTTGATAACCAGCATAAATAACAAAGAAAGTTTATGACTCGGTAAGAGTGGTTCATTAACAGGAGTTGTTAATTATGAGTGTATTTAGAGGGCATTGCTGATTGCCTGCAAGCCATTCTGTGTGGCAACATTCCATGATGAATGATGAATGATGCTTGGGTGGAAGATATTCCAAAGGGTATAAGCCGTGGACTTTAGGGAAAAGTTTTTTTATTTCTCCTGTAACCTTAACGCAAACCTCCTGTCGAAATCCGTGCTCTACATGATAAGGCTGAAACCGGAAATATAAAAATGAAAAATCTACAGCGTCTTCTACCAATATCTGCCCTGAATCGCCCCCGTGCTATTTTGATATCGGGTGCCTTTCTACTTTTTGTGATAGCACTTCCCGTACTGGCTGAGACAGAATTGGATGCAGCGGCTATCGACTGGTTAAATCTCAGCATGGGACTGTTCGGTGGACTGGCTATGTTCCTGTTTGGTATGGAGCAGATGTCTGAAGGACTAAAGGCGGCGGCAGGAGATAAGCTCAAGGATGTTCTTTCACACCTGACAAAAAACCGGTTTATGGGTGCGCTGACCGGTGCTTTTGTTACTGCGATACTCAATTCATCTTCTGTTACTACCGTGCTTGTGGTCGGATTTATATCTGCCGGTTTTATGACGCTGACCCAGTCTGTTGGCATCATCATGGGCGCAAATATTGGCAGTACCTTTACCGCCCAGATAGTGGCCTTCAATGTAACCCAGTATGCATTAATCATGGTCGCCGTCGGTTTTCTCATGCTGTTTACCGGTAAATCTGAAAATACCCGGCATTATGGCAGCATGGTCATGGGCCTGGGACTGGTCTTTTATGGCATGGGTGTGATGGGTGATGCCATGCTGCCATTACGCAGCTACCAGCCGTTTCTGGATCTCATGGCTCGAATGGAAAATCCGCTGCTGGGTATTTTAGTCGGAGCGGTTTTCACCGGGCTTGTTCAGTCCTCGGCGGCAACCACCGGCATCGCTATCGTGATGGCATCATCCGGCCTTATTACCCTGCCGGCCGGAATTGCACTGGCTTTCGGCTCTAACATAGGCACCTGTGTTACCGCCATCCTGGCATCCCTGGGAAAGCCGGTAGAAGCGGTACGGGCGGCGATGGTACACGTCATATTCAATGTTGCCGGTGTATTGCTCTGGGTTATGTTTATTCCACAGTTGGCTGATTTCATCGTGGCAATCTCGCCGAGCTCCCCTGAACTGAGTGGTAAGGCGCGGATGGCGGCCGATGTGCCACGTCAGATAGCCAATGCCCACACGGTATTCAACGTAGCCAATACCCTGCTGTTCATTGGTTTCACCACTTTTTTTGCGCGGCTGGCAGAGAAACTGGTACCGGAACGGCCGGTTGAGGAAAAGATCATCGTTGAACCGCGTTATCTGGAGTCGGGTGTGATCGAGGTTCCATCCATAGCGCTAGAGCAGGTAAGATTTGAGCTAGGTCACATGGGCGAGATTATTAATGAGATGTTCTCGACGCTGCGTTCAGGAGTGCGCGAAAATGACAAGCATAAATGCGAAAGCGTACGAAAACTGGATAACAAGGTGGATATTCTGTCTGAGGCTGTTCTTGAATACCTGCATGATATACGTCAGCACTCACTGACAGACAAACAAAGTGACCGCTTTCAGGCATTAATGAGTGCTACAGTGAACCTGGAGAATCTGGCAAATATCATCAATGATGAACTGGTGGAGATCGGTAAGGGTTTTATTGATCTGGCTACTGAGCCCAACGAGGCCACTCTTATGCTTATGCAGAACCTCACGAACAAGGTAGGGCATGCAATTGACCAGGTGATCCAGGCGGTGCGGGAAGATGATGAGACGGCTGCAGAAGAAGTGATTGCCCTCAAGGAAGATATTCACCGGATAGCCCAGGAGTTCCTCGTGCTTCAGGCCGGGCGTATTGGTATCAAGGAGGGCGGGCATCTCAGTCTGGTGCGGCTGGAGATGGAACTTCTGGGTAAACTGCGCAGCATCTATACTCTGGCCAAGCGCATCGCTAAAGATTTCGTACCCGATGAAGTGGCGAGCAAGGCGTGAGTTAGGTGCGTGTTTTACACAGATGTTGTGAGTTTAAGTTGAGAGCATTGTAATGTGAGTAACTTACGCTTTAGTAAACATTATCTTTAGATGTATGCTTAAAACCTACACGACTTTCGTTACGAGGGTGTGATCCACAAAGGGCCGCTCTCAAATTACACCTGAAAATGACAAAAGCGAACATGCCCCAAGCCAACAAGCCAGTGCTACCCAATCATGGGTAGTCGTTGCGGCGACATGGACCCGGCAATCCAATTCTACCTGCAGCGCACAACGGATCTGTCCAGCCAGGAACTGGAATCCATGCTCAACGAGGAAAGCGGACTGAAGGGTATCTGCGGTGTCAGCGATATGCGTGAGGTGCATCGTCTGGCCGATGCAGGCGATGAGCAGGCATGCCTGGCACTGGATATGTACTGCTATCGCATTAAAAAATACATTGGCGCTTACTACGCTGTACTCGGCCGGTTGGATGCCATCGTTTTCACCGGCGGCATCGGGGAAAATGACGCCTGGGTGCGCGCGCAATGCTGCAGCGGACTTGCCGGCCTGGGAATCCAGATAGATGAAAAGCTAAACCTGCAGACCGAAGCGGGTATATCCGCCATCCAGGGGGGAGATAGCAGTGTGGCTGTACTGGTCGTACCCACCAACGAGGAACTGGAAATCGCCATGCAATGCGTGGCATGTATCCAGTCTGAGCTCTGAACTGGTAGTACCCAGAAAATAAGTTTCTTGCAGAAATTCTAGGTAAACCTTGCCACCCATTCCAAGGTTATTCTGCTATTCATTCCAAATATAAATACCTATTTCTTTTTTCTTTTTTTCTGTTTAAGCATCTTTTCTTTTAGCTTTTTCTTCACTTTTTTACGCATCTTGCGCCGTATGGAAGCACTTTTGGCTCCTTTATTGATCTCCTTCTCTATGAGGCGCTTGTTAGATTTCTTCTTACGCATCTTTTCTTTTAGCTTTTTCTTCACTTTTTTACGCATCTTGCGCCGTATGGAAGCACTTTTGGCTCCTTTATTGATCTCCTTCTCTATGAGGCGCTTGTTAGATTTCTTCTTACNCAGTGTGGCTGTACTGGTCGTACCCACCAACGAGGAACTGGAAATCGCCATGCAATGCGTGGCATGTATCCAGTCTGAGCTCTGAACTGGTAGTACCCAGAAAATAAGTTTCTTGCAGAAATTCTAGGTAAACCTTGCCACCCATTCCAAGGTTATTCTGCTATTCATTCCAAATATAAATACCTATTTCTTTTTTCTTTTTTTCTGTTTAAGCATCTTTTCTTTTAGCTTTTTCTTCACTTTTTTACGCATCTTGCGCCGTATGGAAGCACTTTTGGCTCCTTTATTGATCTCCTTCTCTATGAGGCGCTTGTTAGATTTCTTCTTTGTGGACATCGATATGCTCCATTAAGTTGCTTGTACGTGTAATTGATCATTTTTCCACACCGGTATGGCACCATGCAGGGGTGAGTTGAATAGTTACAAAAAGTCACTAGTACTCCGTCAACCTAGGATTGATGGATAAAGTGATTTCAATTTTATCCGCGCATCCTGGGTTGTAAATCGCCAGTTTACACGAACGGCTTTTTGATTCCGCTGCTCTTGCCAGGCGTCTATTTCCGCACGTAGAGTTTCTTGATCAGGAATTCTTCGGTTTAGACATTGACGACTCATGACCCCAATTTCTATTTCAGCCATATCTAGCCAACTTCCATGTTTTGGCGTGTAATGAATTTCCAGGCGTTCAGCAATTCGCCGGGCTTCTACAGGCTCAAAAGCTGAGTATAAAGAAGAAAGTTTATGTGTGTTCAGATTGTCCATGACCAATATGATTCGTTTTTCAGGAAAATGCTTGTCGACCAGATCTTTAATTAGATGAGCCCAATCAATCTTGGTGTGCCTGTCCGTAACCTTTACATGTCGCCATCCCAGAAGAGGGGGTAGCATGAATAGATTGCTAACGCCGTTCCTTTCGTATTCATAATCAAAACGCTCAGACTTACCTGGCTCTGGGGCTAGCGGTATGCGGGTTTCTTTAACACATTGCTTGCTCGTTTCATCCATGCAGACCAATACTTCATCCTCATCAAAAGTCCTTTGATATACCTCCAGTATGTCTTCCATCGCACAGACAAAGTCTGCGTTTTCTTTTGGTGGGATGACCCAGCATTCCTTTAACCAAGGCTTAAGTTCGTTTTTTTGAGTGTCTATCGTACACATTCTCCTGATATGGAGTCAACTATTTCACACTCGACCAATCTGCCTGCCAATAACTGCAACGTCCAGTCTGAATATCCTTCCGGTGCAGTCGAACAGGCCGTCGCTACCAAAAACGCCTCGGCTTCTCCATCCAGTTTTTTGGGGCATCTCCGTTTCTGGACTCTAAGATTGAGCGCTGACTCTAAACCTTCTTCAACGAACCGTTTGCGCACTCTTTCTACTGTCAACCGGCTGATATGTACAGCTTTAGCTATCTCCGCATCTTTCAATGAACCCGTGGCTGCTGCTTCATCGGCATGAAGCAATACTTGCGCATGGGTCAATGTGCGAGCAGCAATTTTTCCTCTTGAGGTCTGCTCCATCAAATGGTCACGTTCTTTTGCTGTTAGCTTTACTCGGTATTTTTTTGCTGGCATCTCTTATTTATGACTATCATTAGGTTAAGGATTGTGCCTAAGAGATTACATTAATTATCCATCAAGGTAAAATTGTTAGAGTACTAGTGTCCCAGTGTTACCAAACTAAACACGTATAACCAACTGTATTATCAATAAAAATCACCACATTATGAAGGGCGTCGACTTGAACTGCATGGAACCCTCTAAAATCTCAGGATTTTCCGGGATCGTAGAGATAAATCATGTATGTGGGCAAACTCGTCTTCGCTCAGGTAATGGAACACCTACCGCTGAAAGTATTTCACCGTTGCGTGAAACACTACAACGGAAATCACAAGATCAAATCCTTCAGTTGCCTCGATCAATTTCTCTGTATGGCTTTTGCGCAACTGACTTACAGAGAAAGTCTCAGAGGGACAGAAATCTGTCTTCGGGCACAAAGCGAGAAGCTCTATCATATGGGGATACGTGGAGGAATCTCTCGCAACACCCTATCCAATGCCAACAAGGTACGAGATTGGAGAATTTACGCCGACTTCGCTCAAGCACTAATCAAGATCGCCCGGCCACTTTATGCAAAGGAGGATCTGGGGCTCGAACTCGACAACACGATTTACGCACTCGACGCATCTACTATCGATCTCTGCCTGTCTGTTTTTCCTTGGGCTCTGTTTCGTTCGACAAAGTCAGCGGTGAAACTCCATACCCTGCTCGATCTACGTGGCAATATCCCAACCTTCATCCATATTTCGGATGGCAAACTCCACGATGTCAATGTGCTCGATATCCTGGTACCAGAGCCCGGAGCTTTCTACATCATGGATCGGGGCTACCTAGATTTTGGAAGGCTGTTCAGTATGGATCAGGCCGGAGCATTTTTCGTCATCCGAGCCAAGATCAATACAGTGTACAAACGCCGCTATTCTCATCCAGTCAGTTCCGCTGCGCGATCCAGCGGAGTGAAATGCGACCAAACCGTCGTACTGACTGGAGTCAATGCGAAGATCGATTACCCTCAGCCACTACGACGGGTCAAATATCACGACAGCGAAACTGGCAAAACCTTCAACTTTCTAACCAACAATTTTACTATCCCGGCACAGACAGTAGCCGAACTCTATCGTTACCGGTGGCAGGTAGAACTCTTTTTCAAATGGATCAAACAGCACCTGAGAATCAAATCTTTTTTCGGAACCACAGAGAATGCAGTAAAGAGCCAGATCTGGATTGCCATCTCAGTCTACGTGCTCGTAGCCATCATCAAAAAGCGGCTCAAGCTAGAAACAGAACTTTACACAATTCTACAGGTTTTGAGCCTTACTCTTTTCGAGAAAACTCCATTGGATCAGTTGCTTATGAAATCCGATCGCAAAAGTGAAGAATGTACTATGGGTAACCAATTGAATTTATTCGATCTAACGTTGGGACACTAGTGATGTTATTTATGATACTGGCGGCCGTGATTTCTCCGCTGATAGACAATTTTCCAGGGTTATTCCATTATCTGCAGTCGGCATTAGCCTATCTGGTTCCACCGGTTGCCGTGATATTTATCTTGGGCATGTTCTGGAAACGCGCCAGTGCCACGGGTGCCTTTGCAACCCTGCTTGGCGGTCATATTGTGTCAGCAGTATTCTTTACGCTTTTTTTGCTGGATATACTGACGCTGCACTTCACTATTATTGCAGGGCTGCTGGCGCTGGTATCTACGGTGATTTTCGTGGTTGTCAACCGTTTCAGCACACCGCCACTTGAGCAGCAGATTCGGCATTTTAGCTTTCATCCGGAGAACATGAAGCGACAGGCCACACTTACCTGGTGGCAGGATTATCGTCTTTACAGTCTGATACTGGTTTTACTGGCAATAGCGCTGGTGATAACGCACTGGTAAAAGGTGCTAGATGGCACTACTTGGTACAGGCAAATAAATGCTGGCTCCGGATCTCAGATCCCCCCGCTAATAGTCCGATGATCCAGTCACAGGAGGTTTCTATAAGTGTATGAATTCAATGAGAATTACCGGTCAGCCTCGAATGGGTCGACCTCTGGCCATCAGATTATAGTCCGGTGATCCATGCATAAAATCTTCGAAACTGATTGATTTCAAAGGAAAAAATTGGCTCCTCGACCTGGGCTCGAACCAGGGACAAACGGATTAACAGTCGGATGATCCAGTGGTTCTCACGGAAGAAACTTTAAGAATTTTAAGGGGGTTTTTGATTCAAACTTCCCAGCCATTCAAAATCCGAGCCCATCCTGAAATTCACCTATGATTCATTTTTTTCGGCTGTTGCTCAGTGTTTTGTGACCGCCAGACACTTGGTGTGGTACCGCTCCAGCGTCTGAATGCACGGGTAAAGGCACTAGCATCTGCATAACCCAGTGTTGCAGCGACCTGTATCATTTCCAGTTCAGAGCTTGTGAGTAACTGTTGGGCAATCTCGTAACGTGCCTGGTCGGTGAGTTCCTTGAAACTGGTGTCGTAAGCCTTTAGACGGCGATTAAAAGTCCGGCTGTGCATCGAGAATAACGCTGCGACCTGATCTGCACTGGCCTGACCTGTTAGCAATGCAGTATGCAGCACCCGCCGAACCTGTTCAGGAAACTCACAGCTGTAACCAGACTCGAGTACCTTAATTTGTTTCTGCAATAGACGATACAGTTCGGGATCGTTGCCAGGTACTGTTTGCTTAAGCCATCTGGCAGGAAACCAGACCCCGTTCTATTCAGCATTGAAGGATAGATGTGCATTGAAAAAATGCCGCCTTGATGAGTGTACAGAGACGGGTTAAGTTGACAGTACCCTCTTTATTGTCCCAGTTCGCTAGTTAAAACTATGTACTTTTAGTGCAAGGCTTTAGCTTCTACACAGTTATGCTACACTGTGGATTATAAGCACGTAGGTTGCGGCCTGAGTCTCGAAAATCATGAAACTTCTTAACTTTAATTGGGATGCTCTCGATGTAAGAGGCGGCGTGAAATACACGATCGGTGTAGCTATTGTCATCGCGTTATCTTTGGTCATTGAGTTCTCGTGGCTGGCCGTCGGCATAAGTGCACTGCTTGCCTGGCTGGTAAACGTGACGGGGCCTCGTCGTGAGCGACTTAGTAACATCGCCATTTTTATTGTCGTCGGCGCTGCACTTATAGGACTTGTGTGGGCGCTAGCCGGAACCTACTGGCCCTGGCTGATCAGCATGGTCGTGGTGGCGTTCTTCGGAACCTTCGCAATGATTCGGGGGCCGCGTGGATTCATGCTCGGCTGGTGTCTGATCTGTTTGTTTTATGTGGCACCGCTGCTCGGAACTGAGGAGATTCCATTGCAGGTGCTGAGTGCACATCTTCTCGGCAGTATCGTGATCCTGATTCTCATAGCGCTGCCATTCGGTGAGACAGCTGACGCAGAAGGTAAAGACGCGGCAGCCACTGAAAGACCCAGTGTTCCTTATGTTGCAAGTTATTCGGCAACCGTAGCAATTGTTATGACCATAGGCCTGATACTCGGTGATATGTGGCTGAAATCGGATCCGACTCTGATTCTACAAGCTTCCCTGATGATCATCATGCCAAATGTCCTTGGCACATGGATAGTGGCATTCGATCGTATGATCGGTTTAATCTTAGGCGTCATCGCCGGGTTTTACCTCGGCCAATTCGCTGGCGGTCAGGTCATGGAGATAATAGTGTGGATAGGTGCATCATTTATGCTAGTGACACTGATGAACGTGAATGCCGCACCGATGGTCTTCTTTTTCGTACTGCCTTATTCTCTGGTCTGGGGAATGCTCGATGGTGAAGCCGGCCATGTGATTGCCAACGAGCGTATCGTGGCTGAGTTTATTGGCGTCGTGATCGCCGGCATTGCTGTCTCCATGCGAGAGATGCTGGCGCGGAAGTTCGGCTAACAGTAATGTTTCCTGGCAACGAATATGTGTTTGAGTGAATTTTTAATATAGATTAAAATTGGTTGTATAGATAATGAAAAATTTTAATTGTTATACATGGAATGTGCTCAAGTCTTTCCTTTTCATCACCATGGTTTCTGCGGCATTAAATACTTCAGCTGTTGCACATGAAGGTACAAATCTGGCCGTGGCGTTTCCTGATAAATGGATGATCCGGGCCGGAACCTATTTTGTCGAAGATACAGATACACAGGTTAGTGTTAACTCGAATCTCTTTGGTCTTGGCACCACCATCGATTATCAGAAAGATCTGGGAGGGGAGAATGGTGAGACTATCCCAAGGATCGATGCCTATTATCGTTTCAATGAAAGACACCGTATCGATTTCACTGCGTTTAGTATTAGCCGAGAAGGACATAAGATACTGACAATTGATTTTAACGTTGGTGAAGAAAATTATGTGATAGGCGATGAGATTTTTTCAGAGATTAAGTTCACACTGTACAAGCTGGGCTATAACTATTCGTTCTATCACTCTGACAAGGTTGAGCTGAGTTTATCTGCGGGGCTTAATATAACCAGCTATGACCTGAGATTTACTACTGCATCTGATGGTCAGGCTGAGACTGCTGGCGTGAGTGTGCCACTGCCGATGTTTGGTTTACGTATGGGTTATGCCATAACACCTAGCTGGTCTGTGCAATTTATATTTGAATCATTTTTTATCAATATAGATGATAAATTTAGGGGCGCAATACTGAACAATGAAGTGAATACTGAATACAGGCTGTTCAGAAATTTTGCAATCGGTGCAGGTTTTACCAGGTTGGGGGTTAGTGCAGATGTTGACGATGATGACTGGAAAGGTTCAGTGTCAGATTCTTATAGTGGATTTACGCTGTTTGGTGCGCTCTATTTTTAAGCTAATAATTTACAGAATTTCGTGGATGCGTATTAAACCGGCTCAGGGCATTAACTCTAAAGGAAATATAATCGTATGAATATATCTGTTGCAACCCTAATAAGACAAATGACTACATTAGTAGGTGTTGCTCTGCTGTTGCTATTACTTTCAGCCTGCACATCATCGGAAAAAACCGATACTGCTGATCAGGTAGGTGTCGAATATGATTTGCTGTACACACTGCCTAAGGAAGACATATCTTATAAAGATGAAGTGCAGCCGATTCTTGAAAACCGTTGTG
>NKAJ01001505.1_pt2 | contig 10756 bp, 12 predicted proteins | sample 1556001 | NCBI WGS metagenome assembly NKAJ01 (sample SAMN06204642, study PRJNA360343) | marine sediment metagenome | isolation source: Jiulong cold seep at northern South China Sea | place: China: South China Sea, Jiulong cold seep | collected 2013-06 | reverse complement strand
GACATGAACCTCAATAAAATCCGCCGGTTAAAAGATAGTCATGGTTACTACTATTGCAATTCATTCTCTACTTAAATACCAAGAGCACCTTATAAAACATACCCCTCATTTTGTCAACTCCGACTGATATTGAAAGCCTTAACCAGACAGGCTCAGCAAAAAGGGGCTTGACAAATAACTTTATATTTTGTTTTTTATCGGACGCAGTATTTGATATTAATTCACAATAACAGAAATTTGAATGTGTCGTGGTCCACAAAGGTCCCTCCGGGACTTCGGAGAATCAATGAATTCAGTGAGTTCGGGCAGCCCAAATCAAGCCGGTGAGATGCTCGCCGGTGCAGGTTTGGAAATCGTACACGAGCTGCCGGGCAGGATCCGCCTCAAAGGGCCATTTCTTTCAGATCCGGCTTTAGACATACCGTTTTTTGAAGCCTACATCCTGGCAATAGAAGGGGTTGAGGATGTGAGGATAAATCGCAAGGCCTTATCCATCTTGATCAAGTACGAAGGAAATTCCGACACCCGCGACAGGATTCTGTCCTCACTGGCTGTTCCTCCTCGAGAGGCCATATCGGACCAGAGATATACCGATACCAGGACCGAAGCCGATGTCAGCGGCATCATCATGTCTCTGGCTGTCATCCTGGCCCTTCCTATCCTGCCCATGCGTCTAAGAGCTATCATTTCATGGCTTTCAGTCTCTCCGGTAATTTTGGAAGGCGTCACGACTCTTGTCACCAAAGGGCTCAAGGTCGAGGTCCTTGATGCCACTGCAGTGAGCCTGGCCATGCTCCGGAGGGATTACTTTACAGCCAATGCGGTTCATCTTTTGCTGAGGACCGGTGACTATATCCACCACACAACTGAAACCAACTCAGACCGTCTGATCAGGAGCCTTCTCAAGCCTGAGACCGGCATGGCCTGGGTGGAGGAGGACGGCACGGAAAGGCAGATACCCATTTCAGAGATCCTGCCCGGTCAGTTGGTAGTGGTTGGGGCCGGTGACCTTATCCCGATAGACGGCCGGATAGAGCAGGGCACGGCCCTTGTCAACCAGGCCTCCATGACCGGGGAGTCTGTGCCGGTCAGGAAGGAAATCGGCGACACGGCAATGTCCGGCACAGTGGTCGAGGAAGGCAGGATCAAAATAAAAGCTGTGGGCGTTGGCAGCGAGACCGCCACAGCCCGTATTTCCCGCTATATCGAATCCTCATTGAAGACAAAATCCATCACCCAAAGAAAGTCTGAAAAACTGGCTGATAGTCTGGTGCCCCTGACATTCGCACTGGGGGGCGTGATGGCTGTCCTTACCAGGGATCTCAGAAGGGCTACAGCGGTGTTCATGGTGGACTATTCCTGCGCCATCAAGCTCTCCACGCCGATATGCATCAAGATTGCCATGTATCAGGCAGGCAAGAAAGGGGTCCTCGTAAAGGGCGGTCAGGCCATTGAGGCAATGGCCGAAGTGGACACTATAGTTTTTGACAAGACAGGGACCATCACCACAGGGCAGTTTGAGGTGACCGACTGCATTTCCCTGGTAGAAGACCTGGACAGCGACGGTCTTCTGGCCCTGGCTGCTTCGGCAGAGGAACATTACTCTCATCCCATAGCCGACGCCGTTGTCAGGGCGGCAAAAGAAAAATCCCTGGTATTCCATGATCATTCCGAGGTGGACTTTATCGTTGCTCACGGCGTGGCCACTTATATTGACGAAAAAAGGCTCCTTATAGGTAACGAACATTTCCTAAAAGACGACGAGGGGATTGACTTCAGTCCTGTTCCTGAAATCAAGAGCAGACTGAGAGACGAAGGAAAGGCACTGCTCTTTGTGGCCCTGGACAGTCGTCTCATCGGGGTTATTGCACTTCGTGACACTATCAGGCCTGAGGTCGGAGCTGTAATCGCACGGCTCAAAGAACTTGGAGTAAGACGTACAGTGATGCTTACCGGAGATGACCACACAAGGGCCAAGGCCATTGCCGAATCCCTTGGGCTTGATGAGTTCTACAGCGAGCTTCTGCCCGAAGACAAGGTTTCCAAAATAGCCGAATTCCAAGCCAATGGAAGCAAGGTCGCCTTCGTCGGGGACGGAATCAACGATGCACCTGCCTTGATGGAAGCGGAGGTCGGTATTTCCATGGCGCAGGGTTCGGATATCGCCAGGGCCACTGCAGAGGTAGTCCTTTTGGAAGAAGGTCTTGTGGGGGTAGCTCTGGCCAGGGAGGTGTCCGTCAAGACCATGGGTCTTATCCGTACGAATTTCGGTCTGGCCGTGGGAATCAATTCATCCATTCTTATCGGTGCGACCCTTGGCTGGCTCTCACCTCTTGCATCAGCGATCCTGCACAACACTTCAACCATCGGGATTCTCCTGAATGCCTTGACAGGAGTCTCTCTTGAGCAAAACCAGGTTTTTAAAGAGAGGTGATAAAGTGCTGACCCTTTTCGACGCAAAACCAGGGCGCTTCAGGANTTCTTATCGGTGCGACCCTTGGCTGGCTCTCACCTCTTGCATCAGCGATCCTGCACAACACTTCAACCATCGGGATTCTCCTGAACGCCTTGACAGGAGTCTCTCTTGAGCAAAACCAGGCTCCTAAAGAGAGGTGATAACGTGCTGACACTTTTCGACGCAAAACCGGGACTCTTCAGGATAATGCAGATACAAGGAAACAGGCTGGCCCGGCGTCTGGAAGACTTGGGGATCCTTCCTGGAACGGTGATAACAAAGGTCGAGTTAAAGAGCGATAAGGATACGGCCCCTGCTATCCGTGTAGCCACAAAGGAACGTAAAGGTGTCCTGGGTGGAGGGATGAGTCTCAAGATCTGGGTTGATTATCAGGGCTCGGTCACAACCCTGGCTTCCCTTCCTCCCAACGCAACCGGTGTGGTTAAGGAGCTTTCCGGCGGGAAGTTTATGGTTGATGCAGTAGGCCTTCTTGGAATACGGGAAGGAGAGGAAGTAACGGTCCTTCACCGGCTGCCGCCAATGGACTATGTGGTCAGAGTTGATGGACGCCGGATCAGAGTCGGCGAAGGGGCTGCCGCCAAGGTGTGGGGGACGAAAGAAGGCAAGCCTGTTCAACTCACGGCCCTTGGCCACGGACGCTCGCTCGTTGTGGAACAGATCGCCGGAGGCATGACGTCTGTGGAGCATCTTGAGAAGCTAGGCGTCAGACCTGAGTCCAAGATCTTAGTGGAAGGAGTTGAGCCCAGGCAGAGCATCGGAATTGGAAGGACCCGGGTTGTGCTTATCCAGAACCCGGATGGAATGGAGCTATGGCTTGGGGAAAGGGGAGCCTCAAACATTACTGGTGTGATGGTTACGTAGAGGGTGAAAGGTAGAAGGAAAAAGAAACACAGGACCTGAAACCCCTTGGCCCAGACCTGGCTTACATTGGTTAGCAGGTTGATCTGGGGGCCCAGTGCCATAATAGAATAATCAGGCTGATTCAAGCACGTCGCGCCAGGGCAGGCTGAACGCTGAAATCCTGGGTCACAAACAAAGTTTCAGGTAAGGGATGCCACATAATACTTAAGTAATTTTAGAAGAATTAGGAGGAGACAGCTATGGAACAAAGTATTGAGGGACAACAGGCAATGGCGGAAGGTCCCCAGGCGCCTGCAGAAGCGGCAGGCATGGCCGGAGGACAGTCGGCTGCCCAGCCGGCCATAGGACAACAGTCCCAGGGAGGTGGTTGCGATTGCGAAGAGACCGCATCAAATCCTCAACCCCAGATGGCACAGCCTGCAAGTCAGGCTGTGAATATGGGCCAGCCAATGGCTGCTCCCGGCTGGCAGACAGTGGGCATGAATCCGCAGATGGGAGTGACTATGGGACAACCTTCAGCTCCTGGGGCGGCTGCGCAAGCTTACGGCGCTTCCCCTGTTACTCAGAACCCCGGAGTAATGCCGGGGGCCGGCATAAATCCCCAGATGGCTCAACCTGCAGGTCAGGCTATGAATATGGGCCAGCCAATGGCTGCTCCCGGTCAGCAGGCTGTGGGCATGGGACAGCAACAAGCCATGTATGATCCGAACCAATACGCAGCTTGGCAGGCATGGTACCAGCAGCAGGCCGCTCAGGCGGCCAACGCAGCCGCCATGGCTTCCCAGACAGCCGGACCCGGTGGTGTTGCGGATGGCAGAGCTCATCATCCGAAATTCGAGGAACACAAATACGGTCAGATGATAGACATGGTAGGCAAGTTTTTGAACGGTGAAGCCAATGTAGGTGAAGTGGTCAATGGCCTTTTCAGTCTCAACTTCCAGGATGACCAGTTCTGGAAAGGTGCTATGGTAGGGGCTGTGGCCGCGTTGTTGCTGACGAGCGAGACGGTTCAGTCGAGCCTTACCAAGACCGTGGGTTCAATATTCGCCACTGCTCAGAGCGGAGCCGAAAAGGTGACCAAAACATTCAAAGAAGCCGCTGAAGAAGTCGAGAAAGAAAAGAAGTAACCGTGAACCCTGAACCTCTGAACGCCTATGAAAAAGAAATAAAATAAATATAAGGGGAATTAAATGACAACTCATCCAAAACATATCAATCAAAACCTTTCAGCGCCGGCAGCACCTGCGTATCCGGTTCACCAAGCAGCTTCTTACTACCCGGTGACACCAACGTATCATCTGGCCCGCACTACTACGCCTGCTCTTTATCCCACTGCCGTGCTGGCAACCGGAGTGATCGGGGCCGTAGCAGGAAGCAGCGCGGCCATGGCAGTAAATCTCCATCGGGTACAAGATAACCAGATGACCATGCTTCAGGCAGGTATAGACAGCCTTGCCAAGGGAGCAGGGGCAGGTGTGGCGACTGCTGCCGGTGTTGCTGTGGCCAAAGCCGTCGGTGGCGGGAGTCTGGTCGCCTTGCTTGTCATGTTAGGAACAGCTACAGGGGTAAACTACATGCTCAACACCGTAGGAAAGACCACAGCAGCCAAGGCCACAAGTTCAAAGGCAGAGAAGTCGAAATAACGACTTTCCTGACCGGAGCCGTGGTCTATTANGGTGTGGCGACTGCTGCCGGTGTTGCTGTGGCCAAAGCCGTCGGTGGCGGGAGTCTGGTCGCCTTGCTTGTCATGTTAGGAACAGCTACAGGGGTAAACTACATGCTCAACACCGTAGGAAAGACCACAGCAGCTAAGGCCACAAGTTCAAAGGCAGAGAAGTCGAAATAACGGCTTTCCTGAGGTCGGCTTTGCTGACCGGAGCCATGGTCTATTAGATGTGATCTTAAGTTGTTGAAAAGCACTATTAGGAGATAATTACATGGAACAGATGAATCAATATATACAAGACCCATCCTTCGGAGGAATACCAACCGGCAATCCATGCATGGTCCAACCCGGTGTTGCCGGACCTGTTTTTCCCGGTCCTACACCGTCTCCATGGCCTCCGTCACCCATGATGCCGGGGCCGACGATGCAGCCGCCAGGGGCTCCGGGGCCCATGCCTGACGCCATGTCATACGGAATGGCTCCAGGAGATGCCTCACCACATTCTGCACCTGATGGAGGACACACCTGCAGTTGCCAGGGTGGTTCCCACAGCCATCCAGGAGATCTCTTAGCAAACCCGGGGGTTTCACCCGTTGCCATGCCCCGTGATTATCTTTATGAGGCCTACCAGTTCGGTCCGGCAGACTATTCCCAGGCTGTAGTGAATCCCCAGTTNGGCTCCAGGAGATGCCTCACCACATTCTGCACCTGATGGAGGACACACCTGCAGTTGCCAGGGTGGTTCCCACAGCCATCCAGGAGATCTCTTAGCAAACCCGGGGGTTTCACCCGTTGCCATGCCCCGTGATTATCTTTATGAGGCCTACCAGTTCGGTCCGGCAAATTATTCTCCGGCTGTAGGGGTGCCCCAGTTCGCCAATCCCGCTGATTCCCAATGGCTCGGCATGAACTTCCGGGACGACCAGTTCTGGAAGGGCGTGCTCCTCGGCGCTGCTGCGGCGCTGCTTGTTACCAACGATACTGTGCAAAAGGCCGTAATGAAAGGTACTGCCTCGGTATGGACTGCGGCACAGAGCGGAGTAGAAGAGGTAAAGGAGAAGTTCGAGGACATCAAGGCAGAGATACAACAGAAAACAGCCAAGAAAAAATAGACATACCGAGCAGATCGTAGAGGAGGTTTGTGGTCATTGTAGCCTCCTCTGCTTCTTGATTCCGATTTCTTATAGTATGATTGGAGTACTGGAGAAATGTTTGATACCAAGACAGTAAGGAACTGGTCCAAGGCAGGAATGGTGATCTCACTGGGCGGTCTGGTCTGGACCGGAATGGGGCGAGGATGTGTTAACCGCCAGTGGCATACCTGGGCCGGGATTGCACTTGTGGGCTTTTCAGTCTGGCACTACAATGTCTATAATCCTCCGTCCCTGAAAGCACTGGAACATACTCGGAAGTCCTGATCCACAGGTCAGCAGGCGGACGACCCTATTTATTGTATCATCCTCCAGCCAAACTCTACCTCCTAGATCCAGATAGTCTTTACTTGATACTTACTTTTGTGACGATTAGGAATTTATTTTGAAGGGTGACAGCTCAAAATAGACTTTTTTCAGCATAATCAAACATATCCTCACAGATATCTTCAATTGGTTTAATAAACTCTTCAGGTGCAACCATAATTTTAGGCTTGATTGTCATTTTATCTCGCCAATTTATCTGGCGTGTAGGAACCAGACGTGCAACTTCTTTATTACTGGACAGTCTAAAGTTCCTTTAAAAGTTTGAAATTATAAGAAATGAAAAACTGACCGCGTCATTCCGGCGAAAGCCGGAATCCAGTGTCTCTCCCGCCCGCCTCGCAAGCGAGCTTGCTCGCGTTGCGGGCAGGTCAAAACGTTCCGCGATCTGGATGCCGGATCAAGTCCGGCATGACGAGAGAACTTTGGACTCTCAAGTTTATTATTTCCCTGGATTATAATGGTTTCTCCATCTGATGTCTTATTTAAATAATCGAATAGATTATTCCTTAATTCTGATTGACACAAATATCTTTGTGATTGATCCGAGATGCAAAAGGGATGTCTGTTACAAAACAAACCGGAGATTTCTTGATTACATGGCCGAAAAAGAACCGATTTTACTACTATTGTTAGCCTGTTGGAACTTTGTTGGGGCATTTTGAGCGGAATCACTTTTTGCAGAGGAATCAATTATACGTTTCCGGGGTTCTTTCCGAGAGGACTTCCAAGAGATCTTATAAGCAAACAAGCCGCCATTTCAGTCAATCTATATTGAAATATCCTTGATTTTTGTTCAATTTATTATATAATTGACCCATGAAAAGATTCATAGAGGTAAATTTGATAAAATGGAAAGGTGAGAAGGGACGTAAACCTCTTATTCTTTCAGGGGCTCGTCAGGTTGGAAAGTCCTATGTAATCGAACAAAACTTTGCTCATCATTTTGAGCAGCTATTGACTATTAACTTTGAAAGGCAGCCCGAGTTCAATAGCTGTTTTGAGTCAGGCTACGACCCTGTCAAAATATTGAGAAGGATAGAAGCGTTGGCAGGAGAGAGATTAAGGGTTGGAAGTACGCTTGTTTTCTTTGATGAAATTCAATTTTGTCCTGAAGCTATCATTTCTCTTAGATATTTCTATGAAGAAATGCCGGCACTGCACATCATTGCTGCCGGTTCATTGCTTGAATTCACTATTGAAAAAATATCAGTGCCTGTTGGAAGAGTTACATTCCGACACTTAAGTCCCGTGTCATTCGAGGAGTTTCTGTATAACTCAGGGAATCAATTTCTCCTTGATGAGATAAGGGAGCATTCTATCAGTATGCCGTTTCCTGAAGCGCTTCATAGCAGGGCCATTTCTTTGCTTAAGGAATATATGGCTATCGGCGGTATGCCTCAGGTTGTAGCAAGCTATATCGAACATCAGGACTATTTACGATGTCAGGAATTACTATCTGACCTTCTTGAATCCTATATCAAGGATTTTCCGAAATACAGCTCAAAACACTCTGATTTGAAATACATTGATACGGTATTTTCCAGGATTCCCCATCTTGTCGGCAATCAGTTCAAATTCGTTCAGATTTCCCGTGATATTCAGTCAAAATATCTAAGGAATGGGCTTGATCTGCTTCATAAGGCAGACCTTGTCAAATTTATATATAAAACCAGCGGGATTCCTTTGGGCGCTAATTATAACCCACAGCGTTTTAAGCTGCTGTTTCTTGACGTCGGCCTTATGCAAAGAGCTTGTGATTTCAACATATCCCGCTGGATTACTGATAGTTACAATTTGATTAATGCAGGTCCTGTTTCTGAACAGTTTGTCGGTCAGGAAATTGCCGCAACTTCCAACTTTAAACGGAAAAGACTCTACTACTGGACGAGAGATAAGCGCGGAAGCTCCGCAGAAGTTGACTACATGATTGAGCACAGTCATGGCGCGATCCCTGTAGAAGTCAAGGCCGGCGCGTCCGGGAAATTGAAAAGCATGCATCTATTATTAGACGGCAACCCTGACATATCAGAAGGGATCAAGGTATCACTCGATAATTTCGGAAAACAGAACAATATTCAGTCCATTCCACTTTACGCCTTTGGAATCTGGCTGAAAAAAAACAGAAATCAAAACTTTATTGCGAATGATTTCTAATAAAGAAAGGACCCTGACCTAATCTTATCAAGTGGACCTGACCCCTTTCCTCTTTTTTTTAAGTAAGTAAGAAGGAATATCTTCTAACCCGAGGGCCAGCCACCTGGGTTTATAGCCAGGGAAAGATGCCAGAAAATGTTTCGATTTTTCTTTTAATATCCGCATGTTAATGCGCTCTTTATTCAGCTTGATCTCAGCCATGACAATTATTTTCTCAAGATCATTTATGGCCACCAGATCGATTTCATTAAGATTTTTTTTGTCCCAGTATGAGCCGATCCGGTTATAATCACCACTTAAGGAAAAAAGATCCTGAAAAAAACGCTCAAAAAGGCGTCCGCAGTATGTCTGGTAATCACGCTTGACTACCTGTTTTATATAATTAAAATTGCCTGCCTCAACAGCGCTCCAGTTTCGATGAATAAAGCGGAACCAGAATTTCAGGAAATGATCATTAAGTCTATATTTGAGCAGCCTGCCGCTCGGCTTGGCATTTATCGGCCGCACTCTCTCAATCAGGTTGTAATCATCTTCGAGCCGAGCCAGATATCCGCCTATTTTCCGCTCCATGATTGATTCGATTTCGCTCCGGCCGGTTTTGCCCATACTGATCAATTCGAGAATGGAAAAATAAGTTCCATATTCTTTGCCAAATTCTTCAATCAGCACATTTTTCCCTTCCTGCAGAAAGGGAGAATAGTCCGCCACCATAAAGTCGATCATGTCGTGGAAGGAACCGTCGGTATTAGTGGCCAGGATGTCCATATATTTCGGCATGCCACCGGTGAGGACATACCAGTCAAAAAGGGTGGCTGGTTCCGGCCGATTATAGTCGGCCAGGATATGGCTGATTGTCATTATGGAGAATGGCTTCAGGTAAAGTATTCGATCAGCTCTGCCAAAGAGAGGCTCTTTTGAATTTTGAAAAATCTTGTTTATCAGGGAGTAGACCGAGCCGATGCAGATCAGGTTGAGTTGGGACTGATCTTTATTAATGTCCCACAGGTGCTGAATTTCCGAATAGATGGCTGTGTTGATCGCGTAAAATTCCTGAAATTCATCCAGGATCAGAGTGAATTGTTCATTTTTGGAGAGTTCAAGCAACAGAGCAAAGATGTCTTTGAAAGAGCGAATTTCCCCGATAATGGGGACGGGAAAAATCTTCTTAATTTCTGCGAGAAAATCCTGGCAAAGCAGCCGTTCTGTTTTTTTGGCAATAAAGAAGTAGAGGTGTTTATGGTTTTTGGCAAATTCCAGCGCAAGCTTGGTTTTGCCAACCCGTCTTCTACCGGTCAGTACGGTCATCCGTGCTGCCTGAACCGTCTGTTGTCTGAGCTTGGCCAGAATATCCAGTTCCTGTTTTCGATTGTAAAACTGCATGGTTTTCATCCTTGACTGATTATTGAAACCGGCGTTACAGTAACCATGGTTGCAATAATTAGTCAAGCACTATCCTGATTCCCGATTTTCTTGAGGTCTCATGGCAGAGGAAAAAGAAGGAGCAAAAAGACCGGTAGAGATAGGGCAGATGACCGTTACCGCGCAAAAGCAGGAAGAAAATGTCCAGGACGTGCCCGTAAGTATCACTGTGTTCAGTTAGAAAGTTTCTATTCTTATCCCGGTTAGAGAAGCTAATTTGGATTGCCTCTCGTCGAAAGTAAGAAACCTGTCAGCTTTAATTGATAAAGCTGAGGCCACATGCAGAATATCCAAAGCCCTTGAGCCCGTTTTACTCGTGTGCTTTTTCGATAAATCAACAGCGTATCTGAATGTGTCAGTCCAGCTTATTTGTGGACGATAATAAACTCCTTTGCTTTCATGTTCAGCGAATTTTGCCATCATAAGACGTATCTCATCCGTTGTAATCTCAGTCCTGAATTCCTTCAGATTGATAGCATTGTTGAACTCTAATTCGTGAAAAATTGTTAAAGGAATGGCTTCATTGTTTTCCTTAAGCCAATTTGAGACATCCATGGAATGTTCTTCTTTGATATAGAGTTTAACGATTACACTCGTATCGACGTAGAGCACTTAGAACCTGTCCTCCCTGCCTTCAATAACTATTTCGCTTATTGGTTTTCCTTTAAGGTCAATAGCTTCATTGTAGAAATCAGGCCACTC
>NKAJ01001623.1_pt1 | contig 10785 bp, 8 predicted proteins | sample 1556001 | NCBI WGS metagenome assembly NKAJ01 (sample SAMN06204642, study PRJNA360343) | marine sediment metagenome | isolation source: Jiulong cold seep at northern South China Sea | place: China: South China Sea, Jiulong cold seep | collected 2013-06 | reverse complement strand
AAAAGCTTCCGCTTATCTCAGGTCGCGTTGATTCCGTCTTCCTGCAGGAAACCGCCGCTCTTACGGTCTGCTCAGTCCTCTGCAGCGAGAGCGAGGTGATCGAAAACAGCAAAGGTTATGCGGTAAACGGCTCTCCCACGGAGAATGCCCTGGTATACATGGCCATGGGCTGCGGTCTTGATGTCCTGAATCTCAAAGAGGACTTTCCCCTGGTGAAGATGATCTACCGTTCCGAGAGACGGAATATGATGATGAGTCTCCATAAGACCGCCAATGGCAAGATTCTTGTTGCGGTCAAGGGCAGCCCGAGTGAGATACTGGCCCTCTGTGCCCGGCAGATGAGGCGGGGGGAGACGGTTCCTTTTACGGATGAGCATCGCCTTGTAATACAGACAGAGAATGAGCGTATGGCCGGCAGGGCCTTGAGGCTGCTTGGAGTCGCATATGCCCTGGTCGACTGTGACGAGAATGTGGTCGATGACGAGGAAATTCTGGCAAATGGCCTGATATGGCTCGGGCTTGTCGGCATGGCCGATCCCATAAGGAAAGGCGCCAAAGAACTCACAGCCCAGCTCCATAAGGCCGGCATCAAGACGGTGATGATAACCGGAGATCAGGGACCGACCGCCTATGCCATAGGAAAAGAGTTAAATCTCAGCGGGGAGGAACAACTGAGGATCCTCGACTCCACCAGTCTCGCCAGTATAGACCCGGATGCCATGCAGGCCCTCTGTCAACAGGCCCACGTATTTTCCAGGGTAAGTCCCGGACACAAGCTGCAGATTGTGCAGGGTTTGCAGGGGGCATCCAGGGTTGTGGCCATGACCGGTGACGGAATAAATGACAGCCCGGCGCTGAAGGCAGCGGATATCGGTGTGGCCATGGGGAAAACAGGGACCGATGTGGCAAGGGAGGTCGCCGACGTAGTCCTTGAAAATGATAACATCGAGACCATGATCGTGGCTGTGAGTCAGGGCAGGACCATATATGCGAACGTTCGAAAGGCGCTTCACTTCCTCTTGTCCACAAACCTGAGTGAGATAATGGTCGTATTTGCCGCTAACATCGGAGGAATTGGCCAGCCACTGACCGCGATGCAACTGCTCTGGATCAACCTGATCAGCGACATCTTTCCCGGGCTTGCCCTTTCGCTTGAGAAGCCCGAAGATGACGTGCTGGATCGTCCTCCCAGGGACCCGAATGAGCCCATAGTGAGACGGTCCGACCTGAAAAGGATAACCGGTGAGGCCGGGGTCATAAGCATAGGCGCCATGGCCTCTTACGCCTATGGGATAGCGAGGTACGGCACGGGGTTGAGGGCGAGCAGCATGGCCTTTTTGAGTCTTACATTCGGCCAGCTCATTCATGCCCTGAGCTGCCGTTCGGATAAGCACACCATATTTAATTCCGAGCCCCTGCCGCCCAACAAGTACTTGAATGCTGCCCTGGGAGGTTCGTTTGCTCTTCAGGCCATGACGTTCGTTATCCCCGGGCTGAGATCCCTCCTTGGGATTGGTCCGATCGGATTAATCGATTCTCTCGTGGTGGGAAGCACCTCTGTGGTCCCCTTTCTCGTAAATGAGATGACAAAAAAGGTTCAGAAGGAAAAGATATGAAAAAAGATTTTATCTTCACATCGGAGTCGGTGACGGAGGGGCATCCGGATAAGCTCTGCGACCAGATAAGTGATGCCATAGTTGACCGTTTCTTGCAGCAGGATCCCTATTCCTCAATTGTCGCGGAATGTGCGGTCTCCCAGTCCATAGTCTTCATTGCTTTAGTCTTTTCATCCACTGCCTTGATAGATGTGCCCCATGTGGCAAGAAATATCATCAATCAAGTGGGTTACGATGACGAGATCTTTAGCGGCAGGACCTGCACAGCGCTTACCAGCATAAAAGAGCTTCCTCTGGCAAAGGAATTACGCTTTGACGAAACCATGCTCACAGAAGAGGAGATCGACCGAATCACTGTAAAGAGGAACCAGGTCAATGCCTTTGGCTTTGCCTGTAACCAGACCCAGGCGTTTATGCCCCTTCCCATATGGCTTGCCCATAAGCTTGCAAGACGGCTTACATCCGTGCGGTTGAGAAAGCTGCTTTCCTATCTCGCCCCTGACGGAAAGACACAGGTGGGAGTCGAGTATAAGAAAGGCAGGCCGCACAGGATCCACAGCATTACTATACAGGTTTGTCAAAAAAAGCCTTTGGCAGTAAGCCTCCCCGATCTCAAGTTGCTGGAAGATGACATAAGAGAAACGGTCATCGACCCCTCATTCCACGGGGAAGAAATCAGGCCTGACACCAATACAAGAATATTCATACAGCCCGAGAGCCCGGNGGCCTGACACCAATACAAGAATATTCATACAGCCCGAGAGCCCGGATATTGGCTGCGGGCCGTCTATGCATTCAGGGCTCACCGGGCGCAAGAATGCTATAGATACCTATGGGGAGTATGCCAGACACAGTGGCGCAGCCCTCAGTGGTAAAGACCCCAGGCGTATTGACAGGATTGGGGCTTACGCCGCCCGCTACGCTGCCAAAAATGTGGTTGCGGCAGGACTTGCAGAAGAGTGCGAGGTCCAGATCAGCTATTCGATAGGTCTGTCACACCCTGTCAGCATCCAGGTTGAAACCTTTGGTACAAACAAGGTGACCGAGGCCAGGATTGTCGCCCTGTTAAAAGAATACTTCGACTTCCGCCCGGTTGGAATAANATACTTCGACTTCCGCCCGGTTTGAATAATGAGACAATTCAAACTCAGACATCTGCCAGGGAATATAAAAGGGGGCTTCTACAGAAAGCTCGCCGCGTATGGCCATGTCGGGCGCATGGACATCGGGCTTCCCTGGGAGGTTACAGATAAGGTTATGATCCTGAAGGAGAGTGTTCCCCGTTCTTTTAAGTAAAAATACATTGAATAGATTGGCATCCTTCATTTGCCAGTTTACACTTTTTAGAAGTAGTTTCTATCTTTGACCGGAAATATGAAGTGCCTAAAGTGAGCTAAAGTGCCTAAAGTTAAGGAGTCGCTTCGCTCCATTAATTCACATAGAATTGGCAGCGCCGAAGGCGCTTTCCTTAACTTTAGGCATTTTAGANCCTTAACTTTAGGCATTTTAGGCACTTTAGCTCACTTTAGGCACTTATTTTTGTGTAATCGTACAAGTTTAAAAAAGTGTCAACTACTTTTGACCTATTTTGAAAGATGCCAATAGATTCCATATTTTTGGAGGTATGTTTGTGGTTACAATATTGTATCGCACTGAAGCAGAAAAGCGACAACATTCGTCAGCAATTGATATACTGACGCGTGATTTAGGGATTGATGAGGACTCCATAAGACCCTTCTACGAAAATGAGTTGAGGGCATTACAAGAGCAAGCACGAATAAGGACTTTTCTTTCTATCCTTGTAAGCCGGAGGATAAAGGAAAAAATAGACAAGGGGCTGGCCTATATCCCGCCTTCGGATTATCTATTACAGCGAACAAAGTAGGGCGGGCACAGCGAACAAAGTAGCGCAGGGCTTGAGCTTCGCAAAAACGCTCATGTCGCCCGGTGGCCAACATCTTTTTCCTGATTACAACGGATTCCAAGAAGGCCTCTTATGCTACCAAATGTCGTCCGATTCAAGGGGAATTAAACTTCAAACCGTTAGGCGAGGGCGCGATCTATTTCTTCTCTTATCGTCCTTTCTATCGTTGATTTAAGCAGTCTGGCTGCAAATCCCAGATTTACTGCCGTTTCAACAGTGTCGGCCTTTACAGCGATATAACCTGTTGCCGGTCCTTCGAAGTTACACACATTCCCATTCCATTGAAATCTGAGACCAAAGGACTTTGCCGTCTTGCCAATAGACGGCTCTATACGTCTCTTTGCTTCGTCACGAGCGTATGGGTGCTTACACTTAAGTTGAATGTGAGCCATAAAGATTGTGCCTCCAGATAAAGAGCTTCGCCTTGCGGGCTTTCTTCACTGCCCGGGCGATGGACAAACCGGGCAGGTTTCCTTTGCATATACCACAACAGGCAGGTTTTCAAGTCCTCAAGCCGGATAAGTACAGGAACGCGACATTTTTAACACGATTGTAACAATTGCTTCACGGGAATCTCATGGTCAGTGTCTATAAAAAGATCACTTTCTCGTATGATCTATACCTCGAAAGGCCACAACTTGCGATTTTTCGCTGGCCCTGAACATCAATAGCTATGTTGCTCAGGCTTGAAATAGCTTGCTATTTCGCGCCTTCGCGCCTTGCTCTTGATGCTCATTGCTCACCGAAAAAAGCACAATTTATGACCTTCCGAGGTATATAACCCCATTCAGGATGCAATTCATGAACGGCGATAACCTCAACAAGGTTTTCTTTTTGACATTAATATTTTTTTTTATTGAGCTAATAGGTGGTCTTTATTGTAACAGCCTCGCCTTACTTACAGATGCAGCCTTTATGGCCACAAACGTGGCCGGACAGTTAATCGCTATTTTTGCAAAGAATATAAGTAATAGGGCGCCTGACAAAACCAAAACATTTGGGTATGAAAGGGCAAAGGTTTTAGCAGGGCTTTTCAATGGGATGTTGGTAGGTTTTGTCCTTTTTTACGTCTTTACCAAAGCGTATGAAAGGATAATAGCGCCACAACCTATAGAAGTTGAAAAGGTTTTGTACATCGCTATCTTAGGGTTGGCAGTTAATGGTTATGGACTTTATGCTCTAAAATCCGAGTTAAAAGACATCAATATAAGAGGTAGTTTTTTACATCTTTTAACTGATACATTAGGTTCTTTGGGAGTAATTATATCATCACTGGTGGTAGCATATACTCATTTTTATCAAATGGATGCCTTGGCAAGCGTAGCTATAGGTGTCCTTGTGGCATATCCAACTTATTTTCTTATAAAGGATAGCCTCCACATCCTTATGGAAGGAGCGCCTCCAAACATTGATTTAGATGATATAAAAGATTTTATTTCTAATGATTTTAATGGAAAAGCAGAGCATATGCATATATGGGCATTAACCCCGGATAAGACAATAATGGTAGTACGAATAAGAACCTCCGGTAAAGCTGAGGTTGGATCATTAAAAAGCGCTCTAAAATCAAGGTTTGGATTTTGTGATGTATTTTTGGAAACTGATGAGGAAAATTAAAATGCCGGATGAATTTATTGAGAGCAAGATCCAAGAATTAGTCAAACAAAAAGATTGGCGAAGGCTTAAGGAAATACTTTCTGGTTGGCCGGCTCCAGACATAGCCGATTTATTTGAAAACATAAGGGAAGAGGATGTCGTCATCCTTTTCCGTTTATTGCATAAACAACAAGCAGCCAGTGTATTTAGTGAGGTTGAGTCCAATAAACAAATGGCACTTCTTCAGGAAATGAGCAATGAACATGTTCGAGATATTATTTCAGAATTATCACCCGATGATAGAACTGAGTTATTTGAAGAACTTCCAGGAGAAATAACGCAGAGCCTTTTGAATTTACTACCTTCAGGTATTCGCAAGGAAACATTGGAGTTACTTGGTTATCCGGAAGAAAGTGTCGGGCGGCTGATGACATCAGACTATGTCGCCATTCGCCCTCATTGGACAATTGAGCAGGCATTGGAGCACATTCGCCGGTATGGGCGTGACGCTGAAACAATTCATGTAGCTTATGTAGTGGATGAAAAGTGGCATTTGCTCGATGATATACCTTTACGGAGATTGATCCTGGCAGACCCGGAACAAAAAGTTGAATCTCTCATGGACGAAAGGTTTGTTTCGATATTGGCGCATGAAGACCAGGAGAAGGCCGTTGAGCTAATAAAACACTATAATCTGTTTGCCCTGCCTGTAGTCGATTCAGAAAATATATTGTTAGGAATTGTGACAGTGGACGATATTCTCGATGTATTGGAAGAGGAGGTCACAGAAGATATCCATAAAGGGGCCAGCATCGTTCCTTTAGAGATGAGCTATAGCGCTGCCTCTGTTTGGACATTGTATCGGAAGCGGATTATATGGTTATCACTCCTCTTAGTGGCACTTTTTCTTTCAGCAAGTGTTATTGCTGCTTTTGAGAAAACCTTAACCACCATCGTCGCTTTGGTTTTTTTTATGCCCGTCTTGATTGGCTGCGGAGGCAATACCGGCACGCAGTCAGCTACTCTGGTTATAAGGGCCATAGCCATTGGGGACTTAAGCTTGAGGAAGTGGTTTAGTGTTGTGAAAAAAGAGCTGCTGGTTGGTCTCTTGTTGGGGGTCACGCTTGGGGGCCTCCTTTTTCTATGGAGCTCCTTCTGGAAGGGCGGAGCTGCGGTGGGTCAAGTAGCTGGGATGTCAATGGTTATAATCGTTTTATGGGCAAATTTAGTTGGGAGTTTATTGCCGATAGTTTTAACAAAAATGAAACTCGACCCTGCAGTGGTGAGCAACCCCCTTATCACTACCCTTTTAGATGCCACCGGTTTATTGGTCTATTTTTCGATAGCAAAATGGTGGCTGAGGTTCTAATAAGCCACCATATCTGCCATTTATAAGCATCGCCTCTCTAACTACCCACAAGATATTGAGCACGTAACAGAAATTTAACACTGCCTTAATAAGACTGTAACACGAATGTGGTTTAAGGTTTGTATGATTAACTCCGCATGTATTGAGGAACAATAACACGATAAGACACAAAGTGAGGCTTTGCGCTAATTTGAAAGAGATACTTTTTATAATTTTTGCGGTTCTTTTTATAGTGGGTTTAATTGTCTTCAGGCTCAGATTCATCAAAGATCGAAATCCTAATGCCGAGCTGTTGAATGATCTATTAAGATGGATGAGCACAAATGAAAAAGATAGAATTTCAAAATGATAGAGATGAAACCATTAACGATTTGACGCGTGTAATTCAGGACCGTTGGTAAAAATCCCCCTATCGTTATCCAGCAATTCCTCTAACCAAAATTTAACAGAATCGTTATTCTTTCCTAACAGAGTGGAAATATAAGTAGTGCAAGTTGTCATTCTGAGGAGCGAAGCGACGAAGAATCTTGCTTTTAGTAGAATATTTCAACCTGAAAAAGAGATTCTTCGCTCCCTGCGGTCGCTCAGAATGACATGGTGGGAATAATTGAGCTGTAGTGTTAAATATTTACAATTTAATCAAGGGAGGTAACAAAGATGAAAAAGGCAGTATTGATCTTGTCTTTAGCAGGAATTTTGCTAATGACATTTGGCAGTGGTTCTTCCAGGGCTGGTAAGATTGATGTTTTGATCGACAAGCTTGTCGAGAAAGGAATCCTTTCTTATTCAGAAGCGGAGCATGTTTTAACTCAAATACAAAAAGAAGAGGATAATCAAAAAGCCGAACTTAAGCAAGTAGCTGCGGAGGCTGCAAAGAAAGAGGCTAAAACCGGCGTGGCTGGAATACCAGATTGGGTCAAAAAAATCGATTTCAAAGGGGATTTAAGGCTGCGCCATGATACCCAATGGAGGGATGAGGGAGATGACAAATATGCGCGCAATCGTGAGCGGGTTCGCCTCCGTTTTGGTTTTAATACGAAAATAACAGATACCACAAAGGTTGGGGTCAGGCTGGTTTCAGGATCAGGATATCAGAATACAACAAACCAGAGTTTTGATGAACATGCGACAGGTAAAGAGATTTTTATCGACAGAGCCTATGCATCATGGAAGCCTTTGGATTTCCTGAAGATCACCGGTGGGAAGCATAAGAATCCGTTGGTTACCAGCTCGCTGGTATGGGATTCTGATGTCAGTCCGGAGGGAATTTCAGAAAGCCTTAATTTCGACGTTTCCGATAGCGTTGCTATCTTTTCAAATCTCGGCCAGTGGTTTATTGAGGAATTAAAGATAAAGGACAGCGATAGAGATCCGACCCTGCTTGTTTTTCAATTAGGCACTCAGATCAAACCATCCAAAAAGATAAAATTTGAGTTAGCAGGCACCTATTACGATTTTCTGAATCTGGATAAACTTGATTGGGACAAGGACGGCTCACTGGGTGATACAACCACATTTCTAGGATACAACAACAAGTACGGTCAGCAGATGATTTTCGATAAAGACGAGAAACTTCTCAATGAATTCCAATGCTGGGAACTTTTGGCAAAAGTCAAGATAAAAGATGTCCTGCCTGTGCCATTTTCCGTATTCGGAAGCTACATTATAAATGTAGGCGCTGATATTGATGAACTCATGGAAAAAGGGGTTGATCCAGGAGATAGCGACCCTGCAGATCTCGCGGTATATGAAGGCGATGATCGTGACACAGGCTGGCTTGTAGGCGTCTCTGTTGGGAACAAAAAGAAAAAAGGAGATATTTACGCAAAATATTTTTACCAGAAGTTGGAAGATTATGCTTTTCCGGCCGTATTTGTCGATTCTGACTTTCACGGCGGAGGAACCAATAACAAAGGACATTATATTCAGGGAAGATATTTTCTTGCCGATAATATTCAGGCCAGAGCCACTGGTTTTTTTACCGAACGTGACGATGAAAGCAAGGATGGGCAAAAGGACGAGGATCGCGTGCAGTTGGACATAATCATTAACTTTTAGGCAACCAAACCAGTTAATAAGGGAAAAAGGAGGTGATGATAAAAGGGCATTAACCGGATATTAACATAACTCTAACACAAATCTAACAATTTTGACGTATTTTATTTTAACGCATAAAACTTGACAATCTCGTAAAAAGTCTCGAAATCGTCATGCCGGACTTGATCAGGCATCCAGAACGCATTGAATTTACTGGATAGCGCTAACGCTTCACTACGTGCCCGGCTGGAGTTTATCCCGTACCTGATACGGGGCCGGAATGACGGAAAAAGAGAACTTTTCGACTTTTTACGTGTCCATCAAACTTGGAGGTAAAAAAATGAAATTAAGAACTCTTTTAATATCAGTAATCGCTCTGACCATTTGTTTTACAACAAATTTTGCATGGGCCGGAAAGATAGTAATTAAAGGCTCAACAACTGTATTGCCCATTGCTCAAAAGGTTGCTGAAGTTTATATGAAAGACAACCCTGATGTAAAGATATCCATTTCAGGGGGCGGATCAGGCAACGGGATAAAGGCGCTCATTGATGGATCTACTGATATTGCTGACAGCTCCCGCTTTATCAAACAAAAGGAAGTAAAGCTGGCTGTTGAAAATGGTAGATATCCGGTTCCTTTTGCAGTGGCTTACGACTGTATCGTGCCTGTGGTGCATCCAGACAATAACTTAATGAACCTCACCATGGCTCAGCTTAAAGACATCTATATGGGTAAAATAAAAAACTGGAAAGAGATTGGCGGGCCTGACAGACCGGTTGTTATTATCTCCCGTGACACCTCTTCCGGGACATACGAGGTCTGGTACAAGAAAGTCATGAAAAAGGAAAGAGTTTCCCCCAGGGCGCTTCTCCAGGCTTCCAACGGAGCTATTGTCCAGGCCATTGCACATAACAAAAATGCCATCGGCTACATCGGTCTAGGCTATATGACCGGTTCCGTAAAGGCCTTGAGGGTCAACAATATCGAGGGGTCGGCAGAAACAACTCTGAACGGGACCTACCCCATTAGCAGACCGCTCTATATGTTCACCCAGGGATGGCCAAAGGGAGATACCCTTAATTTCATCAACTTTGTAGTGCATCCGGAAAAAGGTCAAAAATATGTATCTGAAGCAGGGTATGTGCCTTTGTATTAAAAAACAAACACGAAAGTTAGGTTAAAGGGTTCACGGTTCAAAGGTTCAGAGGTTGATGCCATTGTAGTAACCGTTCACGGTTCAAATGTTCAAGGTTAAACTGAGCGGTTTATAGCGGATGGTATGCATTCCCACGCTGGAGCATGGGAACGAGAAAAAAAATCAACAATCCAAAGGGATGAACGTCGAACACCCGCCTGCCATGCATCACAAACGATGGCGGCATGATCATTGTCACCGGGCCGAGACACCAGGACATTCTACCAAGACCACCCAAAGGCATTGCGGGCAGGTCGAACATCCAATTTTGAATGATGGTGTCGCTTCGCTCCTCAATCTGGGAAAACAACAACCTTTGAACTCCTGAACCCTGTATGAAGTAAAGGAGAAAGTGTGGAAAAAAGCAGTCATACCGGAAAAAGCAGATACAGAACTGAAAAGATCATCCGGATCACATTTTTCTGTATTTCGCTGGCTTCAATAGCAACCCTTGCATTAATTACGATTTTTTTATTTATGGAGGGTCTTCCTATTTTCAAAGAGGTTTCCGTTAAGGATTTTGTTTTTGGGCAATACTGGTACCCGACTGATGAGCCCCCGGATTTCGGAATTTTTCCGCTTATTATCGGATCCCTATCCGTAACAGGCGTATCTTCCTTAATTTCCATTCCATTGGGAGTACTGACAGCCCTTTACCTGGCAGAATCAGCCTCCGCCAGTGTACGGCAATGGGTCAAACCGATTGTGGAACTTATGGCAGCTCTCCCCTCTGTGGTAATAGGCTTTTTCGGAATGGTAATAATAGCTCCATTTCTTCAAGAGGTCTTTGGTGTTGCCACGGGCCTGAATCTTTTTAATGCATCACTAATGCTGGCTTTCATGTCTATTCCGACTATTTGCAGCATCTCGGAAGATGCCATTTTCAGCGTGCCCACAGAGCTTAAAGAGGCTTCCCTGGCCCTCGGCGCCACCAAATGGGAAACCATATCACGGGTTATCCTGCCTGCATCCCTTTCCGGCATCACAACTGCAATTATCCTGGGCATGTCCAGAGCTATCGGAGAAACCATGGTGGTGCTCATGG
>NKAJ01001722.1_pt2 | contig 10790 bp, 14 predicted proteins | sample 1556001 | NCBI WGS metagenome assembly NKAJ01 (sample SAMN06204642, study PRJNA360343) | marine sediment metagenome | isolation source: Jiulong cold seep at northern South China Sea | place: China: South China Sea, Jiulong cold seep | collected 2013-06 | reverse complement strand
GACATATTTAAAATATATACCGTGAGTATCGATTTATCAAGACCTAATGCCGGCTGTTGGACCGAGGCTCAACAACCGGCATTAGGTGGACATTTTCAATAAGATTGGACATTTGTAATGGTATCGCAAAACTGCTCGCCTTCAATGACTTACACCGATAATAACGATACCAGTTGAACCTCACAATCACCGGTAATTAACAAACCAGACACTATAATCGTCAAGTATCTGATAGTTAATTGAAGTTCTGTCAACAGCCTCTAAGTCTTCTAACGGCAGAGTAAATTTTCTCTTATCTGAGATACGGCTGACATTAGCAAGGATACCGTTATCTTCATCATAATGATCATCAAAACTCAGGATTCTGTAATGGTCTGTGTATGAGGGCTGGGTCTTTTTCAATTCCTCATATTCATCTTTGTCACCTGGCCCTAAAACGTAAAACTCTTCCCATCTAAAGTCTTCTATTCCGGTAACTATACAGGCTGTGCCCTTCACTTCCTAAAGAGATCGCTGTGAGTTCCCGTGCGCTCCAAGCATAGGCTCTCCTGATCCATGGAGTAGATTAAGATCCAGTCAGGTTCAACATGGCAGTCCCGGCAGTTGATGAACTTTCCGATGAGCAGATGGTCTCGGTGCCGTGGGTCAAGCGGAAGCTCTTCAGCAAGTCTTTTGACGACTTTCCTTAGTTTGGCGATATCCTTACCACGCTTGGCCATCCGCTTTACATCACGGGAAAACTGACGCGTCTGAGATAGTCGCCTCATGTCTCCCAGCTATGGAACATCTCATCCAGGGAACCGAACTCCGTAATCTCCTCCCCTCGCCGGCTTTTTGCAATGGTCTCTTCCGTGACTTCATTGGGGATCTCGACCATAAATGGAAGTCCGTCTCTCAACGAGATCTGAGTGTAAAAAATGCGAATGGCTTCAGTTGGTGTGATCCCAAGGCGACGGAGGACGCTTTCTGCTTTCACCTTGGTCTCTGGCTCGATCCGTGCGTGTACTACTGCTGTCTTCATGATGCTATTCATATCACATATGCAACACAGATTCAAGGTCACCGGCGACGATGGCACAACGAAAAAATAAGCTGCCCATGACCGTACCACAGGAATGGAGCAGCTTGAGTGATTTGTTATCTGGGTCCACTAGAATGCTCCCGAAGCCTTCTATTTTGCGCTATCGTCCGTTTCCCAAATTGCAAAAATATTGTCTTCTGTATCAAGACACACTGCAAAATAACCAATACCGGGCACAGCGGTCTTGGGAAAAACCACTTTACCGCCCAGATTTTCAACCTTGACGGCATATTCATCAATTGCCGGCACATCAATGTAGTTGGTAATCGGATGCTGTGGGTCTTGCCTCTGTATCATACCGCCTTCAAGCGCCTTTTTACCTTCTTCGTCGGTTGTAGTAATCATCCAGTATTCCATTGGTCCGGGATATTTCTCAATTTTCCAGCCAAAGAGTTCGGTATAAAATCTTTTTGCTCGTTCAAGATCATCCGTTGGAATCTCAAAATGTACTATTGTAGGCATTTTTCTTTCCTCCATATTTTGCGTTTGGGGGTGGATTCTTTAAATACGTTCAGGTAGAAACGGTTCAAACTTCATCCTCCATCAAGGCTTCTCTTGATTCCCTTACGAAAAAAGGGCTTTTATTCAAAACCCTGAAGGGTGCATATAGATTTTCTGATACCTTCATGCCTTACTGGATCAGCGATCTNTTCTTTAAATACGTTCAGGTAGAAACGGTTCAAACTTCATCCTCCATCAAGGCTTCTCTTGATTCCCTTACGAAAAAAGGGCTTTTATTCAAGACCCTGAAGGGTGCATATAGATTTTCTGATACCTTCATGCCTTACTGGATCAGCGATCTGAAGCGGACGCTTTACTCTTCTACGTCGAACGCCCAGGGTATATGTTCAATGATCGGTTTTCCAGTACCATGAAACCTGATTGCCAAGACATCAAATCGAATTTCCTTTTCAAGGCAACCCTTTTTCTGGAGGTACCACTTGGCAACACGTATAATCTGACGCTTTTTGTGATAGGTTATTGCCTCCTGGGGCAGACCATATTTAGCGCTCACCCGGGACTTTACTTCCACAAAGATTATCCGTGAGCGGTCCTCAAGGATCAGGTCTATCTCACCGCACTTCACCCGGTAGTTACGCTCAAGGACATGATATCCCTTCTCTATGAAAAAGGCTTCAGCGAGTCTCTCTGCCTTTTCCCCTAATTCCTTGGCATATCTATGTCTGTGGGCGTTCATAGGTTCAAAGGTTCAAGGTTCAAGGTTCAAGGTTCACCGTTCAGGGTTCAAAGGTTCAGGGGTTACCGAAAATCTAAGCCGTTGATTCGTGAATTCTGAATGGAGACGGCATGAGAATAGAACAATTTGAGTATATTGAGGCATGGCAGTTGGTCCAAGAGCTAATTCGCAAGGTCAACGAAAGAAAGATCGAACAGGAAAAAATGAACATCGACGTTCGTCTTTTAACACGAACCTCTGAACCCTGAACCTTTGAACCCGCTNTTCTGAATGGAGACGGCGTGAGAATAGAACAATTTGAGTATATTGAGGCATGGCAGTTGGTCCAAGAGCTAATTCGCAAGGTCAACGAAAGAAAGATCGAACAGGAAAAAATGAACATCGACGTTCGTCTTTTAACACGAACCTCTGAACCCTGAACCTTTGAACCCGCTAACGGCTATCTATGTCTCAATCGTACTCCTGGGATATTGTTGTGTACTCCCGCACTCCTTTAAAGGTTTTCCTGTGGATCGGACAACAGCCATAGAGCTTGATAGCCTTACGGTGTTCTGAAGTTGCGTAGCCTTTGTTGCCGGCAAAATTGTAATGGGGATAATGCCGGTGCATTTCTTCCATAAGGCTGTCTCTAAAGACCTTGGCTACTATTGAGGCGGCTGCCACGGAAAGAGACCTCTGGTCTCCCTTTACCAAGGTCTTCTGAGGCAAAGTGTGAGGAATTGGTTGATTACCGTCAATAAGTAAGGCTCTGGGCCGCAGGTCCAGATTATCAACGGCCTGAGCCATTGCCTTAAGGCTGGCCTTCAGGATATTTATCCGGTCTATTTCAGCAGATTCCACCTGGGCCACAGAGATCGCCAGGGCCTTTTCTCTTATCGCCAGGTTAAGGACTTTCCTCTGTTTTGAGGAAAGGACCTTTGAATCCCGGACACCTGGAAGATGAATATCAGGTGAAAGTATTACAGCAGCAGCCACTACAGGCCCTGCCAGACACCCACGGCCAACTTCGTCAAGACCTGCAACCGGATCGAGATCATGGTCCCACAGACTACGTTCAAAGTACAAGAGATCCAGTCCGGAATCTCTGCCCCCGGTCTTCATGAAATCAAGAACGAGGACTCACCTTTTGTCGTGCCGCCCTACCCTTTAGACCACGTAGATAGTAAAATTTGGCCCGGTTGTGACGGCCTTCTTTTGCCAATTCTATTTTTTCGATTCTGGGAGAGTGTATGGGGAAAACGCGTTCTACGCCAACGCCGTAAGAGATCTTTCTTACAGTAAAACTCTCAGACATACCGCTGCCCCTGCGGCTGATTACCACGCCTTCAAATATCTGTATACGTTCCTTTTCCTCTGTCTCCCGAATCTTGACATGGACACGCACCGTATCTCCGGGCCTGAAGCCCAAAATATCTGCTCGCATCTCTTCAAGTTCAAGTCTACGCAAAATTTCCATCTGTTATATCCTCCTGGAAATATTGAATGCCAAATGATCCACAATTCAACATTCAACATTCAACATTATTAATCCCTATCCCCCAGAAGCCGGTCCAGGGTTATTGCAACTGCGCTGCGGACCGGCAAATGATTGTATTCCCGATTACCCTCTATAGGGGAAATTACTTCATCAACACTTTCAAGCACACTGTTATCAAATCCGGAAGCAGTGCCGAAAAGAAGCAAAATGCTGTCACGGCCTTGATCTTCTATTTTTTTTCTCAAACCGGACCAATCCACAGAGTTTGGCCATTTCTTGGCAGTAGTGGCATATACAAGAACCCGTCTTCCTGTCTCAAGGGTTATCTCACGACAGACCTTTTCAATATCTCCTGCAATCCTTATAAGCCCCATGGCCTCCCGTCTATCCGGATTGATATCCCCCCCGACTCCTTCCAGCCAGTGATCAATCAGGCTTCTTGCCAATACCTGCTGATCAGACAATGGAGTAACAAGGTAATATGCCGACAGCTCATAGGTCCGGGCCAGCCTTGCCATATCATGGATATCCAGGTTAGTAATGGCCGAGGCTATTAACTCACCGTGCCGATTCAGGACCGGATAATGGACCAGGGCAAGGTAGATCAGCTTTTTTCCCACCCCAGGCTCCTGAGGTATTTAATGTCCTTTTCATCCAATCGGGCCTTGTGAAGGAGTTCCGGCCTCTGTTCATAAGTAAGGCCAAGGGATTGCTTCCTTCTCCATTTTGCAATTTTTGCATGATCTCCGGACAGTAATACCTCCGGGACCTCCCAGTCATTAAAGACCCTGGGACGGGTGTATTGAGGAAATTCCAGGAGCCCGTCACTGAAAGAATCCTTCTCTGCTGATGACTCACATCCCAGAACACCCGGTATAAGCCTGCTAACGGCCTCTATCACTACAAGGGCGGCGATCTCGCCGCCGGACAGAACATAGTCTCCGACAGACAACTCAATATCTACGCAGTGCTCTCTGATTCGCTCATCCACTCCTTCGTATCGGCCACATACAAGGATAAGCCGCTGGAGCTGAGCAAGCTCCCCGGCCAGAGCCTGATCAAGTAACTTACCTCTGGGGCTTAGCAAAATGACCCTGGCCTCAGGTGGCTCTTTTTTCAGGACATCAAGGGCCTTATAGATTGGTTCGGGCTTCATCACCATGCCCTCTCCACCACNAATATAATCTCCAACAGACAACTCAATATCTACGCAGTGCTCTCGGATTCGCTCATCCACTCCTTCGTATCGGCCACATATAAGGATAAGCCGCTGGAGCTGAGCAAGCTCCCCGGCCAGAGCCTGATCAAGTAACTTACCTCTGGGGCTTAGCAAAATGACCCTGGCCTCAGGTGGCTCTTTTTTCAGGACATCAAGGGCCTTATAGATTGGTTCGGGCTTCATCACCATGCCCTCTCCACCACCAAAAGGTCTGTCATCAGTGGTCCGATGCCTGTCTGTAGTAAAATCCCTGAGGTTGACTGTCCTGACCTTCAGGATATCTGCCTCAATGGCCCGCCTTACTACCCCATCCTTTAAGGATGAATCAAAAAAATGGGGAAAGATAGTAATTATGTCAAAGAGCATTGGCCTCAACAAGGCCAGGGGGAAGATCTACCACCATGACGCCCTTTTTAAGGTCGATATTTTTCACCATCTGCTCAACAGCAGGCACAAGGATCTCTCCCCTGTCACCTTTAACCACATAGACATCATGGGCGCCTGTTGCCAAGACATCAGACAAAATTCCCAATTCTTCCCCTTTGGCACTCACCACAGAAAGTCCCTCAATCTCGTGCCAGTAATACTCTCCCTCGGCCAGTGGCGACAGCTTGGCCCTATCCAGGAAGATCTCCTTACCCACAAAAGATCCTGCCTGTGTCCTGTCAACTACACCTTCAAGTGCCAGGATCACGCTTTGACCTTTTTTGACGCGGGCCTTAAGCACCCTTTGAGGCACTTTGTCGCCGTATTTGCCCTGAACAAAAATGTCTTTGTAGTCTAAAAAATACTCTACATCCGAGTAGGAATACACTTGCACCTCACCACGTATTCCATGGGTCTTTACAATCCTGCCAAGGGCAAAAAAGAAGGTATCAGTGCCCATCAACTATTCAAGTATCTCTAAGACCGACCTCTTCCGCAGTTTTGTGGATGCAGCATTGAGTATGGTCCTCATTGCTCTGGCGGTACGGCCCTGCCGGCCTATCACCTTTCCAAGGTCTTCTTTGGCTACCTTAAGTTCTAGAACCGAGGTCTGTTCTCCTTCGACCTCGTTTACCTGCACCGCCTCAGGATTATCTACCAGTGCCTTTGCTATGTATTCAACCAGCTCCTTCATCGTTCGCCTCCGCAGTCAATGTCCTCATGTGGCGGTATTATTATGCTTGAGCAGGTTCCAGTGGGTGACCGACTTTTTTAAGCAAGGACCTCACTGTATCTGAGGGCTTAGCGCCCAAACTCAGCCATTTGTCTACCTTGGATGAGTCAACCTTGAATTCCGCCGGGTCCTTCAGAGGATCGTAGGTGCCGAGGATTTCGAGAAATTTTCCATCTCTTGGAGCCTCGGAGTTTGCCGCCACCACACGATAAAACGGCTTCTTCTTGCGTCCATGCCNAGTGTTTTACTGTTGAGCAGGTTCCAGTGGGTGGCCGACTTTTTTAAGCAAGGACCTCACTGTATCTGAGGGCTTAGCGCCCAAACTCAGCCATTTGTCTACNTATGCTTGAGCAGGTTCCAGTGGGTGACCGACTTTTTTAAGCAAGGACCTCACTGTATCTGAGGGCTTAGCGCCCAAACTCAGCCATTTGTCTACCTTGGATGAGTCAACCTTGAATTCCGCCGGGTCCTTTAGAGGATCGTAGGTGCCGAGGATTTCGAGAAATTTTCCATCTCTTGGAGCCTCGGAGTTTGCCGCCACCACACGATAAAACGGCTTCTTCTTGCGTCCATGCCGGGTCAAACGAATCTTTATTGCCATATTTACCTCCGAAAATAATTCAAAAGGGCAAAAGCCCTTTAGGGAACTGTTTAAATTTTGATTTCCTCATTTTTTTGAGCATTTTGTTCATTGCTGTATAATTTTTAAGAAGGCGATTTACATCCTGGACCGCAGTGCCGCTACCATTGGCTATCCTCTTTCTCCGGCTGGCATTGATGATAGTGTAGCTCCTGCGCTCCTGGGGTGTCATGGAGTTAATAATAGCCTCCACCCGTATGAGTTCTTTCTCGTCAGGGGCCAACCCCTTTAGCTGCTTCATCTTGTTTAGACCGGGAATCATGGAAATAATTTGTTCAAGACTTCCCATCTTCCTTATCTGCTGCAACTGGTCTCTGAAATCCTCCAGTGTGAAAGCGTCCTTCTTAATCTTGTCCTGAAGCTCCAGGGCCTTCTTCTGGTCAATGGTATCCTGGGCCTTCTCAATCAGGCTGAGAACATCCCCCATTCCAAGAATTCGGTTGGCTATCCGGTCAGGATGGAAGAGTTCTAGGGCGTCAAGTTTCTCACCGACACCTACCAGCTTGATGGATTTCCCTGTAACTGCCTGTATTGAAAGGGCGGCACCGCCTCTGGCGTCACCCTCAAGCTTGGTGAGCACAACGCCTGTAATAGAAAGCTCCTGGTCAAATTTTTGAGCTACATTGACAGCATCCTGTCCGGTCATGGCGTCTGCCACAAGCAGAATTTCCTGAGGAGACACCACGGCATTTATTTCCCTGAGTTCCCCCATTAGGGCCTCGTCTATGTGCAAACGGCCTGCAGTATCAAGTATAACCGTATCGAGACGAGCAACTTCCGCTTTGGCAACTGCCTGTCTAGCTATGTCCACAGGAGACATGGCCGGCTCCGAAGGGAACACATCAATTTTTAACTGGTCCCCAAGAATCTGTAGCTGCTTTATGGCCGCGGGCCTGTAAACGTCGGCAGGCACAAGGTAGGGTTTTCGACCCTTTGATTTCAGCCAGCGAGCGAGCTTTGCAGCAGTGGTGGTCTTACCCGAACCCTGAAGACCCACCAGAAGTATAACTGCAGGCTGGCGTCCAGCCAGATCGAGGCTCTTATTATGGCCTCCAAGTAAGGCTATAAGCTCCTCATGGACTATTTTCACAACTTGCTGGGCCGGAGTCAGGCTTTCCATCACCTCCTGCCCCACAGCCCGCTCTTTCACCCGAGCAATGAAGTCCTTTACGACTTTGTAGTTTACGTCGGCCTCCAAAAGGGCCAGACGGACCTCCCTCAGGCCCTCCTGGATATTCTCCTCTGAAAGCTTTCCATAACCCTTAAGGCGTTTGAATACGGAATCCAGGCGCTCACTCAGATTATCAAACATGCTTGTTTAAATCCCAATTTTTCATACGAATGGGTACTCAGTTACCTTGAGCTTTTTTCACGGTAAATAATCAGTAAAATCAGAGAAATTTACTTAATTCGTCTTGAGGTGTCAACCTGACGTTTTTTTCGTCCCTTAGACTTGAACACCACACTTACTGCCTCATCCGCCTTGGATATCAAGTGAAATTTCATGGTCTCCCTGACCTGGGAAGGTATTTCATCAAGATCCCCGGCATTGCGCTTGGGCAGAATAATCTCTTTTATCCCGGCCCTGTGGGCACCCAGCACCTTTTCCTTAATCCCGCCCACGGGAAGAACGAGTCCCCTCAAGGTAATTTCACCAGTCATGGCCACGTCAGGCCTGACAGACCGATCAGTAAAAAGGGATATCAGTGCCATACATATAGCCACTCCGGCAGAGGGACCGTCCTTGGGTATGGCCCCTGAGGGAACATGGACATGGATGTCCTCATCTTTGAACGCGTCGTCCGGGATACCCAGATCCAAGGCCTTGGAACGGACAAAACTCATGGCGGTCTGGGCGGATTCCTTCATTACATCACCCAGCTTTCCTGTAAGTAATATCTTCCCGGAGCCACTCATCTTGCCGGCCTCAATAAACAGGATCTCCCCTCCTGAAGGAGTCCATGCCAGTCCTGTAGCCACACCAGGGACCTTGGTCCTTTCCGCAACCTCGGCCATAAACTTGGGCGGCCCCAAATACTCTTGCAGGCCCTTTATCCGTATCTGCACCTTGTCAGTCCGCCCTTTGGCCACTTGCTTGGCCACTCCACGGCACACAGCAGCTATCTGCCTTTCGAGATTCCGGACCCCTGCCTCCCGTGTGTAGGCACTAATTATCTTAGACAAGGCCGTTTTTTTAATACTGAGATTACGTCTGGTCAGACCATGGGCCTCAAGCTGTCTTGGGATCAGGTACTTCCGGGCGATTTCAAGCTTTTCCTCAAGAGTGTAGCCTGAGAGCTCCAATACCTCCAACCTGTCCAGCAGGGGGCTGGGTATAGTATCCAAAACATTGGCAGTAGCAATAAAGATCACCTTTGAGAGGTCAAACTCTACTCCCAGATAGTGGTCAGTAAACGTAATATTCTGTTCCGGGTCCAATACCTCCAAAAGGGCCGAAGCCGGGTCCCCCCTGAAGTCCATCCCTATTTTGTCAATCTCATCCAGCATCAGCACGGGGTTTTTGACCCCCACCTTTCTGATGCCCTGAACAACACGCCCCGGCATGGCCCCTACATATGTACGCCGATGTCCGCGAACTTCCGCCTCGTCCCTCATGCCTCCCAACGCTATCCTTAAAAACTTGCGTCCCATGGAACGGGCTATTGATTTCCCAAGAGAGGTCTTGCCGGTGCCGGGAGGACCATAAAAACACAGAATGGTTCCCTTGGCGTCGGGTTTGAGCTTTCGCACTGCCAGGTACTCTATGATACGATTCTTTACCTTTTCCAGGTCATAATGATCCTCATTAAGGATACGTTCTGCCTGATCCAGGTCCAGATGATCCTCTGTAAACTCATTCCAGGGAAGCTCAAGCAGCCAGTCAATATAGGTCCGGGCTACCGTATACTCAGGGGCAAAGGGATGCATCTTGGAAAGGCGGTCAAGCTCACGGGCGGCCTCTTTCATGGCGTCTTCCGGCAGACCCTTGGCCTCCAGCTTCTCCCTCAGTTCCTCGATCTCATCCGGCTTCTCTTCCCCTTCTCCAAGCTCCTTCTTTATGGCCTTAAGCTGTTCTCGCAGGAGGAATTCCTTCTGGGTCTTCTCCACCTGTCCCTTGACCTGGGACTGGATCTTGTGTCCAAGTTCGAGAATTTCAAGCTGAACGGTCAGAATACGAAGGGCTGCTTGCAGCCGCTCCTTGACATCCAAGGCTTCCAATACGGTCTGCTTATCATCAGTTGAAACATTGAGATGGCTGATCACTATGTCTGCCAAGGCACCTGAATCTTCTACACCCATTATCATCGCCCCGAGCTCTCTGGGGAGATTGGGAGACAGCTCCAGCACCTTGGAAAAAACCTGCCTGACATTTACCGCAAGGGCCTGGATCTCAAGATCATGGCTATCTATGTGCTGTACCGGCTCCACCTTTGCCTTTATATACGGTTCCTCTTCTGTAATCTCCAGAAGCCGCACCCTGGTGACCCCTTGAACTATCAGCCTTGCATGGCCCTCCTCATTCTTGGCCATCCGGAGTATCAGGCCCACAGTACCTACATTATGGAAACCAAGAGACTTATCATCCTCCTTTTTTTCGCTCAATACCGCTACGGTCCTGTCTGTTGCAAGGGCATCATCAACCAGCTTTACGAGATTTGGCTGTTCCACTACCCAAGAAACAACCATATGGGGAAAGAGCACAAGCTCTTTACCAGGCAACACCGGAAGCTCACGAATTGTACTGTGCTTAGTGTTCTCTTTTATGTGTGTATTTTTAGTCATAAGCAATCTTAATTACATCCTTGATTNTACCGCTACGGTCCTGTCTGTTGCAAGGGCATCATCAACCAGCTTTACGAGATTTGGCTGTTCCACTACCCAAGAAACAACCATGTGGGGAAAGAGCACAAGCTCTTTACCAGGCAACACCGGAAGCTCGCGGATTGTACTGTGCTTGGTATTCTCTTTTATGTGTGTATTTTTAGTCATAAGCAATCTTAATTACATCCTTGATT
>NKAJ01001391.1_pt1 | contig 10799 bp, 8 predicted proteins | sample 1556001 | NCBI WGS metagenome assembly NKAJ01 (sample SAMN06204642, study PRJNA360343) | marine sediment metagenome | isolation source: Jiulong cold seep at northern South China Sea | place: China: South China Sea, Jiulong cold seep | collected 2013-06 | reverse complement strand
CCTTGGTGCTGGCCAGAGCCTGGTCCCAAACCCTCCGGCCAGCACCAAGGCATGATAGCATTCCTTGCTCAACGTTTTTCCTCCAAACCTGAAGTCATCATTGCTGCCAGGGCCGCTACTGCTCCAATGGCTGCGGTCTCTGAGCGGAGTGTCCTTCTACCCATGGTGACAGTGGAAAAACCCGCTCCCTTACATGCCAGAATTTCTTCCCTGGAAAAGCCTCCTTCCGGCCCGGCTATAACAGCCACAGGAGTATTGTTTCCCTGGTCTCTCCAAGCAGAAAATAAGGAGCGCTTCTTTTCCGACTCCCAGAGAAGAATTTTTGCCCCGGCATAAAAAACCTTTTCCAGAGCCTCTTCCAGGGAAACTACCGGGTAGATAGTCGGCACAAGACTTCCTTTACACTGCTTCAAGGCCTGTCCGGCTATCTCCTTCCAGCGGACGAGATGTCTGCCGGTCTTTTCAACATCTACTTTTACCACAGTATGTTGAGTAATTACAGGACAGATAGTCTGAACCCCCAACTCAGTCGCCTTCTGTATCATCCAGCCCATGCGGTCTCCCTTGAGCAGGGCCACAATCAGATTAATCGGCAGGCAATCATTTTGCTGTTCTGAGACCTCCACAATATGCAAACCTACTTCTGTCCTATTTACCCGGATAATTTTCGCCTTGGCTACCACTCCGGAGCCGTCTATGAGTTCGACAAGGCTCCCTGACCCCAAACGCATCACGCGCGTCAAGTGATGCGCCTCCCTGCCAGTGAGGGTAAGTGTGCTCCGGGCCCTTGAGAGAACATCAGATGATATCAGGAAACGAGCAAGGGACATTAATTTATAATATACTTCAAATTGTTACCTATCAATGATAATCGTCCACTGAATTTGCAGCCGACCGCAGCCGCTTTGAATTAATACACTTATCCTGGTTCGCGAGTCAGGAAAACAACTTAACTATCTTACTATCTCAGACATGAAACCGGACAATCTATTTGTTCCATACAGGCGTTACAAAGAATGTAGCCATAACTAGGTAATATATGGTAATATATAACTAAAATATCAGTTGACGATCTAAGGGGAAATTACTATGCAGGTTTCAGTTCCATCCTGTTACGAACAAGTCTATATCAGCAAACTCGATGAAATCGACATTTTTCGGACCACCTATTCGATTTTGTAAAGCAAAAAAGGAATTCTTTTTATGAGACAGATTCTGATCCTGATTCTGTTCAGCCTTATGGCTTTTGCCCCATCGGTTTATGCCGGGTTCTGGGACAGTGCCCTTGAGACTGTAAAAGACGTAACCGGCCCGAAAGAGGCCGGGAAAGCCGTCGGGCAGCAGGACGGGCTCACTGACCAGGAGATCCTGACCGGGCTTCGGGAGGCTCTGAATCTCGGGGTGCATAGGGCAGTGGAAAGGGCCTCTGCCTCAGGAGAGGCACTTCCCGTCCTGGCTTAGGCCGTAAAGGATCTGACCAAAAGAAAATACGCACGGACCCAGTGGCCAGGACTACGGACATCCTGAAAAAAGTATTCGGTTTGTGAATATCCCCTGGGGGTATTTTTCCAGAGAAACATTTAAGAAGAGAGGAGCAGCCTTATGGGTAAGTTGAGCAGAATACTGGTTACGCTGGTTGGCTTGGTTTGCGTCGTACTGATAGGACTTGCGATTTTTGTACACTTCTATCTTACGGAAGACCGTGTCAAGGCCCTGATTATTCCACCGGCGGAGGAGGCCTTGGGCAGGAAGGTCCATATAGGGAGTATCGATGTAGGCCTGTTTACAGGCATAACCGTCAGGGATTTCTCTGTTAAAGAGGATGACGGCAAGACGGATTTCCTGAGCACCAGGGAATTTGTCCTAAGATATAATCTCTGGCCCTTGCTTCAAGGGGCAGTGGTGGTTAGCGATGTGCGCCTGGGTGAACCGAGGGTATGTATCCTCCGGGACAAACAGGGAAGGTTTAACTTCGAGACCCTGGCATTTCTGGCCGAGGGGGAGGAGAAGAATGCAGAGCCGGAGCCGGGCACTGAAGCCGGGGCTGCACTTCCTTTGGCCCTCACAGTGGAACAGGTGAAGATTGACAGGGCCCAGGTTGTCGTCCGGGATGCAACTGGAGAAATACCTGACACGGATGTAAGGGCGGACCTAGTGGTCGCTCTGGATGTGAGTCGTGATCTGGCTTCGTTGAGTTACAAGGGAAATCTGAACTTTGTCGCAGATCTCGTTTACGGTGAAGTCAAACCCAATATCTCGGGAAAGAGTGATTTCGATCAGGACAGACTGGAATATGCGGTGGACGTCATTCTGGATGACCAGAAAGCGCGTCTCAGTGGTGAGGTGAAGAACTATGCCAAGGTCCCGGACATACGCCTGGACATCACCAGCGAGGCTATGGATATCGACCGGCTCCTTGCAGTCCTGGCAGTCCTTCCAGCAGCATCAGAGGCTGGAGAAAAGAGGACGTCTGCAGAAGAGGTCACAAAGGTATCTGATCAGCCTCCCGGAGCCGCCTTGCCCCCGGGTCTTAGGGCTCTTGGTGAGGTCAGGGTTGGCAGGACCCTTTACAAGGGGCTTGAGGTAAAGGACTTCCTTCTGCAATACAACCTTGAGAAAGGAATTTTGACTATGAAAGACCTTTCCGCCGGGGTTGCCGAGGGACAGGTTTCAAGCAGGATGAAAGTGGATCTTAATAAACCAGGTCTCATCTACGGAGGTGATCTCGATGTAAAGTCAGTAAAGGTTCAGGGGCTTTTGCCCGCCTTGGCCAATATCTCCGGCGACATGGTTTCAGGAGCCATGGAATCTCACTTCACCTTTTCCGGGGCTGGCATTGAGTGGCCGGTTCTTCGGGATGCCCTGAGCGTTGAAGGCACTTATGCACTGCGGGATGGCAAACTTCGGGATATCCCGGTAACCGTGGCAATAGCGAAACTCCTGGGGCTCGAGGAGTTGAAAAGACTGTCTTTTGAGAGCCTTGATGGAACTTTGCATGTAATTAAGGGCAAGGCCGCCATTAAGAGCCGGATGACCGGGGAGGACGTCGGTGCAAGGGCGGAAGGCACGATCGGGCTGGACGGCAATCTGGACATGCCGGTGACATTGCTTCTTTCTCCGGCACTCAGCGAAAAGCTCCGGAAACGCACCTCGGTTGCAAAATACCTGACTATCAAAGAGGGACAGACTGAGCTGCGCCTGAAACTGGCCGGAAGCNGAACTTTGCATGTAATTAAGGGCAAGGCCGCCATTAAGAGCCGGATGACCGGGGAGGACGTCGGTGCAAGGGCGGAAGGCACGATCGGGCTGGACGGCAATCTGGACATGCCGGTGACCTTGCTTCTTTCTCCGGCACTCAGCGAAAAACTCCGGAAACGCACCTCGGTTGCAAAATACCTGACCAGCGAAGAGGGACAGACTAAGCTACGTCTGAAACTGGCCGGAAGTNATGGAACTTTGCATGTAATTAAGGGCAAGGCCGCCATTAAGAGCCGGATGACCGGGGAGGACGTCGGTGCAAGGGCGGAAGGCACGATCGGGCTGGACGGCAATCTGGACATGCCGGTGACATTGCTTCTTTCTCCGGCACTCAGCGAAAAGCTCCGGAAACGCACCTCGGTTGCAAAATACCTGACTATCAAAGAGGGACAGACTGAGCTGCGCCTGAAACTGGCCGGAAGCCTGATGCGTCCCTATCCGACTCTGGACACAGCCGGGGTCTCAGAACAGGTGAAAGAGACTATCTGGAAAAAGGCCGTCGAGAAGCTGGATGAAGCCCTGACCGGCAAAAAGAAAGAGGCAGGGGAAGAGGATGCGGATGCCGGCAAGGATGTGGGCAAGGAACTTATCAGGGGAATATTAGGGCAGTAACCTAACCGGATCGGACTTTTTTAGGCGGGGACGTGTAGCCCATGAAAAGAAAATCATCTGAATTCGAAAGGAAAGGATTGGGGGGCGGTAGCGGAACAGGTCTTTGATTCGGCACGTAAAGCTTTGACCGGAAAAACCCTGATGGGAAAAACCGCTATAAAAGGAGGATTTGAAGCATGGAGATAGATTTAGGCAAGGTGTTGGACACATTGACGGTCTGGGTTGCTCAATACTCAGTGAAACTGGTGGCAGCGATCCTCATAATCATCATAGGACGCTGGATTTCCAGACGTATATCAAGACTGTTGGGGAGGCTTCTTGATAAGAACAACGTGGACGTAACACTGGTCAGGTTTGCGGAAAACCTGACCTACTATGCCCTCATTGTTGTAGTACTTATAGCGGCCGTCGGGCAGCTTGGCATTAACACGACTTCTTTTCTAACTATTGTCGGTGCGGCCGGTCTTGCCATCGGTCTGGCCCTCAAGGATTCCCTTTCCAATTTCGCGGCAGGAGTCATGCTCACTTTCTTTCGGCCATTCCGGGTAGGAGATTTTGTGGAGGCAGGAGGTGTCACCGGAACGGTTCAGGGCATTACCATATTCAATACAGTGCTTAATACCCCTGACAACCAGAAGGTGATTATCCCCAATGGTATAATCACCAGCGATGTAATCACAAATGTGACCGCCAATGATACCCGTCGCGTTGATCTGGTGATCGGTATCAGTTACAGCGATGACATCGCCAAGGCCAAAAAGATAGTCAGTGACCTGCTCCAGAAGGAAAAACGTGTTCTGTCCGATCCCGCACCAGTTATTGCCGTATCGGAGCTGGCCGACAGCAGTGTAAATTTGGTCGTGCGTCCCTGGGTGAAGACCGGAGACTACTGGACGGTACGATTTGATCTCACCGAGGAGATCAAGAACAGCTTTGACGAGGCCGGTATCAGCATCCCGTTCCCGCAGCAGGATGTCCATCTTTTCAATGAAAATTCTGCATAAACCGCAGGCCCGCGCATACGGTTCGTCCTACAACAATTTTCAGACAGCCTCTTAGGGTCTGACACGAAAATTACAGACTTGAGGGCTTTACACCGATAAAAAATGCATAGCCGGCACTTTAAAAACCATCCTCAAGACCACAAAGACGGACAGGCTCATGTCTCATCCATACTACGATCCTGACTATATCTTCCAAATCCTTGAAAAGGAAGGCCTTGTATCAAAAGAGCAGATCGCTAAATTAACACCCAAGCTCTCCATACCTAAACGGAAGGGCCAGGATCTTGTGCAATGGCTGGATTCACTGCAACTCCCCCGGGCGGATTCCCCTGACACTGATCTGGAAGAAGCAGATATTATTTCTCTTATAGCAAGAGATCATAAGTGGACGTTCAGGCGATTGGACCCCTTACGCCTTGATATGGAGGTAGTGACAAAGACACTTCCGGCCTCTTTTGCTAAAAAGCGCCTGGTACTGCCTCTTTCTTGGGACGATGGAGAGCTCGAAATAGTCTGCTACGACCCCGAAGATCGGGAGCTTCAACAGGATGTCGAGAGGGCATGTCAGGCCCGGACCCGTATCTCAGTGGCTCCCCGCAGAGACATCGAGCGCATTATAAGTGAATTCTTTGACTTTAAACAATCCATTGCTGCTGCTGAAAATGTGCTCAAAATTCCAACAGCGGATATATCCAACCTGGAACAGTATGTGCGGCTGGCAGCTCCGGATATCGCATCCTCAGACAAATACATACACAAGGCAGTGGATCACCTTTTTCAGTATGCCCTGGATCAGCGTGCCAGCGATATTCACATAGAGCCAAAGCGAACACAGTCCCGGATACGCCTTCGCATAGACGGCATCCTGCATACCATCTACCGTCTGCCCAGGGTAGTACACGAACCAATATGCACCAGAATAAAAACCATGTCCAGGCTGGACATAGCGGAAAAACGCCGGCCTCAGGATGGTCGTTTGAAAGTTGCCTGGAAGGAGGACGAGGCAGAGGTCAGGGTATCTACTATACCGGTTGCCTTTGGTGAAAAGGTTGTGCTGAGGCTGCAAAGTGCGGAGATACTCTTCAGCGACCTAACCAAGCTTGGATTCTCAGAAAGGGACCTTCAGGCCTATAAGTGTTTTATTCAAAATAGCCACGGCATAGTACTTGTTACAGGACCAACAGGAAGCGGAAAGTCTACCACGCTTTACTCTACACTTCGACATCTCAGCTCACCGGATATCAATATAATTACTGTGGAAGATCCCATTGAAATGGTTTGCGAAGAGTTTAATCAGATAGCAGTGCAGCCACAAATAGATGTGACATTTGCTTCAATACTCAGGAACATACTGAGACAGGACCCGGACATCGTCATGATCGGGGAGATACGGGATGGTGAAACCGCCCGGCATGCCATACAGGCAGCCTTGACCGGCCACCTGGTCTTTTCCACTCTGCACACCAATGATGCTGTCAGTGCGATTACGAGGTTGAAGGACCTTGGCCTTGATCCTTACCTTATCGCATCCACCCTGGTTGGAATTGTTGCACAACGGCTTGTGCGTATGGTCTGCAAATCGTGCGGTAAACCCGTAATGATCCCGGCGGATCGGCTAAGGGCCTTTGGCTACAAAGCCTCAGAACACGCACAGGCGAAAAAGGGTATGGGCTGCAGCCGCTGCCGCAATACGGGTTATTGGGGCAGGATCGGGATCTACGAGGTCTTTTCTGTCTCTGATACAATCAGAGAAATGATCCACTTGGAAGAAAATGAAGAAGCCATTAAAAAGCAGGCATTCAAAGAGGGAATGAGGACACTAAAGCACGATGCCTGCAGAAAACTTCTCTCCGGGATAACCACCATGGAAGAGGTGATCGGAGTTACCTCATCATAGAAGAAATTGATTAAAACCCTTCCTCTATAAAATTTTTTGTAAAGCTCTTAAGGCCCCTTTATAGGTATTTCCCTGTCTGGTCCGGCAATATTGAAGTTTGGGACTGTTTTTTCCAGACAATTCCATTAAACTGAATCTGATGCACGGATCAGGATTAGAATAATAACACCGAGCCTCTTACAAAACCCGGAGTTTTTGCCAGAGGTTCACACTTATTGGAAAAATATTGATGCTGGATCAAGAACGATTAAACAGAGATTATCCCTCGGACGTACAGGTCATCCATCTGGGAACCAGGGAGATTATCATTATCGGCACGGCTCATATTTCTAAGGATTCGGTCGATTTGGTCCGCAGGGTGATAAAAAGCGAAACGCCGGACTGCGTGTGCGTGGAACTTGATGCCAAAAGGTACGAGACGCTGTCCAAAAAGAAACGTTGGGAATCTCTGGATCTTAAGGAAATCATCCGCAAAAAGCAACTCAGTACCCTGTTATTCAACCTGATGCTGGCTTCCTACCAGAAAAAGTTGGGAGACCAGCTTGGGGTATTACCCGGCACAGAACTTCTGGTGGCTGTGAAGACTGCGGAGGAAAAAGGGATTTCCATAGCCCTGTGCGATCGCGATGTCAGGGTCACTCTGCGGCGGGCCTGGCATGCCACATCCTTTTTCAAGAAAAACTATCTGCTGGCCAGTCTATTGGCTGGATTGTTTGATCGGACTGAAATCACAGAAGAAAAGCTGAACGAATTAAAGAAAACAGATGTCCTTTCAGAACTTATGCTGGAACTGGGGCAGGCCCTGCCGGAGCTGAAGCGGGTCCTTATCGACGAACGAGATACGTTTTTATCCGAAAGAATCAAGAACGCAGAGGGCGAGCGAATCGTTGCAGTGGTGGGAGCAGGCCATGTCGAGGGAATCAAAAAGGCGTTGCTGGAAGACAGGCATGCCCAGATGGAGGAAATCAATGTTATTCCGCCTGTCTCCCCGATCTGGAGAATTCTGGGCTGGTCTATCCCTGCGGTAATCCTTGCCTCTCTCGGAGCAATTGCATGGAACAAAGGGTGCGATGTAGCTGGTGATAATATTATTTACTGGATCTTGGCTAACGGCATTCCTTCTTCCATAGGGGCCATGCTGGCCTTAGCTCACCCGCTTACCATTGTCTCCGCCTTTGCCGCGGCGCCTGTGACCAGCTTGACGCCTGTCATCGGTGCCGGCTACGTCACCGCCTTTGTCCAAGTTTTGGTTCAGCCACCGGTGGTCAGGGAATTTGAAACAGTACTGGAAGACATGTCCACGCTGATCGGCTGGTGGAAAAACAAGCTGCTTAAAGTCTTTTTGGCTTTTTTGCTTCCAGGCCTCGGTAGCATGATCGGCTCCTGGATCGGTGGGTATGAGATCATCTCCAACCTGTTTTGAGATCAGTTAATCGTACCACAAAGGTCTGAATCAAAGGGGTTGTATCGCATAAGCGCTAATTGTTTTTGCACCGGATGGACTAATGAACATCGAACATCGAACGTCCAACATCGAATGTTGAATGGGAAAAGATGAAGAAACAGACTTATGACCTGGAAGAAAGGCTGCTCCCTTCTGCATCAAAACGGTTGACAAAAAACAGAAATAGCCGTTGAATATTCGGTATTGGATATTCGTTTTTCATTCGACGTTGGACGTTCGATGTTCGACGTTCATCTTTCAAAATAATTCCGTACAGCATACATGTAATCTGTGAACGTTTACAAAACAACTTAGCGCTTATGGGGTTATATCGGATAGCCTTCGTGAGATATGATGTTAACTTTTAACAAGGAGAAGAGGACTATGAGGCGAAGACTCACAATTTGGATTTTGGCATTGACCCTCGTCGGGGCATTCGGTCTCATCGGGTGCGACAAGAAAGAAGAAACAGGCGTTGAGCAGGTGAAGCAGGATGTAAGCGAAATGGCCGAGGAAGGAGCTAATGCAACCGAGCAGGGTGTCCAGGCCGTGGGGGAAAAGGTAGAAGAGGCTGCTGAAGCCGTTAAGGAGACCTCAGAAGAGGCTGCTGAAGCCGTGGGGGAGAAGGTGGAAGGGGCTGCTGAAGCCGTGAAAGGGGAGCACAACTAGAGGATTGCGCAGGAACTCGGAAAAGCTTAAAAAAAGGGCGTTTTTAAAACGCCCTTTGAAGGTTGGCAGTGCAATAGAATACTACGTCATCTCAGATAACCTGACCAGCTTTTCGTAGTCAGCATTCACCCGCTGCTGGATGTAGGCGATATGTTCTTCATCCAGGTGGCGGAAGCGACGCTGGCCTTTCAGATATTCCTGAACAGGCTTGGGCTTTGTTATCTTGCGGCTCATGATGTAGCGTCCTTCGATAACTTCATACAGGGGAAAGACCCTTGTCTCCACCACCAGCTTGGCAAATTCGATAGAGCGCTCAGGTGCCGATCCCCAACCTGTTGGACACGGTGAGTATATATGCAGGTAAGCAGGTCCTTTGACCAGGGCCGCCTTTTTTACTTTATTCATCAGGTCCAGGAAATATGCAGGCGAAGCCGTAGCTACATAGGGGATGTTATGGGCCACTGCTATTGCTGGCACGTTCTTTTTCCAGGTGACCTGGCCAATGCTCTTTTTGCCTGGAGGGCTGGTGGTTGTCATGGCCCCGTATGGAGTACAACTGGAGCGCTGAACTCCCGTGTTCATGTATGCCTCGTTGTCTAAGCAAATATAAGTGAAGTCGTGACCTCGCTCAAAGGCACCGGAGATCCAGCCAAGACCTATATCACTTGTTGCGCCGTCTCCTCCCACTGCCAGTATGTCTACGTGTTTCTTAGAGATCTTGCCCTTGCGTCTCAGGACCTTCATGGCAGACTCTATGCCCGATGCCACGGATGCCGGATTCTCAAAAGCAATGTGGATCCATGGCACTTTCCAGGCAGTCTGTGGATATGGAGTAGTAATGATCTCCATACAGCCTGTGGCCATACAGACAATAACATTTTTCCCCAAGGCCTTCATAGCCATTCTAAGGGCCAGGACTTCACCACAGCCTTGACATGCCCTGTGGCCCGGTGCAAGCAGCTCTTCCTTGGGGAGATTCTTTGCCTTAAATCGTTTGAATTTTTCGAATTCAGGTATCATTTTTCACGCACTCCGATCACTTCGTACAGTTCCTTTGGACGTTTCTTGGCAAATGCTGTAGCCTTGTCGACCATTTCTTCAAACCGCTCAACAGTTACATCCCGTCCACCAAGCCCGGCAATGAAGTTGAAAATTTTAGGGGCCCCGGGCACCTTGTAGAAAAGAGATCTGAGCTCAGCACCCACCGGGCCGCAGATTGCGCCAGGTGGCAGGCAGCGATCCACTATGGCCAGCATTTTTGCCTTTCCGGCGGCCTTTCGAAATTCCGGCCCGGGGAATGGACGCCATAGACGGATCTTTACCAGCCCTGCCTTTTGCCCTTTATCACGCATGGTGTCTATTGCGGTCATGGCTGTCTCTGAAATGCTGCCCATTGTGACCAGCAAAACTTCGGCATCTTCAGAGCGGTAGGTCTCAATAGGATTATACTGACGCCCGAAAAGGTCGGCAAATTCTTTCCATCCCTGGAGTATCACCTTCCTGGATGCCTTAAGGGCTTCATTGTGCGCGACCTTTGCCTCTGAATATATCTCTGGAATACCTACAGGACCCATGGTGATAGGCTTTCTGGGATCCAGGCGGTAGCGGGGCTTGAAGGGAGGAAGATATTGATCCACCTCCTCCTGGCTCAAGAGCTCTACAGCCTCGACAACGTGACTCAGGGTGAAGCCGTCAATGTTTACGATCATGGGTAAGGACACCCGTCTGTCTTCAGCCACCCTGAAGGCATGAAGAATAAGATCAAAGGCCTCCTGGCCGGTGTCCGCAAAGGTTTGGATCCAGCCAATGTCCCTCTGGCTCATTATGTCCTGGTGGTCGTTCCAGATACTGATGGGTGCGGACAATGCACGGTTCACTACAGCCATGACTATGGGAAACCTCATTGGACCGGGTA
>NKAJ01000482.1_pt1 | contig 10799 bp, 11 predicted proteins | sample 1556001 | NCBI WGS metagenome assembly NKAJ01 (sample SAMN06204642, study PRJNA360343) | marine sediment metagenome | isolation source: Jiulong cold seep at northern South China Sea | place: China: South China Sea, Jiulong cold seep | collected 2013-06 | reverse complement strand
TGGCCACCGCCACACCCTGCAGGCAATGGCTCCTGTCATGTCCGGTATCGGTTTTGGTTGACAGTGCCAAAGCCCGGTTGAGCAGGTCGGCACTGGATGTATTGCCTGCAATGCGGGCTGTAGCCCTGATAATATCAACAAATGCCTTTGACCGGTCATGTGTGTCAATAATCTGCCGGGTGAACAGTTCGGCAGCATCAAGATAGATAGTATTATTCGTCTCAACCGCTTTTTGCGCCAGTGTAGCAATACCGGCCCTATATTTCTTGGAACGGAGGGTATCGTTCTTTATGGCCTCTGCCGTATCTTCAAGATGCTTGATAAAATCCCCTGCAGTATTATTCACCATAACATTGCCCCCATGTTATTCATTATTCATTCATTCCTGAACCTGAAATACACCCTTCTGTTGTTCTTACCCTTATTCTCGGCTTTGAATATCTCAATATGTGGTATCTCCCCGGTATTAGCCACGTGGGTGCCTCCACATGCCTGCTGGTCCACACCGGGTATGGAGATGACCCGTATCTCATGGATATCAGGTGGGAAGGCGTCCTTGAGTTTGACAACCGATGGTATCTGGAAGGCTTCATCCCTGGGCATGATATTGATACTGATCGGAAGTTTTTGGTCAATAATCTCATTAACCTTTGTCTCATAAGACTGTATGAGTTCCCTGTCAAAATCTTCAAGACTGAAATCCACCCTGGTTTTTTCTTCACTTATCTGGTTACCTGATATCTGCGCTCCGGTCTCGGTGTAAATAGTGGCTGCCAGGATGTGGCTGGCTGTATGGTATTTCATGAACAGGTACCTTCTGTCCCAGTCGATTAGAGTCATTATCTTATCACCGGGGGTCAATCCGGGCTTTGAGACCTCATGGCTTATGGTATCACCGAACTTGCCAGCATAGACCACACTAAACTCTTCGGTGTCCTTAAAGAACTTGCCTGTATCATGGGGCTGCCCGCCTGAGTTGGGGTAGAAAATGGTCCTGTCCAGCACTACAAATTTATCGTCTTTCACACTTNGCCTGTATCATGGGGCTGCCCGCCTGAGTTGGGGTAGAAAATGGTCCTGTCCAGCACTACAAATTTGTCGTCCTTCACACTCTCAACAGTGGCCTCGGACTGCTTTAGGTAACAATCCTCCAGATATTGTGCTTCCATGTCAGGATAAATCGGTGAACTATTAGATAAAANTAAAGAACTTGCCTGTATCATGGGGCTGCCCGCCTGAGTTGGGGTAGAAAATGGTCCTGTCCAACACTACAAATTTGTCGTCCTTCACACTCTCAACAGTGGCCTCGGATTCCTTGAGGTAGCAATCTTCCAGATATAGTGCTTCCATATCAGGATAAATCGGTGGACTATTAGATAAAATTGTTGTTTAATCTTCCCCTAGCACAGTCACATCCACACTCCTGTGCCGAGGACCATCCAGTTCAGCAAAAAATATCCGCTGCCAGGTACCCAGCACCAGTTTCCCGTTAAGGATAGGAACGGTCTCACTGGAACCAAGCAATACAGCCCTCAGATGTGCATCAGCATTATTGTCTATCCTGTCGTGATCATAGCCTGCTGAGGGAGGGATGAGCCGCTCAAGCATGTTCAGGATATCTGAGCAAAGACCCGATTCATTCTCATTTATGACGATGGACGTTGTGGAATGACGGGTACTGATAACACATAGACCATTTTTTATTGTGCTATCCCGGACATGTTCTTCTACCTGTAACGTGATATCCACTAACTCTATCCGTGAACCAGTATGTATATCCAAAAGCATAGCTATACCCCTGAATACAAGAGCAGTGAGATACCTTAAATATATTGAAGTTTGTAGGACGCGAAATTCAAGGTTACCATGCTTACTATCATGCAGGCAGATAAAGAATACAGCACTGTATCCACGGGGATGGCACTAAGATTACCAGTGGCAACAAACAGGATACCACCTACGATCGATATAACCAGAAATGTCATACCCATAGATGCTATTGCCCCGCCGACCAGCGACCAGGGATGCTCGGCACCTCGTCGCTCAAAGAACACAGAGCCCAATATGAAACCTATTGCAAATACCAGAAGAATTACAGGTGCCGGTAGCGGCAATCCGGTATCGAACAGGTAAATGATACCCAGCGCAACAGCGATCATAGTAAGGGACATACCCAGTACTGTAGCCAGTGTCTGCAAAAAATAATTATCCAAAGCTATTCTTATTATCCATCCCTCCGAAATAAAACATTTGAATTAAATTATATACAAAGATGTATTTATCTCTTTCCCTGAAAAAAACGTTGAAATAACAAAAAAACCATTATCCACCCATCTTTTTCATCATCTTTTGTAGATTGAACTTTCCGCCACGCAGACCCTTGAAAGCCTGCTGCATCATCTTGTGCTGCTTGAGCAGGAGCCGGACATCCTCCTGGGAATTCCCAGAACCCATAGCAATTCTTTTAATCCTGCTGCTGCCTATTATCTTAGGTTCTTCCAGCTCTTTATTGGTCATACTGTCCATGACGACCTTGAACTTCTTTAGCGTGCTCTCAGTGGTCTGGAATTGTTCCTCTGATATGTTCGTACCCTTTGGAAGCATTGGAAGACCAGGCATCATCTGCATTATCTGTTTAAGAGGCCCCATCTTGTTCATGGCTTCCATCTGTTTGTACATGTCCTTCAGGGTAAACTTACCCTTCATCATGCTTTCCACATCAAACTCTTCTTCAGCCATGGCTTCTTCTGCCCGCTCGACAAGACTTTTGATATCACCCATACCTAAAAGCCTTGAAATAAACCGGTCAGGTTCAAACTTCTCAAAATCGTCCGGTCTCTCTCCGGTACCGATATATGCTATGGAAGTACCTGTTTCGGAAACAGCTGATAAAGCACCGCCTCCTTTGGCTGTACCGTCAAGTTTGCTTATTACCACTCCAGTTATACCGATGGATTGATTGAATACCTTTGCCTGTTCACTGGCCTGCTGGCCCAGTGCCGCATCTATCACCAACAATTTATGTTCAGGCATGGAAACTTTATGGATTTCTTCCATTTCCAGGATCAGGTCATCCTCCATGGCATGCCGTCCAGCCGTGTCAATAATCAACACATCGTATTTACCCACAGCGTCCATACCACGCTTAACAATGGCAACTGCGTCCTTATTGTCCTTTTCACCATAGAATGACACATTCAACCGGTCACATAGCGTGCTTAACTGTTCATAGGCGCCAGGTCTGTACGTATCAGCGCAGATAACTGCCGGTTTTAATCCTTTCCTCTGGAAAAACCTGGCAAGTTTTGAAGTAGTAGTGGTCTTACCGCTGCCCTGGAGACCCACCATCATGATCTTTTGTCCGGTCAGTTTCACATCAGTCCCGGCACCCATGATATTTATGAGTTCCTGATACACGATATTTATCACATGTTCACGAGGACTCATACCAGGGGGAACATCCTCCTTCAACGACCGTTCCTTAATCGTCTTGGATAATTGCATCACCAGTTTAACATTGACATCTGACTGCAGCAGAGCACGCTGTATTTCCTTTACAGCATCTCCCACCACTTTTTCATCTATCCTGCCAACGCCGGCTAATTTTTTCAGGGTATTTTGTAGTGAGCTTCCCAGTTTATCCAATACCATAGTGACCTTCCTATCGGAACTTTCTATCGAATCTTCCTATCGAAATTTTCTATTGAAACTTCCTATCGAAATTTGATGTTACATGTGTTTAAGGTAAATAAATAACTACCTTTAAATCACGAACACAAAGGTGAACCAGCCAATCAATACTAATACCACCGAATGTTTCAATCCTGCCATTGCTTCACCTTCACCCATCTGTCCGGCTACCAGACCAGAAGAAAATCCCTGTATCAATGATGCATGGAAGAACAGGCGGTTGAAAGTCTCAGGATCGAAAACTCCTACGAATTTTTCTGCTCCACTACCGGTTCTCGCGGCACTGATACCAGCTTCAGCCATCACAGGAATGAAGCTGTAAGACAGTATCCCGATAACGAAAAGGAATACCAGGAATGCNTGTGTTTAAGGTAAATAAATAACTACCTTTAAATCACGAACACAAAGGTGAACCAGGCAATCAATACTAATGCCACAGAATGTTTTAATCCTGCCATTGCTTCACCTTCACCCATCTGTCCGGCTACCAGACCCGAAGAAAATCCCTGTATCAATGATGCATGGAAGAACAGGCGGTTGAAAGTTTCAGGATTAAAAACGCCTACGAATTTTTCAGCTCCACCACCGGTTCTCGCAGCACTGATACCAGCTTCAGCCATCACAGGAATAAAGCTGTAAGACAGTATCCCGATAACGAACAGGAATACAAAGAATGACATGTAACTGATGACTACATATATGATCATGTTGCTGAGCCGGTCACGTTCCAGTAGTTTAATGGTGTAAGCATCAGTGGCAGCCACTTCCAGTACATCCGGGACATTACCACCAGCCNGCACTGATACCAGCTTCAGCCATCACAGGAATGAAGCTGTAAGACAGTATCCCGATAACGAAAAGGAATACCAGGAATGCCATGTAACTGATGACTACATATATGATCATGTTGCTGAGCCGGTCACGTTCCAGTAGTTTAATGGTGTAAGCATCAGTGGCAGCCACTTCCAGTACATCCGGGACATTACCACCAGCCCGACTGGCCTGGTTTATCAATGCTACAGAACGATGTATCAGCGGCGTTTCAACCCTGTCAGCAAATTTTTCAAGGGCTTCTTCAAATGATATACCCCAGGAGAGCATGGAATCGATTTGTCTTATCTCCTGACTTAGTTCTCCATACTCACCTTTAGCAATCGTGTTGACTGAGCGGGTAAGAGTCATACCTGACCGGTTCATCTCGGCCACATCCCTTAGGAAATTAGGAAAATATTCTTCAATCTTCTTGACACTCCGTCTGTGAGTATGTTGAAGTATTCCCGGCGGGATTATAGCAATCAATATTGCGAACAGCACAACATGATCAAAGGCAGGAGTGAATCCAGTTTGTAAGCCGCCAAGTATCATGAAAGTTATGGCAATAGGAATGCTGAATACCATTCCATAAATTGGCTGTCTTTTCATTTGCTGCTTAGGTGATTTCAAGAAATTACGTATTTTAATCCATTTCCTGGCTTCGGTCATTTCCAGCAGTACTTTATCCTGGTCTAATCCCTCTGATGAAAAATCATCAAGTTCAAGATTATCCGGTGTTATCTCATCTACCATAGCTTACACCTCCGGAGTAATACTGGAAATAAGTATTACAAATATAAGAGTGGCTATAGGAATTGCGACATATATCAGTATATACATCAACATTAGATCCATACCACCCATTGTGGCCATAACCGACATCATCACAATCAAAAATAGAGGGCCGGCAACAAATGCTGTAATATATGTCTCAGCAATCAGTCCCAGTGTCTCAAGGAACTCTTTTTGTTCCCGTCTATTCTCAACAACGTACTGCTCAGCTTTGATTTTGAAATAAGATTCCAAATCACCGCCTGATGAGACGATAGTAATTGCGCCTTGAAGAAATTCCTGGAACCTGTAAGATGGAGTTGTAGAGGCAACAGTCTTCATAGCTTGAACAAGGTCATGACCAAGCACTTTTATGTCTCTTACGATATATGATGCTTCTTTTGCTGCTTCACCGTATATTTTATTCTTTGCGAGACTGCTCAAAATGTCAACAGGTATCACACCAGCACCCGACATTGCAGACATATAGTGCACTGCATAGGGAAGCATTATATCGATATTTCGTTTTCGATCGCTGTTAATGGCTTTTGGAGCATTCAAGAAAGCAACATATGTCCCTCCACCAAAAACAACAATAAGGAATATGGTAGTTACCACCTTTAAAAAAATATTCTTATATTGGTGAAACCCTTCAAAAATATCTGTTATTATCGAACGCGAAAGTGTAATGTCTGGTGCACCAAACAGTGATACTAATAAAACTGCCATTACCAGTCCAAAAATTGCCATCAATATGGAACACATTACCGCCAGTGACAGGTACATATCATAACTAATGTTCAATCTGGTCTTGAGTAAATCCTGTCTCAAGTCAAAGTAATGTTCGCGCCGTTTTTTGAAGTATTCCCCGAATAAATGATAAGAATAACTACTAAGATGTCTAATTACCATAGAGTTCTTTCCTCACAATTTCCATCAACGTTTCTGGCTCACGATAGTACGTTACAACAATCTTGGCCACATCTTCATAATGTTTAACATTTNGATGTCTAATTACCATAGAGTTCTTTCCTCACAATTTCCATCAATGTTTCTGGCTCACGATAGTACGTTACAACAATCTTGGACACATCTTCATAATGTTTAACGTTCTTCATCCGTGCCCATTCAAGAATCTCCTGTCTTCGTTTGAGTTCATCCTGAAGACGTTCATCATTCCATCCCATGTTTTGCATTATGGATTCAAGTACATATGACCTTCCAGAATAAAAGAATTCATCTTTTGATGCATTCCATGTGAAAACCTCATTTGTCAGTAATTCTCCGGTCCTGGCATCAACTCCTACAATCTCTGTGATGGATTTGGCCCGTCTTACTCTTTCTTCANCAATTTCCATCAACGTTTCTGGCTCACGATAGTACGTTACAACAATCTTGGCCACATCTTCATAATGTTTAACATTTTTCATCCGTGCCCATTCAAGAATCTCCTGTCTTCGTTTGAGTTCATCCTGAAGACGTTCATCATTCCATCCCATGTTTTGCATTATGGATTCAAGTACATATGACCTTCCAGAATAAAAGAATTCATCTTTTGATGCATTCCATGTGAAAACCTCGTTAGTCAGTAATTCTCCGGTCCTGGCGTCAACTCCTACAATCTCTGTGATGGATTTGGCCCGTCTTACTCTTTCTTCACCAACCCTTACTTGCACCTGAATTATTACTATATCGAGGGCCTGGAGCATTATCCTGGGCACATTTATGGGAGGATTCTCAAGGCGGTGTACCACAGATTGCACAGAATCTGCATGCATGGTCGAGAAAGTGGTGTGACCTGTACTCATTGCCTGGAATAATACATACGCCTCTTCACCCCGTACCTCACCCACAAGCAGGTATTCAGGACGCTGTCTCAATGCTGCCCTTAACAGGTCATACATGTCAATTGAACCCGCTTCTCCACCAGTGAAAGTTTCCCGGGTTACACCAGCTATCCAGTTAGGATGCGGCAGGTTCAACTCCCTGGTATCCTCTATGGAAACGATTTTCGTCTCTGGTGGAATGAACAGGGCTATGGCATTCATAGAAGTGGTTTTTCCTGAAGCAGTTCCTCCTGCAAAAATAAGATTCTTGTTGTTCTCTGCAGCTAACCACATATAGGCTGCAATGGATGTCGAATAAGTATGGAAGTCTATGAGATCAGGTGGAGTCAGCGGGCTTTCCTTGAATTTCCTGATAGTAAAGGAACTGCCTCTTGTGGTCACTTCCCGTCCCAGTGTCAATTGTATCCTTGAACCGTCAGGCATTGTGGCATCAAGTAGCGGGTCAGCAATAGAGATGTGTCTTCCACATATCTGTGCTATTCTGGTCACAAAGCCGTCAAGTTTTGACTCATCATCAAATTTAATATCAGCCTCTATTGAATCATATTTCCGGTGGTATACAAACAGGGATGAATGTGGACCGTCACAGGAAACATCTTCTAGATTAGGGTCATGCATTAACGGGTCTATAATTCCATATCCCATAAACTCGGTAAACAGGAAATACATTATCTTAGTAAAGGATATCGTATCAATTTTTATTTGATAATCCCAAAGGATATCTGTCACTTTCTCCCGTAAATATTTCTTAGCGCCACTTTTTTCCAGTTGGGTAAGGTTTACATCAAGGTTTTCACCAAGTCTCATTTTTAGCTCAGCGAAAAGTTGTTTTTCGCCCTCACTCAATTTTGGCTCAAGGGTTTGATATAGATAACTATGGGTGTCAGGATTATAAACCACCCTGACATAAGCATAGGGCACATTCACTTCATAGACTTCGATTTCATCATAGAGGAAATTTTCTGGTAGAGATAAATCAACCAAAGGTCCGTGTTTTTCCAGGTCATAATCTTCCAGCACCATCTTTTCCCGCTTAAAGCGCTGGGTAATGCGTTCAATAAACGAAAGTTTGGGAATAGGTATTTCTTCAATGTCTGGAGATATGACCTCTTCAGTTTCCAGTTGAGTGATTTCCTGTAAAGTCTTCTCCCAAATTGATTCTACGGAATCGGGCAATACTACTCTTCTGTGTTCTATTGTGCGACTGTCGCCGATACGGTCTTTCAAACTATCAACATTAAGTTTGTCTCCATCTGGCATGATAAGTTCAGACAACAAGGATTCTGAACTTGCAGATTCAGGTTGCATTGCATTGAGATCTACAATATTGTTTTCGGCATCTTGCACCTCATCAGCAGTTTCCAGTTCAGTTATTTTATCTTGAGGTGTATCAGGATTAGATATTTCGGATGAGTCAATTTGTTCAGGTTTAGTTCCGTTTTCCTCTTCATTGAGAGTATCTGGCGCGACCTTTCGATGGTCTCTCATTATGCGGGTATTTTCAACGGATTTCAATCTACTTTTAAGGTCGATTTGATCTGCCTTCGAATCATTTTTTAACATAGCCAAACCTTTGTCTCCAATGCTACACAATCATTTTTTTCATTCACATTGATGTAATATTAAATCTATTAGTAATTTGAGATTTTGCCACACAATTACTTTAATTAGTGGTAGGTAAGTACTTATAAGTAACGATGACATACAACCTAAATTCTATGCAGGAAGACTACTATCTTGCCTGCCGCGAACTATTAAATAAGATATTACAGGGTAACATCAAAACAGAAATTGACCTTAACAGGGAAAAAAAGACGACCAGCGCCAAATATCGTCTTAGCAATTTGCCTGGCAATTCACTGATATTATCTCAGGCACTGCCTGATGAGTATGACAGTGTCATTGAGTTGCTTCAAAGAAAACCAGTGAGGACTATTTCGGGTGTTGCCGTAATTGCGGTTATGACATCCCCTGCCCCATGTCCTCACGGCACATGCATACCGTGTCCAGGCGGCCCTGATTCAGATTACCAATCCCCTCAGAGTTATATGGGGCACGAACCTGCAACAATGAGGGCGATACAACATGATTATGACCCATATCGCCAGGTTACCGGACGGCTGGAACAGTTGAAGCTGATAGGACATCCCATAAATAAGGCAGAACTTATCATAATGGGCGGGAGTTTTACTGCAAGGAATATATGCTACCAGGAATGGTTTGTAAAGCGGTGTATCGAGGCTATGAACGATTTCGGGATAAATTACAATAACTCTGATACGTCTGATACCCCTGTTACCCCTGTTACCCTTGTTCCTCACGATACTTCCGACACTGGGGTGTTCAGGTACTTTGAGGATGTACAGGCGCAGAACGAGACTGCAACAGTACGTAATGTGGGTATGACTTTCGAGACACGGCCTGATTGGGTTGGCATTGAAGAGGTGGATAGGATGCTGGGATACGGCGGCACCAAAGTTGAGATAGGGGTGCAGAGCATCTATGACAATGTGCTGGAAAAGATGAACAGGGGGCATGGGGTTTCCCATACAATAAGGGCTAACAGTGTGCTGAGGGATTCAGGGTTCAAGGTAGGATTCCACATGATGCCCGGACTTCCGGGTTCGTCTCTTGATATGGACCTTAAGATGTTCGAGACACTGTTCCAGGATGAGAGGTTCAGGCCTGATTACATGAAAATATACCCGACCCTGGTTACGCCTGGGACCAGGTTATATGATATGTGGAAGTCAGGTGAATACCAGGCCCTTGAACTGGAAGATGCGGTTGAACTGATTGCGAATGTAAAGGCCATGCTGCCGCCCTGGCTCAGGCTGCAGCGGGTGCAGCGGGATATTCCAGCCTGGCAGATTGAGGGTGGTGTAACAAGGAGCAACCTCAGGCAACTGGCAGGTGAACGACTGAATGAGAAAGGAGGTAGGTGTCGCTGCATCCGATGCCGTGAGGCTGGTCATAAGGGGCTTAAGGGAATCGAGCCTGAGAATGTCAGGCAGGTGGTGGAGTCTTATCGCGTCTGTGGAGGGGATGAGCATTTCATTTCCTATGAAGATATTGAGCAGGATGTGCTTATCGGTTTTCTCAGATTGAGGTACCCATACTCACCGCACCGGCCAGAACTGGAATCGGCGGCCCTGGTCAGGGAACTACATGTGTATGGGTCAATGGTCAGTGTGGGACAAAAAGCAGGGGAGAAGCAGTGGCAGCATAAGGGATATGGTGAAGAGTTGCTCAACGAGGCTGAAAAATTGGNTGGAATCGGCGGCCCTGGTCAGGGAACTACATGTGTATGGGTCAATGGTCAGTGTGGGACAAAAGGCAGGGGAAAAGCAGTGGCAGCATAAGGGCTACGGTGAAGAGTTGCTCAACGAGGCTGAAAAATTGGCAAAGGAGGCAGGTTTTACTAAACTTGCCATTATTAGTGGTATGGGTGTGAGGGAATACTATCGGAAATTGGGTTTTGAGCGGGATGGAGCCTATATGTCCAAGCTCATATAATTAAGGAAAATCTAAAAAAAGAAAAACGCTGAGGAGGAGATTCGAACTCCTGTGGCGCTGTGCACCACCGGTTTTCAAGACCGGCGCCGTAGTCCGCTTGGCTACCTCAGCATGTGTGATGTTATTAAGGCAAAAGAGGATGTTACTCCTCTACTGCCACTG
>NKAJ01001913.1_pt1 | contig 10804 bp, 7 predicted proteins | sample 1556001 | NCBI WGS metagenome assembly NKAJ01 (sample SAMN06204642, study PRJNA360343) | marine sediment metagenome | isolation source: Jiulong cold seep at northern South China Sea | place: China: South China Sea, Jiulong cold seep | collected 2013-06 | reverse complement strand
ATCGGATTAAATGAGCCTCTTTTCAGGGGCTTTTTTATTGAGAAAAAAGGGCGGCTGAGTTTTGACGGAACCTACCGCCCNTGTAGAATGCCACAATAAATGAGTTGAAAACACAGGTAAATTTTCAGATTGCCTTGACAAATAGAGAAAGATTATCGGATTAAATGAGCCTCTTTTCAGGGGCTTTTTTATTGAGAAAAAAGGGCGGCTGAGTTTTGACGGAACCTACCGCCCTTTCACAAAAAGAGGATCAAGGAATGGTCCTCAATAACCGATACAATTGATAATCTTTTTTGCTGCCAAACTCAAGGATATTTTTATAAAAGGACGTGATTATCCATGGCCTAAGCCTGACAGGTGTCCGCGCTGCAATAGCTGTAAATTGTGGGGGCATGGTTTTGTGCTGACGCTTTTTGATGATTACAATCGGCCTTTATTCCTGAAGCGTTACCGATGCCCGGCGTGTAGATGCGTAATAAGGCTCAGGCCTCGAGGCTATTTCAGGCGTTTTCAGGCCTCCGTTGAGACTATCCGTTCAAGTATATCCCACAGACTAAAGACAGGAAGATGGCCGCCCGGTCTTCCCCATACTCGACAGGGTCATTGGCTAAGGGCTTTGCGTAGGAAGGCAGCCGCTTTTCTAAATAACACCTGGGACCAGGGACTATTGAAAGCCTTTGATTGTCTTATCGAGCATGGCCATATCCCGGTAAGCCGCTGTATTTAATCTGCAACTATTTCCGTTTGTTATACACCCTACCGAAGAGTGTCGTTTTTAAAGCCTTCTTTCTGTTGTACAGGGATAAAAAACATGAAAGGAGGACTTTTTATGACAGAAGATGAAAAAATGGAGGTTGGGGTATTCCGCTTTTCGGTGATCAGCGACTTTATTAATGCAATCCAGATGGCCCGTTCCGAACGGAGGCGGCTTATGCAGGATAAGTGCGCCCGCAAATGGCGAATCCCCTTTTCAGAAAAAACCAGGATCAGCAATGGTACTATCAGACGCTGGATACGTCTTTACACGGACAGCCATGGTGATTTGAAGTCACTATATCCGCAAGACAGATCCGATCAGGACCAAAGTCGGGCCATGGATGAAGATACCTGTGGCGCTTTGATCGAGTTAAAAATGCAAAAGCCGGATGCCACCGTGCCCAAGCTTATCGAACAGATGAACCGGCTTAAGCTGCTCACTCCGGGCATCTTGCTGAACAAATCCACGGTTTATCGTTTTTTGCATCAGCAGAACCTGATGAATTTAACTGAGTATAAACCGGTTGACCGGCGCAAGTTCGAGGCCGAGCTGCCAAACGATCTGTGGCAAAGTGACGTAATGCATGGCCCTAAGGTCAATGTAGATGGTAAAATGAAAAAAGCTTATCTGATTGCCATTATCGATGATCACAGCCGGCTTATAACCTATGCTCACTTTTACCTGTCAGAAAATCTGGTTTGCTATCTCGATGCATTTGAAAATGCACTGGCAAGACGCGGACTGCCAAGAAAGCTCTATGTGGACAATGGAGCGGCCTTTCGCAGCAAACACCTCGAATACATCACCGCTTCACTGGCAATTACCTTGATCCATGCCAAACCATACACACCTCAGGGAAAGGGAAAGATTGAAAGGTGGTTTAAAACCGTAAGGAGCCGTTTTCTTACCAATTGCACAGTTGCCACTCTGACCGAACTTAATGCGGACTTTGACCTCTGGCTCAATGAAGATTACCATCAGAGAAAACATAGTTCCACCGGCCAAACCCCCTTTGAACGATTTACCAGTAAGATGCATTGCCTAAGAAGTTCACCCGCCAGCCTGAAAGACTATTTTCGCAAAGTAGCTCGCAGAACAGTTGCCAAAGATCGAACCATCACCTTAAACGGCAGATTATACGAAGGCCCTGTACCGTTGATCGGCAAACGGATAGAACTCCTATACCATGAGTCAGCGCCTGAAAATGTTGAGGTTAAATATAAGAATAAATCCTTTGGCATGATCCGTCCGGTCAATCTTCATGTCAACTGCCGGGTCAAAAGGGATAAAAACAACAACCCTCAAATCCATGTTAATTCTACAACCAGCTACCAGGGCGGTAAGCTCTGGTCTTCACAAGGGAAAAATCAAAATGAATGATAATTACCGTACTTTCTTCGGACTCAATAAAGAACCGTTCGGAGCTGATATAAGCCTGTCGGAAATATTAAAAACACCGGAACTTGTAGGTGTCAAAGACCGTTTTGATTATGTTATCCGCCTGGGAGCTATTGGACTTGTTACCGGAGAGGTGGGCAGCGGAAAATCAACTGCCTTAAGATATGCCTTGGAAAAACTGCACCCCTCAGAGTATCGCCCCTTATATATAACCGCCTCCTCGGGCTCTATTATGGAATTTTACAGACAGTTTGTGGATGCCCTGGATATCCATCTTTCAAGTAACTCCAAAGCCATTATGGTCAGGATGATTAAAAAAGAAATAACAAATCTTATCCGGGAGAAAAAAATGAAAATCGTTCTGATCGTCGATGAGGCCTCCTTAATGCGCCTGGAAGTTTTTGCCGAACTGCATACCATCTGCCAGTTCGAAAAAGACTCCAAACCCTGGCTGCCTATCATATTGGCAGGCCAGAATAACCTTATCGATAAACTTACCTGGCGGTCTTCACAACCACTGGCTTCCAGAATAGTAGCCAAAAGCCATCTTGAAGGTGTTGACTTGAAAGGCATGGAAAAATACCTGCAACATCATCTAACTATTGCAGGTGTTGATCAGATGCTTTTTGATCCAACAGCTGCAACAGCCATCCATCAGGGCTCCGGCGGACTTTTTAGAAAAGCAAACCACCTGGCAAGAGGTGCCCTTATTGCAGCAACGGTTGATAAGTCCGGTGTTGTCAATGCCGAGCATGTCCGGCTGGCTGCCACGGAAGTCTTTTAGACAAAAGGAGTAGAAAATAGCCTAAAAACTTGAGAGGAGCAAAATATGAACCCTTTAGAAGAAGAGTTGGTATATGAACAAAAAATGGATGAGATCACAGTACAATTGGAATCCCGCCTGTGTTGGTCCTGGATGCAATGATCGCCGCTTTACAGAAAATCGGAAAAAGAAATCTTGAATTTATCGAAGCATCGATCTGATCCCAGACCAATCGGATGAACTTCTAATCTGAACCCTTTAGCGGCCTAGTTGGTTTCTGTTCAAATAATTTGTGAAATTTTCGTGTGGTTGGAATTCCTTCTGTGTTGGGGGTTTATTTAATGTTGGCCTCTTTACTGCAATTCTGTTAAGGAGTTTTTGAATTTTAATTGATGACGGAATTATTTCAGATAAAGGCATTTAATGTTCCTCAACTCATGTAATTTATTTGTCATATATCATGAAATTAGATATCTCTCCAACACAATTATTAAGGGTCAATCTGCCTGCCTGTCAGCTCGATAGATTAAAGCTGGTAGTGTAAACAGGAAATCCATGAATTTCCCGCTTTATAGGAGTGCCAAAAATGAAATCGATGGGAAGTTTCTCTCCCCGATATTCTAACCATAAAGCTGCGCCAGGAACAAGTCTGCCTTTGCAGACGATCTGAACCTCGATTTTTTTCTTTTCAAGATCAGTTGCCGCAGATTGAAGGACTTTATGGATATCAAGAGCAATGGTGCGCCTTTGTTCCCGCTTTGTCAGATAAAGAACATCATCAATGCCCACAACCATGAAAGAAGAACACCTTGATAGACCCTCAGATCCGGCATTAAGCTCCCGAAGAAAATCAAGAAGACCTATCTTTATCTCGTAAGGGGCTATCCCATCTTCTCTATAAAGCTTCAGGTATTTTTGTTCCAGGATTTCATATCCTTTCATCTCAAACCTCAATTATACTAAGCACTTTATTGATTGGATCTTGAAAAGTGGGATTTTTATCCAGCAGATACTCAAAAGAAACCCGGATATTGGGAATAACAGGCTTAAACTCGTTTAGCCACGGAACCAGGTTTTCGCCTGCTTCGGCAAGACCCATCATGTAATGGAGAACATCAACCAGGGCTACATTATCAAATCTGGCCTCCTCCAGTTCAGGGAAAAGCGAAAGCTGGTCTAAGGTCTTTGATTTGCTTTTAAACAATTTCGTCAAATCTTTATATCGTTCAACCGGAAGCTTTACCTCGTAAGTTCTGCCTCGTTTGGCCCGGCCCTTTCTCATAACACCGGCCTTAATCAAAACATCCGGCTCCATAATGCCCAGGGTTGTCTTACGCACCTCGTCACTCTTGATCTCTTTCCTGTCACAAAGACAGGTGAGGTATATATAACTGACAGGATCAATATGCTCAAGTTCCGAAGGGAGGGGTTGCTGAGTGGTGACGATCTGTTCCACCATCATGCGGATTGATGTAAGCGCTTGGCCAAGAGGCACAACATCGCCCTTATAGTCCACAATCATTCCATAATGTCTGCTGTAAAGTTCAAGGCATTTTCCGATAAGAATTATATTAATGTCATCAGGAGACAGTTTTTCTTTGCCGTATCTGCCCGCTTCTATCATTTTGATTTCCACACGGGCTTTTTTCCGGATTTCCTCTCTGACTCCTGCCCAGGATCGCTGCCTTGTTTCTGATTGACCATTGCGTTTTTTACAGACGTGGATGAGATCATAGGCAATGGCCTTATTTCCCATGAGGTGAAGAGAACTTTCGGATTCTCCGTGTATGGGATATATTGCTTCAATTACAAAACCTGCCGTGCAAAGAGAATCCAACAGAGCTTCCCATGCCTTTCCTTCTCTATGATGAAAGGTAAAGACCATTAATCCGTCATCTTTCAGATTTTTGCAGCACCTTCTCCAGACTTCTGTGAGACCTTCCTGATAATCTGTTGACGTCTTGCCGCGGGTGGGGTTTTCAATGATCTCTTCAACCTTGGGTGTGATTTCCGGAGCAAAATGCGAATAGGTCTTTGAAAGAATCAGTCTCAGCCAGACATAGAAGAAGTCAGCAAGTTCGGAGTAGTTGACGTTTCCGGCATAGGGAGGGTCAGTGATGGCTAAGTCGGCTTTTAAAGACGATTTGAGGTTATGTGAGGATATGCATTTAAGATCGCAATTTTGCAAATTGCCTTGTATCCTTTCTTTTGAATTTATATTTTTGCTTTTGCCTTCTTTGACCTGCCGATCAAATGGGTTTAAACTAAACTTTTTTCCGTTTACAACAGCATCAAACATCGATGAAAATGATCCCATCCCTAAAGAACTACCCCATACGTTATTCTCACAAGGCACGTTTTTAGGAGCATAATCATGTCTAGCAAATACTTGACGCAATGCAAGGACAGAAGTTCTATATGAGCAAAAATCACTTACATTGTTCAGAAGATTATAAAACCCGCTCAACAACATCTCCTTCAGAACCTGATCTTCCTCCTCCCCGATAGCCGCAAGCAGCGTACTCAGGCACAACAACTGCCTGGAGTTAAACATCTGATGCCAGTATGCATAGTGATGCTCTAACAACCTATGCGTTTCTTGTCCGTCTGGAATTTTACTCTTCGGATAAGGCAGCCTGTCCTTTTCCTCTCCCCACCTCTTCTCTGTATTCTGATATTTTTTAAGATCCGCAGGGGTAATCCTTTTGAAGAATTTGCCTCTGTTATTATGAATATTGCATTGATGCGTTATTATTTTTTTACGTTTCGCAAGATTTCCATGTAAATCTAATTCCTCGATGTCCCCGGCGCATTCCGCACAATAACCCTCTACAGCGTAAGGCCTGGCTGGAAGAAGTTGATTTTCTGGAAGCTTTCGGATGGAATTGATAATCTTATCCTTAGTCCCGCATGAAGGACAAATAAAAGCGCCTTTCCCTGTATTTCCCTGTAAAGGCTTGCAGCTTTTTGAACAAACAGGGCAAGACACTTCTTCCGGCAATGTTCCACGATATTGCCAGACAGCATAGCAGTGGGGGCACAATAAAACCGTTAGAGGAACCTTTTTCTTTGCTTTTGTTAAATTGTTTAGATTTGAACCATGCAAATTGTTGATTTGCGCACACCACGGGCACTTGACGCTGTATTCGATCGAATTGTACGGCGCCCAACGCCTGTTGTTTCTTTTCTCTCCGACCGCATCCCTTGCATTATTTACCATCAGGAATTCTTCAGCGATTAACGATGACCTGGTCATATCCAGATCGAATGTTTTTTTGCATTTGGCGCATTGATAATCCGGCACATAACGAACAGAGGGAGACTTTTTTGCAATAATGTAATTTGGAAACAAGGGCACTTGTTTGCGGCAATCAGGGTTTGTGCAGATAGCTGATTTGACCCAGAATGTATATATGATATCCGCTTTTTCGCGGCCTGCTCCGCAGCATGGGCATTCTGTCTTGTAATGACTGAGCAGTTCTTCTTTTAAAGGCTTTCCGCTTAATGTAATCCGTTGTTCCAGCCTCTTGAAGGCAGCCTTTAGCTCATCTATATCTACCGGCTCCACCTCGGTCTTTACAATGAACCACGCCACGGGATTGAGGTCTATACCGGTGACATGACAACCTAATCGAAGAGCCTCCACTATGGTGGTCCCTCCGCCCATAAACGGGTCCAATATCCTGACTCCGTTTGTATCGGGATCATTGGTGTGATCCTTGTAAAACTCAGTCATTATGTCTGTTCCGGCAGGTTTTATAGCTGATAGAAGAATTGCCCGGAACACGCACGAAGCCCTGCGCGCAAACCATTTGTGCATCTGGTAAATTGGTTTAAAAGCGTTTCTTTCCGGTATGGCAAGCCGGTTGATTTCAACAACAGGGAAGCTCTCTTCAATAGCCTTTTTAATGCTGTCTTCCATTATTGACTAACCTCAAGCTCAATCCAGGGAGTTATCATTTCCATTAATGACAGCCCACCGTGTTTATAGAGCTTTCTTGCTGCATCACCTGTTGATTTTGTCCTTACCCGTCCCTTTACCATGGCTGTTTTTTGCGATTGACTTACATAGATATCATCACTTACAGGGGTATCGGGTTTTTCTTTCAAAGAAACGTTTCTGTCATTTCCAAAATAGGCATTTAATTCCCTCATCTCGGAAGAACTCCTGGGGAAATCCATACCTGTGCCGAAAAAAATGTATCCGTGATCACTTGTAATGATAATTCTTTTTTTACTTTTTATAGATTGGACAATATTAATCCACGCGGTTTCCAACAAAGTATGGATATTCTCAAAGTGACTCTCAAATCTGGCCCCGCTGTCTTTGTATGTAACATCCGGAAAAGAAGACCATACAAGAAGAGGGGACTTATCATACTCCCCTGAAAGGGGCTGAGTAATGTCTTTGCTGTAAATTGCGACAATCCCTTTTTCTTTTAGCTCTTTTCTGGTTTGAAGCTGAGACGGAGCAATATGTCCGCAGGGCAGTTCCCGTTCAATGAAATCCATGGTTTCACTGGGTATGGCGGCCTGGGATGTGGCAGTCAACGAGACCGGCAGTCCTGATTTATCTGCAAGGGTCAGAATCATGGGCGCTTCTCTGATGGAAAGGCCGTCGAAAACAACAACGGCAGTATTTGGATCCGATAGAACGCCGAGCAAATTTCTTGAGGGATCCGGCCCGGAAAGAAGCTCGCTATAAATTCTGTCAGCAGTTGAGGCGGCCAGCATTTCAAAACGATTAATCTTTTCCTCCCCAGAACGAAGGAATTCCACAGGGCTTAATGTTTGATAACGCTCAGGGCTCCATACCTCTTCCAGCAACCATTCTATTATCCATGCGAGACGGGAGCCGGGTCTGGTCAATTTATTGAAAAGGGCTTGATCCATAATTTCCATTTTCCCCTATCCCTCTATTTTGTGATTTCTACCTGCATGTCCACGGAAAAATCGGCCTCGGGAATGACAGGAAGGGACTCGATATGCTGCTCAATCTGTGATTTCGAGAATCTTCCGGTCTTTGAGATTACGATTTCAGCAGTAATATCAGCCTCTCCGCTGAGGGATCCCCTGATGCCCGAAGGCAAAGCGCTGAGATCGCCTATGTTGTTTTTTTGGAGAAAAATTTTGTAGGTAACCCTGGTAATGATCCCATCTTCGTAATCCTGCAACCTGAAGGCTGTTTCCTGGCGGAGACTTCCGATACTGTTCTGAGGAGGTATTCGAATTGGAAGAGATTCCTTTTGGGGGCATTCGCAAGGATCTTTCCCGCAGTTGGGGCAAACCACTGGTGGTGTTTGGCACTGGCATGGGTATTGCCCGCATACCGGACATTCCTGAGACGGTTTTTCGCACCGGCAGGGGAACTGGCCGCATTTTGGACACAGCTCTGGTTTAGCTCCTTCAAAGGGATCAGTTATTTTGGCATTAAACAGTTCGGTTTCAGTCAGACTCGGGTTAATATTGCAAAAGTTGCCCGCGCTATGCTGAATGCCTATGACCCCTTCCTTGCAAAGCTCGCGAATGGCATTGGAAACGGATCTTGCAAACAACGGAACAGGAAAGCCGAGTGTGGCCCTGTATTCGGCGACTATCTCTTTGACCAGACAATCCTTGACCTGGTCTATCCTCCCTTCGAGATGTTCCCTGAAACGCAGCATTGGGAAATAGTCCTGATTCAGCTTATCAAGGACTTTATCTTTGGAAAGATCTCCGGCAAGAGGTTCAAGCTCTATCCTGTCTTCAGTCACTGAACTCCCATACTTTTCCCAGCTTACAAAGACGAGACCCGCCTTCTTGATTCTTTCTACGATATACCTCTTGTCCGTTCCGGCAACGCGATTATAATCGTTCTGTCGAGATCCATTCCTCGTGCTATCAGCTAAGTCCCTTGCAGCAAGACATCGTTTTGCCCATTTAAGCAAGTCCTTGTCATTTGCGAGTTGAAATTTATCGTCCTTGGGTTCTAACAGAAGGATTAGATTTCGGATATCCATTCCATAATAGATATGATGTCTTTCCTCTTGTGTAAGCCTTCGCCCTGTCAAAATATAGCGGAGGCGGGATCTATCAAACTGTTTTAATAATTCCTGTGTTTGTTCCACTGAACCAAAAATAGCCGAATTCACCGTTTCCCTGAATATATCGGACTTCAGGATTTCATATAATTCCTCCCTGGCCTGCGCATTCGTATATTGAAGGGATTTAAACTCCACTTTGGCTTCAGAGTTTTCTTCAAGGTCAAAATAATACCGGTTGTCCTTGTGCCAGAAGTAGGAAGCGTACTTCTGGAAACCCATTAATGTCTGTTCAACGGCATTGATATCGGTTGAGGGTGATAAAATATCCCTGATAAGGTGATCGCGAGAAACACCGATATCAGCACCCAAGCCGGTCAATGTATAAAGAAGAACTGTAGGCGCCATCTGGCGAGCCAGGGGCACTCTGGGAATCAGGTCTTCCATATTTTCTTTGGCCCGGTTGATCAGATCACCGCTTAGGTCCAGATCCTTCAGCATGATTATAGTAGCCTTATCTTCAAGCGAAACATCAGCAGGGGTTATGATATCATTTCTGGTGTGGGTTAATCTAATCAGGTTGCCAAGAAAGGCTAAAGCGCCTCGTACATTTTGGAAGCCTCCCCTTGCCGGTATTTTCTTGAGGATAATATCCATTAGAGATGGCGAAAAAGGATAAGTGTCGTTAAATCTGGCTTTAAGATCTTCCTGGTCAACCGGCGCATGTTTGTTCCATAACTGGACATAACTATCAAGCACCGGCAAAATAGAAGCCCTGTCAAACTTTTTATAGTTCTCAAACAGCCTGTGCAAAATAATATGAGTCTGATCTTTGGCATTGTCGAATTGAACCACGCATCGAGGAACACGTTTCAGGGTGCTACCCGGCTCTTCTTGGGTGCTGTAAATACTCGCAAACATGGTCACCCGCTTTGAACGGTTGCTGAATTCAGAAAGCATCTGGAGAAAGGCAATATTTTGGGCTTGAAGCGCAGGATCGCCAATGACCTTAATGCCCTGTTCCAGCTCATCGAATATCAGGATGATCTTTTTGTCTNCCGGCGCATGTTTGTTCCATAACTGGACATAACTATCAAGCACCGGCAAAATAGAAGCCCTGTCAAACTTTTTATAGTTCTCAAACAGCCTGTGCAAAATAATATGAGTCTGATCTTTGGCATTGTCGAATTGAACCACGCATCGAGGAACACGTTTCAGGGTGCTACCCGGCTCTTCTTGGGTGCTGTAAATACTCGCAAACATGGTCACCCGCTTTGAACGGTTGCTGAATTCAGAAAGCATCTGGAGAAAGGCAATGTTTTGGGCTTGAAGCGCAGGATCGCCAATGACCTTAATGCCCTGTTCCAGCTCATCGAATATCAGGATGATCTTTTTGTCTCCAAGGGCCTTTTCAAATTCAGCTAATTTTGGATGTGTCATGCCCTTCTTAGCCTCTGTTCCAAGCGCCTCGAAAATCATATTCCAGATGGAATCATGAGGATCATCAGTGAATTTATTGATTATGACAACAGCATCCTGGGGAATCTTGCATGATAATCCATTTTCATCGAGCCATTCCAGGGCAATCTGGTGGTTTTTAAACAAATGATAAATCATCAAAAGGAGGTGGGACTTTCCGCTGCCCTTCAGGCCCTCGAAAAGAAAAAGCCCTGAAGATTCCTTTGAGGATGAAAACCGGACATTGATTCCATCCAGGACTTTTTTGACATCCGAAGTAGGATAGGTAAGTTGAAAAAAATCATCAGGTCGGGCCTCGATTTTGGTTCTGGATTCATCTTTCAAGTTCGCCAGATCGATAATTCCTTCAATTCCCTCTTCGGAAATCGTCTCTTGCCGTGGTTTCAG
>NKAJ01000939.1_pt1 | contig 10881 bp, 13 predicted proteins | sample 1556001 | NCBI WGS metagenome assembly NKAJ01 (sample SAMN06204642, study PRJNA360343) | marine sediment metagenome | isolation source: Jiulong cold seep at northern South China Sea | place: China: South China Sea, Jiulong cold seep | collected 2013-06 | reverse complement strand
CTGGCACGCCATAGCAATGGTTTCCCCCTCAATCACGAATGTCCGCAGCGGGTCGACAACGTAAGTTCAGCCAAAATCTTTGAGGGTTCGTTGTGTGCGGCATTGCAGACACTCGCAACCCGCCGAACCCCGTCCCCACGCCGCCGATGGATCCAGAGTCCTCCAGAGTGATCGCCTCCGGAAAAATTTCGGCCACTGCACGCGGCACTCATGGCGGCCCCCTCGGGCACAGAAACGGCGAGTCTGGGCGACTCGGGTTGTTGGGGAATTTTGGGGAAATTTTCGTGCCGGGTTCCGCCCCTACAAGCCCACCATACAGTCCTTTAAATTCAATCATCTCGGTATAGTAGACGTTCGCCACCACGAGCAGACATTCAACATAATCAATTTAGATTAGTTAGTACATCGGTTAATTTCGTTCCATCTTTATAATCTTCGTTCATACGAACAATACCGGTACTATCTATAACAGCCGTAGTCCCCATGGACGCTTCGTATAAATTAAACACTGCCTGGTCGATATCAACCAAAGTTTCAATATCGGCAAAACCATTGGACAATTGCGCAGTACGAGAGTCAATAACCGAACCAGTCACATAATCAACCAGAAAGAAACTGATTTCGGGGAAATTTGGCATAACTTCTGCGCGCATATGACTTACATGAACATCATTTATTGGGGACCATATAGTAAAATAAAGCACTACGCCAGCAGATTTTGTTAGCTCATCATAAAGACCGCGAGTGTTACCAAGCGTATCAGGTAGCGAAAAATCAGGAGACTGTTGCCCCACTTGCGTACCACTCGTAACATTATCAATAACACCGTCACAGTCATTATCAACGCCATCACCTAAAATCTCGACAGCCCCAGGGAAAATACTGGCATCTGCATCATTACAGTCACCCATCGCTACTGTAAAGCCATCAAAATCAAGGTCAGAATTATCCAAGCGTGACATTAAAACTGAAACCTGTTGTTGCAATGTATTAACCTCATATTCAAGTTGAATAACACGTTCATTAAGACCGACATTCGACGGACGCTCTGCAAATACTAATGACGGTAAAACTAGCAACATCAAGAAAATAATTATTTTATTACTATTCATTTTTAGATCTCCATTTGGTTATATATTTTCATTAATGCATATGGGCTATATGCAATAAGCGACAGTCCGTAAACCTCAGCAGTTTATGCTCAAAGTAATTCTCTGACCGCTTGAAAATGTCATAATAAGTCGCACACTCACACAAGATTATCAATTACGATAAACCAACATGTTTTGATATGTATCAATCACACAAAGAATAAAAGATTTTTTCCGATGAATGGCTCAACCAAAAACTGTAAACATCTACTTCATTATGATTGGATCAATTAAAAACTATTTACAGATGTATACCAGCCTGAAAAGGGTCAGCTTTTCCCTGTCGACTCATTGCAGTTGGAGAGCGTCTCTTATGGGTCCAGATTAATGGAATGGTCGCCTGGGAACGGCGAGCAGCTGGAGGCCAGCAAGACCGGTCCTCGGCCTATGGCTCAGAAGATCGCCCCATGAAGCGGTACCTGCCTCATCGGTCCTGATAGCCCAGTCCTTCAACCCATGAGATCAAAAAATCGCTGTGACGCCAATAGTCCAGCCGTTCACGTCGTTGTCGCCGAAGATCACAGATCCCCTGATGCCCAGAGCCTCAACAAAGGGGAGATCCTGTTGGTTATCGACTAAAGAGAGGCCGGCGCCAATCTCGCTCAGCCAACTGAAATTCAGCGCGTCGCTGGTAGTTTCGTCAAAATGGACTGCAGCCATGAAGTACTGCCAATGCACGTCCCGACTGTGAATTGACATGGACGTTGGGCCATCCAGTTCAAAACTTCCATTGACTGAGTGGAATTTGCTCGATTCTTCCAGCCCGGGTGTGTTGGTTGCGGTAGTTTCCACGTTCAACTGCGTGGCCCTTAAGTCTGCAAGGACTTTGATGTCGTTCCCGACAATCGTGGTGTACTCGGCCTCGAGCGCTGGGCCATATTGAAGTTGCTCGACTTCCCAGATGAATAGATCATCTCCGACGGCTGCGCGAAATCTTTGTCCCATCATAGTGGTCGGGTTGCTGTTGTCTTTAATACGTGACCAGCCTAAATGAACTATCGGCCGAATGATCAGGCCTTTCACCGGTTTGAAATCGAGTCCGAGGCCACCCATTATCGAGGCCGTTTCGATGTTGTGGCTCACCATCATCTCCATAGGCGTGCCTTCCATCCAGAATTGGTTCTGCTTCTGCTCGGTGTAGGAAAATGTCACTTCTGAGTAGGGCGTAACCCCGCCAAACTCGAGACTCTCAAAGCTGCCCGAGATAGGCAAGACAAAGCGCGAGAACTCGCCATCTCCGAGCAGTGTTCCACGGCTAACCTGAAATGAAGCGGACGAAACGCCCGGCAGTGAAAATGGTCCACTCGCAGCTTGTATGAAATTGCCGTATTCATTCAGCTCAATCAGTGTTGTTGGATCGTCGAGGGCTTGTGAAACCATCATATCAAACAATGATGGAGCTGAAGCTGGCATTGGCGCCGCAGTGGAAATACAGGTTATAAATAATCCTACTATGGAGATGGTAGAGCGTGAATAAAACATGAATACAAATCCCCTAAGCTGAGCGTTTCTGTCTCAGCCTTGATGTTGTTCGACTTGCCATCACTATCACCAGTAGGGCAAACAAATACCAGGCACACATTGAACCGCCACCACCACCGCCGCCAAAGGGTGCTGGGGGTGCAGATCGTACAGATCGCACCAATAAGTGACTTGATTGCTAAGGAATTTGATGACCATTTTCCTCTTCCTGAATTGTTTGTCATTGTGACGAAACATAGCTTTTAGAAACAGTATAAAGCAATAAATATGCCTATCTTAGAATGTGCTTACATATCAATAGGATGGATAAGCATTAGTATTTCGTTAATTTTTAACGTGTAAAGAATACCGTACAAAACACAAGTTTGAGGCTGAATCTGTTAGGAATCCTTTACATTTGCTGACAGTCTGAAGCGGGTCGACAACAGCCTATCAACTCAGTATCACGACCGCGAATAAACAGTACCAAATAGACGGTCGCTGGATAACTATGAATGAGTGTTGTGGGTCAACTTTTCACATTCAAAGGCATCTTGCGAAGGTCTGCTCTGCACCAATAAGCAGCCACTCCGCACGGCGGCACCAGTCGAATTCCCCGCCCCGTCTGCCCCAGAGTTCTCCAGAGCCACCGCCTCCGGGAAAATTTCGGCCGGTGCATGCGACACTCATGGCCATCCCCACGCGTAGAGAAACGGCGAGTCTGGGCGACTCTGGTGGAAAGTGGATTTTGGGAAAGTTTCAGGCCCATCATTTGGCCTATTAAATTCAATCATCTCGGTATAGCAGACGTCCGCTTTCGCCAACAGAAGACCTTCGCTATTCTTGTATGATCTTCAGGTGTCAATCATGAACGAACATTAGCAACTTTGCCAAGATGCATTGCGTAAGCAGAGACTATTTAAACTAATCGTTAGAAATTTATTCAGCAAACTCCAGTTGTTCTTGTATGGCATCTACACCTGCTAGGGCACATTTCTCATCCATTTCACCACCAGGTGCACCAGCCACACCTACTGCTCCAACCATGGAACCTTCTGCCTGCATTATCACGCCTCCTCCTAGGACAAGAATTCCGGGTAAATTTCGAATTTCCCCTGCCTCAGGGTTGGCAGCAATGGATTGTGCAAGACTCGATGTGCTTGTCCGAAAATTAATAGCGGTGCGTGCTTTGCGAATTGCACCTTCAGGTGTTGAAAACCCTGCAAGCTGATCACGCAGTACAACTTGAACTACGCCTGCACTGTCTACGACAGATACGGCAACCTGAAAACCTGCTTTTCGACAACTCTCAAGAGCAGTCTTTGATACTTTGAGCGCCATCTCAGGTGTTAATGATTTCGATACCGTGAGAACTTTTTCATCTTCAGCAAAAACGTAGCCCGAAATTAACATTGAAATAAGAACCAGCCCCCAGATGAGATTTACTCGCATCTTAATTCTCCTCTTTAGATCAGTATCAGATTTAGCCAACTGAAAAAATACTGCAATACCATATTCATGTTTTCTGAGCACATACTAACCCGCATTACTCCTGGTGGCGAGATTACTGATGAGATGACCATAAAAAGTTAAGTGATCATTAAATAAACTGGCCAATTCCTGACCTGTTGGATTACGCCAGTCATTCTGTAATTCAGCTGCGACTGAAACCCAATTGGCGGTTTTACAACCCGCCTGAGAAAGCCTTAACATCGTAGCCTGCTGAGCAATTTCATTCCATGTACCTGATGAGTCAAATACCGCATAGACATCATAACCTTCTGCTATTGCAGATAGCACAGGAAACAGCAGGCAAACATCTGTAGAGATTCCAGCAATGATCAGTTTTTTTCTACCCGTTGCTTCTACTGCCTGTTTGAATTTAGGATCATCCCATGCATTGATTTCTCCCTTCCTACGAATGATGTCAACAGCAGGAAATACTTTAGTGATATCAGGCATCAATGGGCCATTCGGACCGGAATCAGCACTGGTAGTCAAAATAGTTGGTAACTCAAAAAGTTTACCGACTTTTGCTAGCGCGATGACATTATTACGAAACGTTTCCGGGTTCATGGTTTCCACGCCCAGCGCCAGCCCCGCCTGGTGGTCAATCAACAGGAGTGCGGCATTATCCGGGGTCAGCCGGTCTGCAAAATATGTATTTATGTGTTCACTTATATCAGTCATTTCATTCACCATTTATAAATTGAGGCCTGGCCTGATGCTTGCCTCCTAACATGTAATCCACTATAGTGGATACAGTCTTTTAAAGTAAGTACGCACAATAAAGTGCCTTAGTATATAAAATATACCTATATGAATATCATGAACAAACGACGACTTGTAGAAAATAAGAAATATCATTGCCCTGTGGAAGCCACCATGAGCATTATTGGTGGCAAGTGGAAATGTCTGATAATCCATCACCTCATCGATGGTACAAAGCGTTTCAATGAACTGCGCCGGCTGATACCAGTGATCACTCAACGAATGCTGACTTCACAGTTACGTGAACTTGAAGCTGACCGTATTGTGAACAGGAAAGTTTATGCAGTGGTTCCACCTAAGACAGAGTATTCCCTGACCGAACTTGGTAAAACACTGGAACCAGTTCTATGGTCAATGCATGATTGGGGAAAAACTGTCATCGATGACCAAACCTCTATAGACAAGTAACATTAGAAGAAAACTCTTTTCTTCAACAACCTCAAATCAGAAAAATAGAATCCGGGAGCATTGAAATCACATCATTGTTTTTACCAGCTGCACCGGTGGCAGGCCAAATAATCTTTTAAACTCGCGGCTAAATTGAGACGGGTTGGTGTAACCAACTTTAAAACCTGCGTCACTCGCTTTGATTCCGCGCTCAACCATCAGGATACGCGCATTGTGCAGACGTATTTTTTTTAGATATTGCAGGGGGGACATACAGGTAATGTCTCTAAACTTTTGATGAAGCGCGGAGGTACTCATGTTGGCAATCTGTGCTATTTCATTGATGCTTATCTGTTCGTTGTAGTGATCATTCAGATAACTGATAAGATTAATAATACGGTGACTGCCACTATCTCTGAGCAGCAGATGCCGGAGTTGATCACCCTGCTCTCCCTGTAATACCCAGTAATAAATTTCACGTACGATAGCCGCCCCTAAAACCTGCAGATCTGCTGGGTTGTCCAGCAGCCGTAATAGACGGATCAGAGCATCTTGCACATTGGAACTAATGGGTGAAACAAATGGTGCGGGCTGATTATGATTCACCATTTTTGCCGGTGACTTTATATTGAGCAGCAGCTCACTAAGTATGGTTAGGTCAAGTTCCAATGCCAGCCCTAAAAGAGGTTTATCAGGAGAGGCTTGCGTGATTTCCAGATCCAATGGCATGACCATTGGCACGACCAGATAATTGAGCGCATGATAGGTATAAATTTCATCGCCCAAAAAGACACGTTTTTGCCCCTGAATAGCGAAACAGATACTTGCTTTATAAGGCATAGGAGATTTAGCTATTGGTGCAGAAAACCTGGCAACCTGCAGTCCTGGCCAACTGGTATCAAACACGCCATCCTCAACAGCGAGCGTATTCATCAATGCTGTTAGCTCATCGACTCTATCGCTTGTTTGTATCATCTCACTATCTCATTATGTATCACGATAAAAACTCGTTATGAATGTAGAATTATATAAGATATTGAACAATATAATTGCAATAAACCCATCTTAATATAGTATTGTGCAACATATAAATAGTTTTAGCATATCATGCAATTACGATATGTTGCTATCTTTGTAAGCAACAGAGCGTCCTTCAAAATCCCCCTGTAAAGGATACTAAGCGAGCACGATGTAAAACTACAATATAAGAGAAATATCATGAATAAAAACGTTTTGATAATTAATGGACATCAGTACTGGGAAATATCACCAGGCGAATTAAACAAAAGCCTTGTCAAGCTGGCAAAAGAACATCTGGTCGCGAAAGATTACACAGTTAAAATGGTGCATATCGATGATGCCTTTGTCCCGGAAGAAGAAGTTGAAAAAATGATGTGGGCAGATTTCATCATCTTCCAGACGCCGGTGTACTGGTTCTCTATTCCATGGGGATTCAAAAAATATATTGATGAAGTATATATGGCAGGATATAACATCATGTTTGATGACGACGGAAGAACAAGAACAGCACCAGAAAAGAATTATGGAACAGGTGGTTTAATGAAGGGCAAAAAGTACATGCTTTCCACTACCTGGAACGCACCGCGCGGTGCATTTAATGATGACGCCGAAATATTTGAAGGCAAAGATGAAGATGAAGTATTTTTTTACTTTCACAAAGCGCAACAGTTTATTGGTCTGGAAGCATTACCAACTTTCTCCTGTCACGATGTATTAAAAAACCCTGTCGTCGAATTCGACTTTAAACGTTACGAAAAACACCTGAATGATATATTCTAAAAAACATATGAAAATAATAGTCAGCATCTTTGGCTTAGCCATTTTAGCCATCACGGTATTTGTCGTTTTTGTTATTGAGACAGAAAAGGCACAATTTAAACGCAATGCCGAAATTGTAGATTACGAGCCGGCCGCAACTTTGGATGACAAAGTATTAGTTGTTTTCTTTTCCCGTTCAAAAAACACCGAAGTAATGGCGGTGGAAATCGCCAAACATTACAATGCACAGCTTATGCGCTTGAAAGCTGATAAATACAAAATAGGGTTTTCCGGCTGGTTAAACGCTATAAGTGATGCACAAACAAAACATACCGTAATCACACCTGAAAAAATGGATTTATCAACCTACGACACGATATTTATCGGCTCACCTATCTGGTGGTATAGCCCAGCTCCGCCTGTCTGGCAATTTGTTAGCAACAATGACCTTAGCAATAAAAAAATCATCCTCTTTAATACTTTTAATAGCCGGTTTAAACAGGAGTATATTGATGATTATAAAGCGGGTGTAGAAGCAAAAGGTGGGAATTTCGTAAAACACATTTATGTCAAACGGGAAAGAATGGGGCAACAGATAAGTACAAGAACCCTTTTAGAAAAAGTACGTCAACAAATTGAGAGTTTACCTGATTGACCCAGTAAATATTCTATTTCAGAACACGGCTTACATTTAGAACATTCATTTTCAATAAAACGCTATGGATCGGTTTTTCTCAGTTAGACACATTTCCTCGATGTCTGCTTAGTGGTGACTTGAGAATTATAGTCAATAATATTAAACGTCATCTTATTTTATATTTAACGATGTAGATAGCTCTTACAATGTAGCACTAGCGCTCAAATAGTGATGTTATTTTTCGTAGCGTCATCAAAGTAGTCTTCAAATCTGCAGCCTTAATTTCTTTTGATTTTTGATTGGCCCAGGGTATTTGTATTTCACTAATCAAGGAATACACACCCTTACCTTTATTCGATAAAACCACATGATTTGCTCGTTTGTGTTGTGGGTTATCCTGATAGTCCAGTAAACCATCTTTTTTCATAGCATCGGTTAACCTCTGTACTGCCTGCCGCGTTAGCCCCATTATTCGAGCTATTTGCGAAACCGTGAGCGGGACTTTTGACATTTCTAGCGCACCAAGAACCTTCCAACGTGCACTGCTTAATCCAAACGCTTTAGTCAGTCGATCCCCTTCGGTAGCTAAAAGACCGTTGACCTTGAAAATTTCCAGAACAATTTCAGTAAAATTTTGCCCTTTCTGTGTGTGCTGCATAATATTTCCTAATTACCTATATTGACAGCATGTTGTCAATATAGGTAACATATTGTCAATTGATAGACAAAGGATAACCGAATGAAAAATAAAATTCATCTTACCGCTGCCGTTATTGCTACTCTTTGCATAGCGACCTTTTTTACATCAAGTATTTTAGTCGAACTATTCGGTACGCATGAATCAATCGCAATGGTTAAACGTTTAATTGTAATGCCAGGTCTCTTTATTCTCATTCCGGCTATCGCTATGACAGGCGGTACAGGGTTTGCGCTTTCAAATAATAGAAAGGGACGCCTGGTTGAAAATAAAAAGAAACGGATGCCGTTCATTACCGCAAATGGCATTCTCATTTTACTACCTGCAGCAATATTTCTAAATCAATGGGCGGCATCAGGCTTATTTGATACACGGTTTTATGTTGTTCAAGGTTTAGAGCTATTGGCAGGCTCAATCAATCTAACATTAATGGGGATGAATATACGAGACGGCCTGAGAATGTCAGGTTCTAGATAACACAAGTCAGGGATAAAATTATGGAGTATTTAATTCTAAAATACTTACATGTGTTAGGGGCTGTCTTAATGGGAGCTGGTTTAATCGGTGTCTGGTTAGCTGATATGCGCTCGCGGCAGCACCGGGATTTAATTCGATTTTCTGAGGCTGTTCGCTATATCGCGGTATTTTATGATGGCGTTGTTGTTCCTGGCGCACTGATTCTATTATTTTCCGGCACCTGGTTTACAGTAAAATATTTTGGAGGCTGGGATTTCATAAATACGCCATGGCTTACCGGAATGATAGCTCTTTTTGCTTTTGAGTTTATAGAAGGTAATACCATCACAAGACTTTATTTTATGAAGCTGAGGCGTATAACAAATGATGCGCTCAGCGCCGGTGAAATTACCCGCGAACTGGAAAAAGAAAGAGGTAAATTACTTCCCTCGTTTACACACTACCTTGATTTGCCTATGCTCTTCCTGATTATCGCGTTAGGCGTTATAAAGCCAACCACCTGGGGTATGTTTTTCTATGGGTCATTAGTAGCTATTGGTTTAGCTTCATTTTTTACAATTTTTATTCCACGTCTTTACCCATGGGGACGTGGTTTATAGATCCAATCGTAATTAACTTAATGTCCGCTAAGGCTCGTATTTTTCTCTGACAGTGACATTTCTCAGATGTCGTCTTTGTGGTGAAACAGGAACAAGATAGCTAGCACACTAATGACTGCTCAAGGCTTGATAACTGACACTCAGTCGTTTCCAGCGACAGCGTATTTGCGACACATAGCGGACGCTAACGCTTTTGTTATGGCATTACTACCCTAACTTTTTCGCAATATACACCCCATAGCTGAAATAATTTTTATACTCCTCGTAAAGAGAAATTTCTTTCTTCTCAGCCTCAACTATAGTTTGAGCATCCTCACTATTCGCATTCCTAGCCAAAAATTCGGAGAAACTATTTTGCATTGGTCGATAGTAGTTATTTATCCAGCAGTGATCGGGCAAAGTAAAATACGCGACAGGAGTATAGCCAGAGTTTTCCAATATACTGATCTTTGATGAGGCTGTTCCTACTTCAGGATATTCACTCTCCCAATGATTTTGTAGCTCAAAAGGTCGTTCACTAGTTGTCCATGTAATTTCTGAAACAACCAATAAACCTCCTGGTTTAAGGTAACGCCTCCAGTCACCGACCCCTTTTTTAAACCCCATATTATATATAGCGCCCTCCGACCAGATGACATCATATTCTTCATCATCAAATGGGAGGTCGTCCATTGAACCCACAATGGGGCTTATTTTGTTGATTAGACCTTCACTTTCTGCCCTTGTTTTCAGTACATCTATAAATTCAGGTAGGAAATCTACAGCCGTGACTTGAGCATTTAATTCACGGGCAAGCAACATCGTAGATGCCCCAGTACCACAACCTATATCAGCAATTTTCAATGGTTCTAATGCTCCTAGCATAGCCAGCTCCATTGCCTTTCGCGTCTCTGAGTCTCCTCCTGGCCCTTGTCTATTTGATCTTTTGTGCAGGTCTATTAGGAGCTGTAAATCATTCATTAGTTTATTTCTCATCCGTTACTTGAGGCCATAACTACAATTAGCGCCCCGAAATGTCTGATTTGAAAAAGGACAATTGGGGGATATATTAACCCGAGTTCTAATAAAAACGATTACTTATTTTCGTATTAAGTAACCGAAACATAAAATCAAACAGGACAAGTCTGAGCGTCCGCTATGAGCCGGTGCGACGGCAAGCCCTGAGTATTCGTTAGTGATCCCATGCAGCACCTGCAGACTCGAAACCAAAGCGGTGAACATAGTATGTTAGGGTCGACTTATTCGTAGTCTGCGGTGCATGTCCTGCTCTCACTGACANTGCGACGGCAAGCCCTGAGTATTCGTTAGTGATCCCATGCAGCACCTGCAGACTCGAAACCAAAGCGGTGAACATAGTATGTTAGGGTCGACTTATTCGTAGTCTGCGGTGCATGTCCTGCTCTCACTGACAGCTACCTGCCA
>NKAJ01000101.1_pt1 | contig 10937 bp, 11 predicted proteins | sample 1556001 | NCBI WGS metagenome assembly NKAJ01 (sample SAMN06204642, study PRJNA360343) | marine sediment metagenome | isolation source: Jiulong cold seep at northern South China Sea | place: China: South China Sea, Jiulong cold seep | collected 2013-06 | reverse complement strand
ATAGCGTACCGGCCCGGTGATAAAGAGTTCGTGATGAATGATGGACTCAGTGATGCACAGAAGGCAGGACTGGACAAGATCAAGATGCTGATAGATGAAAATGGTAGTACTGGCATCCAGGAATGTATCAACACTGCAGTGTTGCAACTGCTTGACCAGGTGGTCGCCTACCCGGTTGAGGACGAAGGCAAGTACACTGATAAGAAGGGCAGAATGCTGCCTGATGCCTATTTGATGAAAAGTGGTTCCACAGCCCATGACCTGGCATATCTGGTGCATACAGATATCGGGGAAGGATTCTTATATGCCGTGGATGCTAGAACCAAGATGCGCCTTGGTGAAAAGCATGAAGTTGAAGATGGTGATGTGNGTGATGCACAGAAGGCAGGACTGGACAAGATCAAGATGCTGCTAGATGAAAATGGTAGTACTGGCATCCAGGAATGTATCAACACTGCAGTGTTGCAACTACTTGACCAGGTGGTCGCCTACCCGGTTGAGGACGAGAACAAGTACACGGATAAGAAAGGAAAAGTACTGCCTGATGCCTATTTGATGAAAAGTGGTTCCACAGCCCATGACCTGGCATATATGGTGCATACAGATATCGGGGAAGGATTCCTATATGCTGTAGATGCAAAAACCAAGATGCGTCTTGGTGAAAAGCATGAAGTTGAAGATGGTGATGTGATTAAGATAGTTTCTACAAAGTAATTTTCATAACATAAAAACCAAGATGGGTAGGAATAGTAAATTCGGACTATTCTATTTCCATCTCTTCGGTTTTGTTCTCTTCAACCAGTTTTTCTATCTTCTGCCTGGCAGTTTCCAGTTTTGATGAGCACAGGCGGGTAAGGGCTATACCCTGCTCGAACAGTGCAAGGCTCTCGTCCAGGGACAGGTCGCCTTCCTCTATCTTATTGGTTATATCTTCCAGTTCTGCCAGTGCGTCTTCTAAATTGATGTCATCTTTATCATTATCTGCGTTCAAATTTGTTCCTCCGCATCTGTTACTTTGCAGTATATCTTCCCGTCAATTACTCGCATCTCCAATGCATCTCCTTTTTTAGTATCTTCAACACTCCTGACCACCCTGCCTTTATGCATTACGATGGTGTACCCACGCTTCAATGTATTTAGCGGACTCACAGCATTGAGTTTACCCACGCACGATTCCAGGTGTTTGTTTTGCAGTTCAAGTTCTCGGTCCATGGTGAGAGCAAGGCGCGTTCCCAGTTCGTCCACACGCTGGATATGCTGGTTCAATGTACCCACCAGGCGCCGGGCATCAACTCGATTTTCGAGATGCAAAAGATGATTATCGTGATGAGAGATCAGACCGGTGATGGATGATATGAGATGCGACCGGGCCGTATTTACCCTGACCATCACCTCATTCCGGTCAGGTACTACCAGTTCAGCAGCGGCTGATGGGGTTGGTGCCCGGATGTCTGCTGTCAGGTCTGCCACGGTAAAATCGGTCTCATGCCCTACTGCAGATACCACAGGAATCCTTGAATCATAGATTGCCCGGGCAACCTGCTCGCTGTTAAATGGCCACAGGTCTTCAAGGGAACCTCCGCCCCTGGCAAGGATAATAACGTCAATGTCCATACTGTTCAGGCGCTTAATGGAATTTACTATACTCTCCACAGCATTATCACCCTGGACCACGGTAGGGGATAGCAGTATATCCACCGGGAATCTGCGCCTGGTCACGTTAATGATATCATGCAATACGGCCCCGGTAGGAGAAGTTGCTACTCCAACGCATCTGGGAAATAGTGGTAATGCCTTTTTGTGCCCGGCATCGAATAATCCCTGAGCAGACAGTTTTTTCTTTAATTTCTCCAGTGCTATGTGCAGTTCCCCGATACCGTCAGGCCTGAGGGCCGTGACCACAAGCTGGTAACTCCCCCTTACCTCATACACATCTATGTCGCCCTGGGCAAGCAATTTCATACCCACTTCAGGCTGGAAGGTCAGGCTGCGGCATTTGTTCCTGAACATCACGCAGTTTAACTGGGAGCGGCTATCTTTCAGGGTGAAGTACTTGTGTCCCGAACTGTGATTGGTAAGGTTCGATATCTCACCCCGCACCCATATCTTCCGAAGATGGTGGTCACTGCTTAACATATCGTGGATATAGTGGTTGAGTTCGCCAACTGAACAGATGTCGGTTTTCTCAGGGTCAGACTGGAAATCGAGCAGATTCACGTACTTTAATTGACTGGATATAGTATGAGGTTTTTGATAGTAGAGTGAAAGTAATCTACAGACCTATCAGGATCTGTTTACAAACGAGTCCAGTGTCATCATTCCTTCCATTTCATCTTCCCTTATCATTGAGGAATGGAACACAGAACTGTGCACCATTATAGGTGCATTTGTGCGCACGGCAAGGGAGATGCAGTCACTGGGTCTTGCATCTATTTCAATAGTAGTATCATTGTAGTTCAGGCTGAGCCTGGCATAATATATCCCATCCTTAATCTCATCTATAAACACGCAGGAGATACTGGCATCCAGCCTCTCAAGAATCGATGTCATGAGGTCATGTGTCATAGGCCTGGGCGTGACCGAGTTGTTGGCAGCTGAGTTTATGGATACCCCTTCAGACATCCCTACATAGATGGGCATAATCTCCCCTTCATCATTAGAGATTATGACTACGGGAGTCAAACCGTGCGGTGTATTGGTCATGTACACACCCTTTACATCCACTGGAATGAAATCATTCATGGTATGTTATTGGAAGATGTGTCTTAAAAAGCTTTAGGCCGCAGATGGTAGAAGGTAGATGGTTACCGTCCCTGGCGGAACATTTCCATACCTTTTGCCGTATTATTTAGCAGTTGCTGTGCCATATCCTGGGTGGGCCATGAACCCAGGCCGCAATCAGGTCCGGCATATTTGATGCTGTCGCCGAACATCTTATAAATACTGGATAGCCTGCCCGCTATGACATCTGGTGTTTCCATCTGGGTGACTACTTCTTTTATTCTGTCAGGTTCCTTCCAGACGTTGGTGTTGTATTTTTCGTTGAGGGCGGCAGTCAGGCCGAATATATCTGTGCGGGCTATGCCTACTCTGAGGAAAGTATCAGATGTGGTAAGGTCTGAGCGGTCGACGAGTCCAAGATATGAGGGATTTGCTGCTGATTCCACTCCAATGACGTTAATGGATGGGACTTCGCACACCAGTTTGTAATTTAGGGGTGAATGCAGGTGTATTTCGGTGTCTATGCCGTGGCTTTGGGCGGTCTGGCCTGCTATGGTAAGTGCTTTTATTGTATCTTCATCGGCGTGCATTATCTGTGGGTTTATACCAATACTGGGCTCGTCAATGGATACAGTAACTACTTCAAGGTCATCAGAGTAGTTGATTGCATTCTTAACAAACCTGTCAATGCTTTTTGCTATTGTCAGCAATACGTCGCTGTATGATGTGCCGCCGAACTCTTGTTGGTATAGCTCTAAAGGGCCTGTGGCGCACACTCGAATCTTAAGGGCTTCGCCGTGCTTGGCCCTGTACTCACCTGCCAGGGTGGTAATGGCTTCCATTTCCAGGATTTTTGCATCGGATTCCCTGACCAGTAGGGGCTCTTCAGTGCGTTCGGGGTCGTTTATGATGTTCAGGAACTGCTTGTTCATGTCCTGGAACTGGGGGTAGGTGGGGACTTCCACACCTGCTTCTATCTTCTGCTGCATTGAATGGGCGATTGTCTGGAACAGGAGTTCGTCTTCTCGCCTGGATGCAGCTGCTTGTGCTATCCAATCCCTTGAGATGTCAGGGGGGAGAGGATAACTGCCGATGTCGTCAAAGGTAATATCAGGGGTCATATGAAACAATAATGACGCCACACAATAATAATACTTTTTGAGATAAGAGTCACAATAGTCAAATGGGAGTATTTAAAACATACATAAAAATAATATCGGATTTATAATTTTTTATTGATATATATTTTGGAAAAGTTATTATACTGTCAGCATCAATCTTCATTATTAATAATTTTCCACGGGTTGTAAGGTAAGTTACTATCGGGGGTCGAGCAATTGGGCAATGACCACTCCTTTTGAACAGTGGTAACTATAGAATATAAAGGGGCGATTAAGTGATTTTATGTGAATGTGGTGACTTTATCAAGGGAGATATTTTCAAAGATTATATCAAAACTTCAATTAATCCTTCCACTGCCACAATAGGACATACAAAATGTGGATGTATATTTGATTTTCTTGATGGCAAAAGACCAAAAAAATATTCTTCAAGAAAAGAATTAAAAATTCTGGCTATGCGATATGCCAAAAAACATGATCTAGACAATAAATCAATTGGAAAATTCCTTATCGAAGTTGACCAATTAAAATCTTTAGGACAATTAACAGATCATGAGATAATAATAAAGGCATTATCAAACCTATGACATTCTAAAACAACAGATACAATTCATATTTTTTTTAAGACTTGGACTGGTTAGCAATAAAATCTGCACAATCCACAAGTTGTGCTAAAATCTGAGTTTCAAGAGATGAAAACTTTAATTGCAGGATCCTTAAAAAAATCTGGTGATTTAATTACCAGTGAAAATAATGTCTATAAGAGCAACTTTGAACATCTTTTTATGGAATTCCAGCGGATAGACCTGTTGATTCATTCTTATATCAGGAAGCTTAAAGCAGAACTCCAGGATGGATCGGGTGACTACCAGGGTTTATTTATTACAGAAAAGGAAATAGACTATATTCTCCATAACTCGCTATTTGAATCAGAAATAAATAGTCCTTCAAGTTTAGAAATTGGAGAAATTGAAACCTTAACCCATAAGATCAATATAAAAAAAATTGAAAGTATAAAAAAAGGCCAAGTATTGCGATTACCCCTTTTATCAGATATTTTTCATCTCAATTCCTTCCAAGTCGATGCCCTCTTGATCTGTCTTGTATCGGAACTGAAATTGCCATATGAACAGATATACTCGTATCTTCAGAATGATCTAACAAAAAAACGGCCTACTGGTGATCTGGTGATCAAGCTTCTCTGCCAAAATGTGGAAGAAAAGATCACAGCCAGAATGAATTTTTCGTCAAGCAGCCCTCTTTTGGAGAATCACCTTATCTATCTTTCCAATAATGAAAATGACGACCATTCTACGCTTCTATCCAGATCTATAAAAGTTGATGAAAGGATTATTAGTTTTCTACTGGAATTTGATGAGATCGATCCAAGAATTAAGAATTTCTCGACGATCATAAACTCACAAAGAACTATAAAGGATCTTATTTTACCTGAAAATGATACTGCATTAATTGACACAATAAAATGGTATTTCCAAACAAATAACCCTCAGATATTCTTTTTGGCCGGTCCATACGGAACGGGAAAAAAAACAGTTGCTGAGATCGTTAGCAATGAATTTGATATGCCATTATTAATAGTGGATTCTAAAGCTCTCCTGGAAGATGAACCGTATAAAATGTTGGATTTGGTCCTTCGCGAAGCCCTTTTGCAAAAAGCATCAATATATTTTGAAGGATTTGATGCAGTAGTCAAAGATACCAACTCCAAGGTCAATCCATTAAACATAATTAAAAAGATGGATCAATTTCCAAATTGGATATTTCTATCAGGTGAGCAATCATGGGAACCGCCATGTGTTTTTAACAATCACGGTTTCATAAGTATGGATTTTCCTTTGCCTGAAGCAAAAAATCGAAAAATACTATGGGAAGCATTCCTGGATGGATATGATCTGTCAGGTGATGTTGACCTGGATGAGATCGCAAGTAAATTTAAATTCAGTGGCGGTCAGATAAAGGATGCTATCTTTACAGCAGGTCAGATTGCAAAGTCCAGGAGTGATGATGATTTGGCAATATCACTTTTGGACCTTTATCTGGGCTGTAAAGCCCAATCCAATCAGAAGCTATCCTCCATGGCAAAGAAGATAGACCCCCGCTATACATGGGAGGAAATTATCCTCCCGAATGATGTAAAGGAACAATTGAAAGAGATAAGCGGTCATGTAAAATATAGAGAAACTGTATACTCTGATTGGGGATTCAACAGGAAATTATCACTGGGAAAGGGACTTAATATCTTTTTCTCCGGTACATCCGGCACTGGTAAAACCATGGCAGCTGAAATTATCGCCAGGGAAGTTGGGTTGGATATATACAAAATTGACCTGTCCAGTTTGGTCAGTAAATATATCGGAGAGACTGAAAAAAATCTTAATAAGATCTTCAAAGAAGCACAAACAAGCAATGCTATCCTGTTCTTTGATGAAGCAGATGCACTTTTTGGAAAGAGATCCGAGGTCAAAGATTCTCATGACCGTTATGCAAATATTGAGACCAATTATTTGCTACAGAAGATGGAAGAACATGAAGGTATTGTAATCCTTGCAAGTAATTATAAAAAGAACATAGACGATGCTTTCCTGCGTCGATTGCATTTTGCCATAGAATTTCCCTTCCCTGATGAAACACTCAGGGAAAATATATGGAAGAACATATTCCCAAAAGAAACGCCTGTTAATGACGATGTAGACCTTGGTTTTCTGGCAAATTTCAAGATAACAGGCGGTAACATTAAGAACATAGCACTTGCCGCCACTTTTTTGGCTGCAGGGAGTTCCCGTATTGTTAAAATGGAATGTATAATTAAAGCCACGAAAAGGGAATTTCAAAAGATGGGTAAGCTTTGCACACCAGAAGAATTTGGGAAATATTATAAGCTTGTGAAATGATTTTTAAATTTTGAGGAAAAATGGAAATTGCACAAAGTACAAACGTTTCGGATTATACTACTATAGCAGATGTCAGCGAGACATTGATATATCTATTAAGGAGTAATATGGAAGGCCTGATCAATCCTGATTCCATAATACTTTTTTCTCCCGGTGAGATCGAGGCAAGTGACAGCGTTCGCCTTTCCGTGTTCCTGTTCCAGATCATTGAAAATGTCCATATGAAGAATCAGGAAATGCAGAAGATAAATCTAACAAAACTCAAATACCCGCCCTTGATACTGGATCTGTATTACATGTTAACGTCTTACCCTTCCTCTGGAATACAGGATAAAACCGATAGAACGAAAGAAGAGCACAGTATTTTAGGCAGGGCAATGCAAATCCTCTATGATAACTCCATAATATCAGGTTCAACTTTAAGGGGGAACCTAAAGGAAAATGACCAGGAGCTTCACATATCACAAACACCTCTTAGTCTGGAGGATCTGACTAAGATATGGAATACTTTCCAGGATAAACCTTTCAGACCTTCAATATGTTATATGGTAAACACCATCAGGATAGAGTCAACGCGGGAGAAAGATGCAAAAAGGGTAATCGAACGCAGGCTAGATAAATATATATATAAGGTGTGAATGTGGAACAAACTGGAAAAATTTTTATAGAAAGCGTTTCCACAAAGCTTTCGTTAGGTGTTTACATCATCGACGATTACTCCGGAATGGAGGCTACTGGTAATTTTGATGTGTCCATAAAGGGCCAGAACATAAATCCGGTCAAAAATCCCAGCGGATATTACCTTTTCCTGGATCTCTCGGGAGATCGTTATGACGTCCAGGTAAATGGTGGAGAACATTTTTTTGATAAAGAAATAGAGACGGTCAAGCTTGAAGATCTCGATATACAAAACCCAATAATAAATATTGCCCTCTGCCCAAAACCATCTTACAAATTCCCACCATCCGCCACATTGATAAGAGGTGTCGTTAAAAATTCCCAGGGTAAAGGAATTGACGGAGCATTACTAGGGATTAATGAAAGTAGTATCAGGACAAGAACAACACAAAATGGGGAGTTTGTCATTTATTTCAAGGGATTGAACAAGGATAATGTTATCCAGTCCGCTGAAAAGAAACGTGTGAAGATTAATGGAAAAAATCCTGTACTTGAGATAAAGCATCCGGATTACCGGAAAAAAAGAATGTCTATTGAAGTGGATGAAGGAAGAACCACTTCACTTTCTGTTACCTATCCCTGAGAACTCAGGAATAAGTATTGATTCAATAAAACAAAAGAGGTGATTGTATGCCAGAATATTTGGCACCAGGTGTATATTTAGAAGAAATAGAAATTGGAGCAAAGCCAATAGAAGGTGTGAGCACCAGTACTGCAGGCTTTCTGGGACCGACTGAACGAGGACCGACCAGCCCAAAGTTTGTCACGAACTTCGGTGATTTCCAAAATAAGTTTGGAGGATTCGTTGAGGGCTCATATCTTGCCTATGGAGTATCAGGTTTTTTCAGTAACGGTGGGCAGCGCTGTTTTATCGGTCGCATTATCGGCAAAGGCACACAGACTTCCTCAGGCATTCTAACAGGCAGTGTGGAAGATGAAGCAAAAGACATCATACAAATCACTGCTGTTGGACCCGGTAAATGGGGGAATAATGTTGCAGTGATGGTAGAACCCGCGACACTATATAAAGAAGGCAAAAACCAGCTCTTCAAACTGACATTGAAGTACTGGAAGAACATGGTTGAAGCTGAAGGGGAAAATCCAAATGATGAGGATAAAGTAATGGCCCAGGAGAATAATCCTCCTGATGTCATTGAGGTGTATGATAACCTGTCCCCCATCGAAACATCAAGCGATTTCTATGAAAAAAAGATCAATGACATATCTAAACTTATAAAGGTTGAGATGATCGGAGAAGGAGCCCCGGGACAGCAAATGACATGCCTGGAAAAGGGGACCCAGGGCAACGACATAAACTCGGCGGATTACAAGGGTATTGAAACGGCACCACCTGGTCAAAGGACAGGTCTTGTGGCTTTTGAAGAGGTCAATGAAATAAATATTGTCTGTGTGCCTGATGAAGGTCTTAGTAACCTGAAAGGTTTAACAGATTACATAGTCGAACACTGCGAAAAAATGAAAGACAGGTTTGCAATATTGCAGGCCAATCAGAGTGCCGGAGATGTGGCAAAACTTGAGCCTCCAAACGATTCAAAATATGCTGCATTTTATTATCCCTGGATTAATGTGATCGATCCTGTCACGAACAACAAAAAGCTGGTCCCTGCTGGTGGACAAATTGCAGGAATTTATGCCCGAAGTGACACTGAACGGGGTGTCCACAAAGCTCCTGCCAACGAAGTGGTCAGGGGAGCCCAGGAATTACAGTTTAACCTCACCAAGGCAGAACAGGACATACTGAATCCGAAAGGTGTGAACTGTATACGAGTATTCCCTGGCAGGGGCATCAGGGTATGGGGTGCAAGGACTACGTCCAGTGATCCTCTCTGGAAATACCTCAATGTGCGAAGACTGTTCCTGTTTATTGAAGAATCCATTGAACAGGGCACCCAGTGGGTTGTTTTCGAACCTAACAGTGAGAGGCTTTGGGCCAGGGTTAAACAGTCGATCACACAGTTCCTGACTACTGTCTGGAGAGGCGGTGCGCTCATGGGTTTAACGCCTGGTGAGGCGTTTTTTGTTAAATGCGACAGGACAACCATGACCCAGGACGATATTGACAATGGCAGACTCATTGTAATGATCGGCGTTGCCCCGGTAAAACCTGCAGAATTTGTTATCTTCCGGATAGCGCAGTGGACAGGTGGATCAGAGGTAACTGAGTAAACAATTGAGGTGAATAATTATGGCAGATAGAGAAGACCCATATGGTAGTTCCAGGTTCCTTCTTGAGATTGATGGGATCGTTCAGGCAGGATTCAGCGAGGTTACAATTCCGGATATAAGTACAGATGTTATTGAGTACAGAGAAGGAGATGACGAAACAACTGTCAGGAAACTGTCAGGTCTTACCAAGTACGGGAACCTGAGCCTGAAGTGGGGGATCACCGATTCATCCATCGAACTTTTTGAATGGCGAAAATCAGTAGTAGAAGGAAATCTGGATGAGGCAAGGCGGAATATCGCCGTAATACTCCAGGACGAGGAAGGCAATCCTGCAGCCCGGTGGGAATTCAGGGAAGCATGGCCGAGCAAGTATGACGCTCCGAACCTGAATGCCAAAGGAAGTGATGTTGCCATTGAGACAATGGAAATAGTTCATGAAGGTATGGATAGGGTAGAATGAGCTTTCAGACAGAATTTGAATTTGTAATGCCGCAGGGATATGTGGACGAAGAAGGTAACCTGCATAAGGAGGGGATAATGCGCCTGGCCACTGCTGCCGATGAGATATTGCCAATGAAGGACCCCCGGGTTCAGTCGAATCCGGCATATCTCAGTATTATCTTACTTTCCAGGGTTATCACAAAACTCGGCACCCTCCCTGTGGTTAATCCAAGGATAATTGAAAATTTGTTTGTTTCTGACATGGCTTATCTGCAGGACCTATATAACAGGATCAATGAAAACGGTGCCAACGTGATAAAGACGGTGTGCCCGAAATGTGAAAACAAATTTGAAATTGAGGTAAGTAATCTGGGGGAATAGTAAGCTACCCCCACGAACGATTGTTCGAGGAGGTAGCCTTTTTAGCTTACTACTTCCACTGGGACTACAAGACTATCATAAATCTGGAACACAGGGAAAGACAGCGGTGGTGTGAGGAAGCCAGTAAGATAAATAAAAAGTTGAATACAGAAGATAAATAGTGATGACATTTGTAAAGAGGTTGAACTGTGGTTAACATACCGTCAAATCCATATTTTGCTTACAATTTTGTGGTGGAGATAGAAGGTATCATAGCAGGCGGGTTTACTGACGTTTCAGGTCTTACCATTGAAACAGAGATCGAATCTGTGGAAGAGGGTGGGGCTAATGATATTGTGTATAAGCTCCCAAAAGGAACGAAATACACAGACATTACATTGAAGCACGGCCTATCGGATATTGATCTGCTCTGGATGTGGTACCAGGATGTGATAAGTGGCAAGATTGAAAGGAAAAACGGTGTAATTTTCGTTTTGAACCGGAAGGGAAATATAGC